>Ga0114996_10002293_pt1 | contig 24810 bp, 24 predicted proteins | sample ArcticOcean_MG_C_4_FD_87039 | JGI IMG/M metagenome (GOLD analysis project Ga0114996, IMG submission 87039) | Marine microbial communities from western Arctic Ocean - ArcticOcean_MG_CB4_134 | ecosystem: Environmental > Aquatic > Marine > Oceanic | place: Arctic Ocean: Canada Basin | collected... | reverse complement strand
TCGAGGTTTATCTTGGATTATCTAAAGCCATGGCGCGGTCGGCGTATCCTCGTCACTGGGGGAACGGGGTTCATTGGCCGGCATGTGCTGAACCATGGACGAACGGCCGGGGCTGAAATTCACAACATTTCTTTGACCGACCCAGGCCTCGGCGGCCTGATCCACCACACGGTCGACCTGCGTGACTACTATTCGGTCAAGTCCGCGGTCTCTGGAATTCGCCCCGACGCCATTCTGCACCTGGCCGCTTGCGGAGTCGTCCGCGGCTCCGGGATGGCGGATATGCTGCGCGCGAATATACTGGGCTTGCAGGCTATTCTGGAAGCGGCAGCGGAGGCGGAAACACCCCCGCGGGTTGTGTTAGCCGGCTCGTGGTTTGAGTACGCTCCCCAACAGCGGCCGTTGAAGGAGACCGATCCTACGCTAGCCTGGTCCGAGTATGCGGCGAGCAAGATCGCCGCCGGAACTCTCGGCTGCTACCATGGCCACAAACTCCCTGTCACGCTTCTCCGTCTCTTTCATGTATACGGTCCCGGCGAAGCCGCGCCAAGGCTGCTGCCCTACATCGCAGAGAATGCTCTGCGCGGCGCCCCGGTCGAACTAAGCGCCTGCGAGCAAGTTCGAGATTACGTCTATGTCGAGGAAGTTGCCGAGGCCTTTTGGCGGGCGCTGCGTGTCTTCGATAGCGATCCCCGCTTTCAGATCGTCAATGTCGGGTCTGGCCGTGGCGTAAAGATCCGAACGGTTGTCGAAACTGCGTGTGACGTTCTGAAAGAATACGACCTTTCCCCCAAGATTGTTTTTGGAGCGCGCCCTTACCGATCAGGAGAGCCATTGCATGCCGTAGCTGATACGACGAAGCTCCAAAAACTCTTCCATTGGCAGCCGGCGGCGAGCTTAGCCGACGGCATTCGCGCCGAGATTCGTCACATTATGGCGCGACGTTCCTGAAGAGCACAGCCCGGAGAGGAGGCAGTTTCCCTATCTCGCAATTACGCCTCCGCCGCTCGCCAACCCCTGCGAGCCCCTTACCGATGCGTCTCTTGTAGCGCTCCGCCGAGCGGCGGTCTCGCGGTCATCTTTTCCGATGCAGTGCGGAAGGGTGGGCTGTGACGTTAGCCCGCATTTCTCATCGGGTGGCGAGGCAAAGTGCATGAGAGGCGTGTCAGTACGAGGCGCGCGCCGCTTGACGGGCGGAGGCGTACTCTCACAGTCCGTTGAGCACGGCGAGCAAGCGCAACGAAGTAATGGCGGGCCTGTCATGTACTTGGCCCGTCAGCCGGTGAGAAATGCGGGTTAGGATGGCGCGGACAACGTCGCTCAGGGACCGCTTATTGGGGATTCGCCGCGACACTCTTGAACGCGGACTTGCTCAGCCGCAGGTACAAATCGCGAAGTGACATCTCCAGGCGAGAGTCTTGATGTTCAGTAAACACATTGCGCAGGGTCGTCAGCAATCGCCATGGACGCATGCCGTACATGGCAGCGTAGAAGAGCATCATCCCGAATAGCCTGTAAAAGCCAAGGGCGCGATTCCCAACGTGCTCGGAACAGGACACCGTCTGGCTGAGGTCGGTATACACGGCCAAGTTGAAGAAAAAGTCGTCGGTCAGTTCCGAGATCTGGCCTTTCTCACGCATTTGATCGTATAGTTCCGACCCTGGATAAGGGGAGAAGGGGGAGATCGACATGTCGTGGACTCCCCGCGCGGCCATGCTCATGCAAAACCCCAATGTCTGCAGGATGTCCGCGTGGGTTTCGCCAGGAAAACCGATGATGATATTGGCCTTGCAATTGACGCCCTGGCGCACCGAGGAACGCATCGATGTCAGCATGTGCGAGAGGTTGATCTTCTTTTTGATACGTTTGAGAACACGGGGCGAATCACTCTCGGGAGCGTAACTCATGTTGCGGCAGCCGGATTTGTAGAGAAGTCCCGAGACTTCCGCATCGATGGCCTCCGACCGCGTCCCACTCGGCAATTGCCATGTGAAGGTCTCGCCACTGTCGATAATGATCGTGCAGAACTCTTTGATCCAGTCTTTCTTGACAATGGCGGTCAAGTCATAGAAGTCGAAGTTTTGGATGTCGTAGGTGCGCTTGTACGACATCATCTCTTCGAAGACGAGCTCGGGGCTGCGAGCGATCCAGCGCGGGCCCCACATGGTCGGGTTCGAGCAAAAAGTACATTCGTAAGGACATCCGCGAGTCGCGATGACCGGCATGCAGCGCCCACGGTTCACGCCGAATCCATAACCTTTTTCAAGATATTTCTCTAAAGGGACACTCGTCCAATCCGGAAGCGGAATGTCATCGAGGGCGCGAATCCGGGCCCGCGGCGGCGTGCGTGCAACGGTATCACCGTCGTGGTAAACAATCCCGTGAACCTCGGAGAGCGGCGTAAAGTCGCGCCAGCTCTGCAGCAAATGAGCCAGGGTCTCCTCACCTTCACCGATCACACCCGCATCGATGGCTGGGCAATTCTCAAGACTGAACTCAGGCAGCGCCGTGATGTGCTCACCGCCGGCCACCACCTTCGCATTGGGGAGTTGTTTCCTGATCGCGAAGATCAGCTCTCGGATAACCGGCCACTCGTGCGAGAACATGCACGATAGACCAATCACCTCGGAGGCCGGGTTGATACTGCTGACCGCCTCCTGTATGGTCTGGCCATGCAGCAGGAACTGCTTGTCATCGGCCAATGGCAGCATCTGATCGGGGGCATTCCCAACCATGTCTATCACCGATACGGTATGGCCGGCGTCTTGCAAGGTCCCAGCAAGATAAGCCAAGCCAATGGGGGGGCAGGTCGGTGTTGTGTGGGCCCACTTGGCGACAAGCACTGGAGGTCTGATCAGGGAAACGAGCATGAAAGCCTATGTGATTGATCGCGATCCGAGCTAGACCCGAGCGATATATTCGGTTGCGGGTCTTCTAGGCCGGAAGTAGAGTCTATTGGGCGCTTCGACTCGCACGCTAGATTCTTTAGGAGCTAACCCGCATTTCTCACCGCCTGACGGTCGAAACACGCGTGAAACCCGCCATTCCTGCCCTTGCACCTTTATCGTGCCAATTTCAAGCAGCGAACTCAATGGAACGTTAGTACGGGTCTTCACCGGGAATAGCCCCTAGTTGTATGACGACGAGCCCGAAGGGCTTCGATTTGGAGAAGCAATCCGGGCGTTGTGACTACGCGTCCGTTGGGCTGCGGAAAAACGTCGCGATCTTTCTTGTACACTCGTTCACCGGGCTAGCCCCTAAACGGGCGTCGATGATAGACGCCACTCACAGCGGCACTTTTTCAACGCTCCAGTTGGCTCCGGCGCAGGAAAAATCTGACCTTTTTCTCATTCGGTTCCAACTCCAGTTCCCGGTCCAGGTCGTAGTGCTCCGCCACAAAAGTCTTTAGCGCGCTGTAAGATTCAAAGCCGTCGTTATCGGTCCAGCTATCTGCCCTGAACGTCCCGGGAACGACCGCATCAATAAACATGTCCGGTTTCGCCCGGCGTAAGTCACTGACGAATCGTTCGCGGAAGTGATCCTGCAACGGCCCCTTAAATTGATTGTCGCCGATCTGATAGTAACCAACCGCATCACGCGTCGCCGGCGGTATGCCGCTCAACACATGCACTCCCGGGGCCCATCCCCAGATCGTTACACTATCGACGTTGTCGCGCTTCCGTGCCTCGCGGACGATGGCGGCAATTTGGCGATTGGAAGTCTCCCCTGGGCGAGCCTGTTGGCGAACCAATACGGTCGAGTGAACGGCATACAGCCAAACGTTGAGGGGCGCCGCGAGAATGGCGACCGCCGCCGCCATAGCGAATGAAGCCTTGCGTTTTGACTCCTCGGTGCGGGCCAGGGCCGCGCCGGCTAGACACGCGGCCGGAAACACGAGAAAGCTGATGTAGTGCAGAAAGAACGTACCCGGCCTGCAGATAGCTAAAAGAGCAGCCCCCGCATATACGGCCAAAGTCCCTAACAGTACCCAGTCCTGGCGAGAAACCATGGAGTACTTCCCTCGCCTCAGTCCCGCGGCAAAGGCTAGAATGCCAAACAGGCAGAGCGCAAGGAAGGGCTGAACCCTGATATCGGTGAAGAGCACTCCGGCGTCCCCGATGGTCGCGCTCCAACTTTCCGCACCGGCGTAGGCGACATTTCCAAGGATGTAGGAATACCAAAACTCCTGGATCGCCCCGGCCTGAGCCACGACAGCGAGCACAAGGCCGGTCGGCAATACCGCGCCGGCGCCGTGGGCGACCACGTGTATCATGCGCACCCGCAACGAGCGCCCAGGCAGACCCAGAAGAATCGCCCCCACGATGGCCATACTCGTCAGCCCGGCGATTGGCGCAGCTTGGGATTTACACATCAGCGTCGCGCCAATGGCGACACCGCTAACGAATATCAGAAGCACCTTGGAGGCCGTCCACCATCTCACAAAATAGTAGAAACCGCAAGAAAGCAATACCGCGGGCAAAAGTTCACTGGAGTAGGCCAACAGGTTTTGGTCGTACGAAAAGCCATAGACAGCCAGCAACGGGACCACGATGATAACCGCAACCCCCCGGGAAGCGATTCGCAGCAAGGTCGCATAAGCAAGCAGTACCTGCATGCAGGCCAGTGCCGTGGCCACCCAGTGCGCGAGCACATAACCAGGCTCAAAGCCCAGCAAAAATAACAGGGTGAAAATGTAAGAGTTACCGGGACCGCTCGAGTTTGAGTCCACCGACCGCCAGGGCACCGGATCGACCAGAAACTTCATGCCCTGACTCAACATTTGACTCTCGTCCACGTTGAGTTCAGCAGGGTACATGCTGCTGGGAACTCGCAGCAAGATCAAGAAAAGCACAAGGAACGGGTAGCAGAACCTCGGGGAAAGCAACATGCCCGCCGACCATCTGGCACGCTTTGAGGGTTGTCTCGTAACGTTTTCGGGCATCAGCTTGCAGTCAGCCTATCTTGTGCGCTGCCTTCACAAGATCGTTTTGAGAAGCTCCGAACGTTCGCTGAACCAGCGGTAGAGATCCTCGACCGTTGTCTCCACTCCTCGGCTCGGGCTCCAACCATTGACCATCGAAACACGCCGGGAATCACTGATATAAACCCGCAGATCTCCCGGCCGCTGCTCCGCGGAAGGCTCCACTGGAATTGTCTTCCCCGAGATTCGGCGGCACAGTTCCGTCAATTCGAGCAGCGACACGCTGATCTCGCGTCCGCCACCTACGTTGAAGCGGCAGCCTTGGTAGCTTTCGAAGTTCGTCAACTGATCCAGCAGCAAATCAGTGAAGTCATCGATATGCAGCAGGTCCCTGACTTGCTTCCCATTGCCCCCGAAGCCTATATATTTCAAGGGCCGATCAAACAAATGCGACATCACCCAAAACGCAATGACCCCTTGATCAGAGCGCGCAAACTGCCCCGGGCCCGCCAGCAGCCCGCAGCGGTTGATGATGAAGCGGAAGCCGTAGGCATCGGCATACTCCTCGATGGCAAGTTCGCCGGCCAGCTTGGTCATGCCGTAAAGCGACCGCGGGCCTTCCAGGGAGAATTCCTCGGCGATACCATGCGCCGAAGCACCGGGCGCCAGTTCACCATTCCACTCAAAACGCGTCGCCTGTTCCACGTGAGACAACGAGTTGAGCTGCTTGACGGGATAAACGCGGCTGGTGGAGAGGAAGATGAAGTCCGCCTTGCTCCGCCGCGCCAGCTCCAGGCAGTTCAGACACCCAACCAGGTTGCTCTGGACGAGAAACCGCGGCGAGGACTGGTAGCCGGCCAGGACGGAAGCCTCGGCCGAACATTCTATGAGCAGATCGGGTTCCCTCGACAACTCCAGATCCTCGGGGCAACGCACGTCCCCGTGAATAAAGCGCACTCCGGCCGACCGCAGGCGGGGTAAATTGATCTCGGAGCCGCGGCGGCGCAGGCTGTCGAGGGCAACCACCTCGGCCTTCGGGAAACGCTGCTTGACCGCAATTGCCGCGGCCGAGCCGACAAAGCCGGCCCCGCCGGTCACTAGCACGCAGCTATACATTTGGGTGAGGTGTCTCGAAACGAAGCTATTTCACAGGCCGCTCGTCCACCGCGTGGGTTCGGGACGAAGCAGAGGAACCGGGCGTCGCCGCATCCTGACGGACGTAGTCCCCGCGTGAAAGATGTTTTTCCAGCCACAAATACAGTGTGATGAAAAGGTAGCGGCTGCCCATTTCCTTGATTTTCAGCTTAGAGAGGCCGCTGGTTCGATTTCGCCAGGAGATCGGAATCATCGCGAAGCTGTAGCCGCGCACAATTACCTTCAGCGGCATTTCAACCGTGAGATTGAAGTGACGCGAGATCAGCGGCTGCATTGCATCCACCGCGCTTCTGCGATACAGCTTGAAAGCATTGGTTGTGTCGTTGAACGGGATACGGAACAAAACCTTAATGAACCAGTTCGCTAAGCGGTTGATCAGGAGTTTATGCGCCGGGTAGTCGATCAGTTTCGATTCCGGCTGGAAACGCGAGCCGAAGACGCAGTCATAGCCCTCGCCGAGCTTGCGATAGCAGCGCACCAGATCTTCCGGATCATCGGAAAGATCGGCCATCATCACCGCGGCTACGTCGCCGCGGAAGATCTGAAGCCCTTTCCGAACCGCCATTCCGAATCCATGCGGCTCGAAACAATGCGCCAGGCGGATCCTGCGGTCGTCGGCCGATAAACCTCGTACAACACTTGCGGTTCGATCCTGGCTGCCATCATCGACAATGATGATTTCGAACGGAATCTTTTCACGGTCGAGCACCTCGACCGTTGAGCCGATCATGACGGCTACGGAATCTTCCTCATCCCTGGCGGGAACAATAACTGAAAGCAACATGGGCTATCCAAACGCAAACGCTTGCCGCCGCTGCGCCGTAAAGTTCTAGCTTACTCTTTGGATGTCAATCTGTTCTTTAGTGTGCCCCTTGCCGGACAGCCCGCCGTAGTCAAAGATCACCTTAAGAGCCTTCGGTTTAATGCATTATGCCGCTACGATCGAAAGGGGTATGAGGCGGTCACATGTCCACCGTCAGGGTTGCGGCAGCTCTGCTTTCGATCCGCATGCGGGCATTTTTCAGCGTCCCGTTCAGGGCCGTGGCGCGGTTAACGGATCAACAGCTCAACGAATCTAAACGCGAATTCCCAATCGCCAGAGAATGTAGCCCAGCGCCTCGCGCGCGTAGTATTTGGCGCGGGTCCAGGAGCTGTCTCCGCCTGGCGTGCGCGGAGATCCATAGACGGTCACACCGCGCGCCTCAAGCATTCTCTTGATGCGGTGGATGTGATATCCGTCGCTGACAACGATGCAGGACTCCAGCGCCATGCGGTCCATGATTTCAGCCACCGCCGCCGCGCTTTGCATTGTCGATTGGCCCTCGGTTTCGGCTGTGATGAATTCGGCGGGCACCCCGTGCTCGGAGAGATATTCCCGGCTGACATCACCTTCGGTGAACTTCGCGCCGATTCCGTGGCCGCCGGTTGTGATGATCCTCGGAGCCAACTGCTGCTCGTAGAGCGCCAATGCGTGGTCGAGACGGGCCTGCAGCACCGGAGAGGGGCGGCCGCGATACTGGGCGGCGCCTAGCACCACAATGGCGTCCGCCGGACGCGCTTCGTCCAAGTAGGCGTGCTGCCTGACCTGATAGTAGATACCCGCGAAATACGCGGCAAACAGAGTGACGGCAGACAAGACGAGTATCCCGGCCACTCGATAGAGCCGCGGCATGACCCGCCTGTTCATGTGAGGTATTTCGCCAGTTCCGCCCAACTTACGGCTCCCTGTCTCACGATCCGGGGTTCGGAGGTGAGGTCCAAGATCGTGGAGGGCTGACTCAGGCGTGACCGCCCGCCATCCACATTCCCGCCATCCACAATATGATAGACGCGCCCGCGCAACTGCCGCTTCACCTCGTCCGCGGTCGTGGCCGCGGGGCTACCGGAGAGATTGGCGCTTGTCCCGGTCAGCGGGCAGCCGCTGGCGCGGATGAGACGGCGGATCAGCGGCGCGGCTGGGAGGCGGACCGCGACGGTTCCGGTGCCTGCCGTGATGGCGGCCGGGACACGTGGCGACGCGGGCACGACTATCGTCAGTGGACCGGGCCAGAACGCCGCGGCGATTCTTCGGAATGTTGGGGGAAGGTCGCTGGCGACCTCGTTCAACTGCTCCAACGAATCGATCAGCAGCAGAATGGGATTCGATTCATGCCGTCGCTTGATTTCGAAGATCCGCTCCGCGACGCCTTCGCGAAAAGGATCGGCAGCCAAGCCATAGACCGTGTCCGTGGGGACGGCAACCACTTCCCCGCCCCGAATACGCTGAGCCACGCGCCGGATCAGAGGCCATGACGGTCGGCAAGGGTCGATACGGAAAACCTCCATTCGTCTGGAACTAGGCTGCATTTCTCATGACCCGGCTACCGAAGAGCGCGACGAGGCAGCGATGACTTCGTTGCGCTTGGCGACCGTGCTCACCCTACCTTACAACTATGCCTTTTCCTTCTAGGGAAGGCGCTAAGACGAGACAGTTCGAGACACCCAGCGGCCGCGGGTAGTTCTCTCCGGCAACGCTTCGCCGTGCGTTATCATAAACAAGCTTACGTTTTTACGGCTGAGGAGTTAGGGTAAAGTCCGTCTTGGGAGTTCTTGCTTGGCTGCAAGAGCGTTTTGACACACCCGTGGCGCGGGGCTCGTATAAAAGTCCGCGTTCTCGAACTACGTTCACCCCGAGGGTTGCGGCGCGACGAAAGGCCGCAGGTCTGTTACGCGCCCTGCGCTACGGGGTTTTGACATGAGCGGCTAGGGGAGTTTCGACAGCAACGTAGCAGCGTAAGTTAAGTCTTCGCCTTGCGGATCAGTGCTTGTTGGGTTCGCTAGCGGCCTCATAAACTCACCTCTTAACAGCAAACAGAAAGGACACGATTTGCCAGAAAAAATCAAACGAACCGGCGGAGGTGCGATTGTCGACTGCCTGCGGCGAGAAAAGGTTCCCTTCGTATTTGGGGTCCCCGGCGGCCAAACCCTCGGGATCATGGACGCGCTTTACCACACGCCCGAGGTCCGCTTCATTACTGTTCACGACGAGCGGGCGGCGGCGCATATGGCCGACGGCTATGCCCGAGCCACGGGACGTCCGGGAGTCTGCTTGACGACGACCGGCCCCGGCGCTACCAATCTTCTGACAGGAATTGGCGGCGCCCTGCACGATTCCAGCCCCGTCATTGCCATCACGGCCAACAACCGAGGCAAGGACCTGGCTCGTGACGACGCGCAAGAAGCAGACCACATCGCCTTGCTGCGGAGCCTGACCAAATGGTCCGTGCTCGTCACCGATGTCGGGCGCATTCCCCACGCGGTGCGGGAGGCTTTTCGGCGCTCGCAGGCACATTCCCCCGGCCCGGTGCATTTGGACTTTACACGCGAGATTCTCGAGAGCGAGGAAGTCGAGTTCGAGCCGCTCGAGCCGGCGCAGTACCGCTCTGAAAGCCGTCCGCAAGGTGACCCCGCGATGATCGAAGAGGCGGCGGCTCTTCTCGAACAGGCCAAAGCCCCGACGATATGGGCGGGCCGGGGCGTGCTGGTCTCCGAAGCAACCGAGGCCGTCATCCGGCTGGCGGAGAAGACCGGGGCCGCCTTACTGACAACCTATAATGGGATCGGAGCCATTCCAGCCGACCATCCACAGGCCCTGGGGCCTCTGAGCCGCCACGGCACCGAGGTCACCAAGAAGGCGCTCGCCGAGACGGATGTCCTCGTGACGATTGGCGCCAGTCTCAACGCACCGACGACTTCCCGCTGGCAACTCGAGCTACCCAAGAAGCTGATCCAGATCGATTGCGACGCCGCGATGATCGGCCGGCACTATCCTTTCACGGTGGGTATCAGCGGTGACGCCGCGGCGGTTGCCAGCCAACTGTGCGAAGCCGTGCAGGGCCCCGATGCCGCCGCCGGTGAACAACACCGCTCCCGTATCACGGGCTTGCAAGATGCCAAGCGCGCCTGGGAAAATCGCATCTTCCCGGACGCCTCTTCCCAATCGAAACCCATCAAGCCGCAATATCTGATGAAAGCCATGCGGGAAGCACTGCCACGAGATGCGATTATCGTCGGCGGAGCGGGCAACCCCGGCATCTGGACAAATCTGGTCGACGTCTACGAGCCGAGAACCTACATGAAGCCGGTCGGTTTCGGAAATATGGGCTTCTCGCTCCCGGCCGCCATCGGAGCCAAGCTGGGACGGCCCGACCGCCTGGTGGCCTGCGTCATCGGCGATGGTTCGCTGGGCATGTGCATCAGCGAAATCGAAACGGCGGTGCGCGAAAAGGCTCCCGTGCTGATCGTCCTGATGGACAACTTCGCATACGGCAATATCAAGCAAGAGCAGGAAACCTTCTTTGGGGGACGCTGCCTCGGCGTGGATTTCAGCGACATCGACTTCGCCGCGATCGCCCGAGGGTTCGGTGCCCAAGGCCGCCGAGTTGAAGATCCCGCCGAGCTGCCCGCCGCATTAAGCGAAGCCGCCGCGTCGGGAAGCACCTATCTGCTCGATGTCATCATCGACCCGAGCGAAAACGTCTGGACGGAGCCCTTCTAATATGCCGACTGACTCCGATCAGAATAAACCCGACCCGGCCCCCAACGCCAAGGCCCCCAATAAGGTTCTATCGCTCCGCGACGCGGTAGCCCTGATTCACGACGGCGATCAAGTCGCGATCGGCGGCCATAGTCATCGGGGACACCCGATGGGGCTGATCTACGAGATGATCCGCCAGCGCAAGAAAGACCTGCGGCTGATGGGCTGGAACAATGGCATCGACTTCGACATTCTGGTCGGCGCCGGGTGCGTGAGCGAAGTGCAGACCTCTTATGTTGGGATGCTCAAACACGGGCTGGCGCTCAACTACCGGAGGGCGGCCGAGCAGGGCGAACTTGCCATCATCGAGGAATCTGAGATCACCGCTCTGGCTCGTTTTCGGGCAGGAGCGATGGGACTTCCTTTCATTCCCAGCCGCTCTCCGCTGGGGTCGGACTTGATGCAGTTCGGCAGAGAATACAGCGAGACGACCTGTCCTTTTACGGGAGAGAAAATCGCGCTGTTGAGAGCGGCTCGGCCCGACGTTTCGATCATTCATGGCCATACGGCGGATTCGAAGGGCAACGTGCAGTTTGACGCGCGGTATCTGCAGGAAAAGGGCGGAGATATATTCGTCGCCCGCAGCGGCAAGAAGGTGATCGTCAGCGTGGAACAAATTGTCGAGACGACCGAAATCATGCGCGAACCGCATCGAACCGTTCTGCCAGGATTTCAAGTTGACGCGGTCGTTGAACTGCCGAGGGGCGCGCATCCCTGCGCCTGCGACAAGCGTTACGACTACGACCTGGAATTCATCGACGCTTACTACGAAGCGTCGCGCTCCCCTGAAGAATTCGCGCGCTTCCTCGATACCCATGTCAGGGACGCCGGCGACCACCAAGGCTACCTGCGACAGGTGGGGCTCGCCGGTTCAGACGACCCCCATTCAGAGGACCCCCATTCAGAGGACCAAGGAGGGCAGGCATGAGCGCTTACTCCACTGAAGAGCTCATGACGATCGCGATCGCGCGGGAGCTGCGCAACGACGACGTCGCTTTTGTCGGCCTCGGAACCGGCGGGCGCGCCTTTACTCTGGCCGTGGGCATCCCGACGGCGGCCTGCCAGCTTGCGCGGCTCACACATGCTCCTGGGCTCTCACTCATGCTGGGGCCGATCATCAATCCCGACCCTGGATATCAGCCGGGCAACTATTCGGATGCGAATCTGATTGACTGGCCGAGCGAAGCCCAAATCACCGTGGAAGCCTGCCTGGACTGCTATCCGTTGGGAAAGATCACGGTCAGCTTTGTATCCGGGGCTCAGGTGGACGCTCACGGAAACCTCAACGTGGTCGCCATCGGGGATCAGCGACAACCGAAAGTTCGCCTGGTCGGCCCGATCGCCCAGACCGACCATCTGTCGGCTCCGGCGCGGAATATTATCGTCAACCCGCTCGGCAAGCGTACTTTTGTCGAGAAGGTGGATTTCATCTCCGGGGCAGGCTATTTGGACGGCCCAGGCGCGCGCGAGGCCGCCGGGCTTCCCCCTCAAGGGCCCTGGCGCGTGATGACCGACAAGGCAATGTTCCACTTTCCCGCCGAGGATCGGCGCATCGCCGTGAAGTGTTTGTTCCCTGGGAGCACGGCCGGAGAAGTGAGCGCCGGCATGAGTTTTGCGGTAGCCGGACTGGAAGACGCACCCGTGATGAGCGAACCGAACGACGACGAATTGCAAGTTCTGCGAGAGAAGGTTGACCCCCGCGGATTGCTGTTACGAGGAGGGATTCAGTGAGCACAGCGGCGAGCACGATGCCCGTTAAGACGATGCCAGTGAAAAAAGACAAGACCACCACGCTGGCCGAGGCGGTTCGCCAGATCGAAGACGGCAGCACGGTCGGGGTCGGCGGATCACTGGTGCGGCGGCACCCCATGGCGCTCATCTACGAGATGATCCGCCAGAATAAGCGTGACCTAACACTGATCGGCTGGAACAACGCCATCGACATGGACATTCTGATCGGGGCCGGCTGCGTCAAAGCCGTCAAGACCGCTTACGTCGGGATGGCGATGCTGGGGCTCGCCCATAACTTCCGGCGGGCGGTTGAATCCGGTGAGGTCAAGGTTTTCGAGCATTCCGAAAGCACGGCCATCGACGCCTTTCGCGCCGGCAGCATGGGCTGGAGCTTCGTTCCCTCGAAGACCCCGCTGGGCTCCGGGCTCGCCGAGCACAACGAAGACATCAAGTTCATGAATTGCCCCTATACCGGCGATCCCTACTGCGTATTTCCTGCTTTTGAGCCCGACGTCGCCATTATTCACGCGCATGTCTCGGACCGCTTCGGCAACGTTCAACTCGACGCCAAGCGGGAGCTGGACAACGAGGTGGATACGCTGATCGCGAAGTCCGCCAAGAAGGTCATCGTGTCGGTCGAGCAGATCGTTAGCGAAGATTTCATCCACGCCAATCCGGAGCTGACCATTCTTCCGAAGTTCTTTGTCGATAGCGTGCTGGAGATGCCATTCGGCGCTCATCCGACCGCCTGTGATTGCCGTTATGACTACGACTTGAAATTCATGAGCGACTATCAAGAGCACGCCAGAACGCCCGCAACGTTCCAAGAGTTCTTGAAGCGTTATGTTTTCGGCGTGGAAGAACACTATCAATATTTGGACCTGATCGGGCTGCAGCACCTGTTTTCCATCCAACGCCCCAAGGAGATGAATTAGATGCCGGCCGACTACCGAATCCCCGAGCTGCTGGCGGTCGAAGTGGCGCGTCACTTGCGTGACGAAGAAGTCGCTTTTATCGGAATCGGCACCGGCGGCCCGGCGTTCATTCGCGCGGTGGGCATCCCCGTGGTTGGCTGCCGGCTGGCGCAACTCAGCCATGCCCCGAATCTAACGCCGATGTTCGGCCCGTTGATTGATCCTGATCTTGAGACGCTGCCGTCGTCCCTGCGCGATGACTACGAACTCGTACATTGGGCCTCGAAGGCACAGATTCCCGAGCAAGAGGCATTGGACGTTTTTAAATGCGGCAAGATGGACGTCGGCTTTGTCTCGGGTGCACAGATCGACAAGTACGGCAACCTGAACATCGTCGCGATCGGGGACTACAACAACCCCAAGGTGCGGCTCGTCGGTCCGCTAGCCCAAACCGATCATTGTGCGTTCGCGAAACGAACTTTCATCACGATGGAGCATACCAAGAGGCAATTCGTCGAGAAGGTTGATTTCATCTCGGGCGTCGGCTACCTCGATGGCCCCGGCGCAAGGGAGCGCGCCGGCCTCAAGCAAGGGGGACCGGGGAAGGTCTTCACCGACTACTGTATTTTGGGATTCGACGACGAAACCAAGTGCATGAAGATCGAATCGCTGCATCCAGGCGTGGCGCTCGAAACGGTCGTCGAAAACACGGGATTTGAGCTAGTCATTCCTGATGAGATCCCGACCACGCCCGCCCCGACGCCCGAGCAGGTGGAGTTGATCCGCGGTCGCGTCGACCCCAAGGGAATGCTGCTCGAAGCCAAGGTTCAGTAGGCGGCTGACGTTGCGAAGATAACTTCAGAGAACGACCCGCTCTTCGTAAACGCCGAAAACCTGCCTCAGACTGTCCGCGATTTCACCCAGCGTCGCTTCACTTTCGACCGCGTTGAGCACGGCAGCCATGAGGTTGTCCGCCGAATTTGCAGTGTCTTCAAGACGGCGCAGGGAGTCCCGCGCTGTGACCGCGTCACGGGAGTTCTTGTGCGACGCGACTCGCGCCACCTGCTGCTTTTCCCGTTCGGAGTCCACTTGCAGAATCGGTATCGGCGGCTCGTCCTCTACCCGAAACCGGTTGACTCCAACGATCGTTTGCTCGCCTGACTCCACCTTCTTCTGTAAGTCATAGGCTGATTGCTGGATTTCTCGTTGGACAAAGCCTTGCTCGATGGCCGCGACCATGCCTCCCAGCGAATCAATTCTGTCGAGGTATTTGCGGGCGTCGTCTTCGATCTGGTCCGTCATGCGCTCGATTTCATAAGCCCCGCCGACCGGATCAGCGGTGTTCGTCACGCCGGTTTCGTGAGCCAATACCTGCTGCGTTCGCAACGCCAGGCGAGCGTTTTCCTCCGTAGGCAATGCTAGCGCCTCATCCATCGCGTTAGTGTGAAGAGACTGCGCGCCCCCCAGAACCGCCGCCAGTGCCTCGTAGGCGGTCCGCACGACATTCACTTGCGGCTGCTGGGCGGTCAGCGTCGAACCGGCGGTCTGCACGTGGAAGCGCATTTTCAGCGAGCGTTCATCGCGCGCGCCAAAGCGCTCCTTCATCAAGCGGGCGTAGAGCCGCCGGGCAGCGCGAAACTTGGCAATTTCCTCCAGAAAATCGCGGTCGGCACTGAAAAACAGTGAAAGCCTCGGCGCGAAATCGTCAATATCGAGCCCCGCCCCGAGGGCGGCCTCGACATAGGCAACCATGTTCGCCATGGTAAAGGCCACTTCCTGCACCGCCGTCGCCCCAGCTTCGCGCATGTGATAGCCGCTGATCGAAATCACGTTCCACTTGGGGGCTTCGCGGCTGGCCCAGGCGAACATATCCGTGATGATCCGCATCGAAGCCTTCGGCGGATAGATGTAGGTGCCGCGAGCGACGTACTCCTTGAGGATGTCGTTTTGCACTGTCCCGCGAAGGTGCTCGGGGCCGGTCCCCTGCCGGCGTGCGACGGTCACGTAGAGCGCCAGCAGAGTGATGGCCGTAGAATTAATGGTCATCGACGTGGAGACGTCTTTCAACGGGATGCCGTCGAAAAGCTGTTTCATGTCCGCCAGGGAACAAATGGCAACGCCAGCCTTGCCGACTTCCCCGAGCGAGAGGGGATGATCGGAGTCATAGCCCATCTGCGTGGGCAGATCGAAGGCGACCGAAAGACCGCTCGTCCCTTGGGAGATTAAGTATCGGTAGCGCTGGTTCGATTGGACCGCATCGCCGAATCCGGCATACTGCCGCATGGTCCAGAGGCGGTCCCGATACATGCCGGGATGGAGCCCGCGCGTGTAGGGAAATTCGCCCGGCTCAAGCGGTTCGTTGGAGCGCTCAGGTTGTTTGGGGCGCTCGGGTTGTTTGGGGCGCTCGGGAAGAGGAGGTGTATCGGATACCATCGCCTAGGCCTACTTTCCACGCGATAGGCGTTTGGCGCGCATGAACGATGAAATACCGAAGCCGCCGAACATGAGGACGAAAATCAAAACCAAGCCAAAGCTTCCCCACCCGTCAGGGTCTTTATCGAGCTTTCCGTAGGCTTGGTAAAGCCCCTGACGCCCAATAATAAAATACACCGCCAGGGACAAGAAGATGAAGCCCATCACTTCATGAAAGAGTTCTCGCGCTAGCCGCCAAAGCTTGGGGACGAACTTGTGTATCTCAAACCATCCCGCCGCCAGCGCGCGCATCAACTGCATGACCGTCATGCTAGCAAAGCTCCCGCCAGCGGGTCAGTATTTTTGTCACCTGGGATCGATCCCGCTCAAGTGCCCGTTCGCGAACACTGAACTATTGCCCCCTAGCGCGGGGCTCGGAGAGACCCGCGGCCTTTCGCAAGTCCGCGCCGTGCGGATCAAGAGCCACGGGCCATACGCGGGCCCTGAGGCCGGCGCTGTCCGCCGGGAGGCCGGCGCCACGTCAGAAAGCTCTCCGAGCCCCGCGCCACGGACCACGCACTGTCCGCGCGCCAGTGTCCGCGCGCGACAGGCGAGAGTTTTTTGGCCATACATTACAATGATCATTCGGTCAAGCGAATCGGCCGTGAAAAAGATGGCGTCGGCAAGCACCAGTGAACACAAAGAAAAGGCTACCAAGAAGGGCCCATTCATCGACGCGATCGTGACCGTCAGCGATACCAGGACTCCCGCAACCGACATCAACGGCAAATACCTGAAAGATCAGCTCGAAGCCGCCGGACACACCGTCCACTCATCGCGAATCATTGAAGACGAGCCGGCCCTGGTGGAAAGCGTACTCAAGGAACTAGCCGCCGAAGACCTGCAGGTGATCCTCTTCAATGGTGGCACGGGAATTTCTCGGCGGGACACGACATTCGACGCCTTGGACCGAAATCTCGAAAAAACCCTGCCCGGATTCGGCGAGATTTTTCGAGCTTTGAGCTACGAGGAAATCGGCTCCGCGGCCATGATGTCCCGCGCAACGGCTGGTGTTTACGGCGGGAAAGTGATCATCTCGACTCCGGGGTCGCCGGCCGCGGTACGGCTAGCATGGGAAAAGCTCATCTCGGGTGAGTTGGAACACTTAGCGTGGGAAGTTTCACGCTGAGGCATACGCCGCCGCTCGCGCTTGCCACCAAGATGCCTGCATCTTTGCCCACAACGATATTTCTCGACCGGGACGGAGTGATCAACGAGAAGGCGCCGGAAGGCGACTACGTCAAGACCTGGGGTGAGTTTCGCTTCTTGCCGGGAGCGCTTGAAGCGATCAAGACATTGGCCGGGGTCGCGCCACGCTTACTTGTCGTCAGCAACCAGCGCGGGATTGCTCAAGGGGTGATGAGCGAACAGGATCTGCTCGACATTCATCAAAATATGTTGAGTGAGATCCGGCGGGCGGGGGGCCGGATCGATTCCATCTATCACTGCCCGCACGAAAAGCACTCCTGTGACTGCCGCAAACCCGGGATCGGCATGTTCCTCCAAGCAAAGCAAGAGCATCCAGAGATCGACTTTGAGAGAGCGGTCGTCGTTGGCGATTCTCTTGCCGACCTCGATGCCGCGTCCCAGCTCTCGTGCGTGCCGGTGTTGGTCACAACGCGCGCTGATTGGCCGGACGTTGTCGAAGCGGCCCGTCAGCGGCCGATCCCCGATCTAGTAGTAGCCTCGTCGCTATGGGCCTTTAGTCATGGCCTGATGGGAGATTTGGATTCGGCATAAAGCAAAGGCTAGGATCGGCATTTCATCTACAATGACTGTTCGCCCATGAACCAGGTTGCTGTACCTATCGAATCCACCAAAACCTCGTCGACGCGAGCCGCGTCGCCGGTCGGCAACGATCCTTGGTATGTTCTATCGAATTTAGTCATCAAGGATTTCAAGGTTCGTTACAGGAACATGTCGTTGGGAATCTTCTGGTCTTTGGTGAATCCATTGATCATGATAGGCGTTCTGACTTACGTCTTCACTTTCGTCTTTGAGAACGATCGGCCCCACTTCGCCTTGTTCCTGCTGATCGGACTGCTGCCCTACAACTTCTTCTCCCTCGCCTGGTCCACCGGCACCGAATCAGTCGTCCTGAACGGACCGCTCATCAAGCGAGTTCCATTCCAGCGCGAGCTGGTTCCGATCTCGGTCGTGCTCGGCAACGCCATACACTACTTGCTGCAGATCACCCTTCTGCTGGTCGCGGTCGGGTTCTTGCTAGGCGTAAACGCTCAATGGCTTTGGCTCCCAATCATCATTACCTTGCAGGTAGCCTTTGTCTGTGGCATCTCTCTGATCACCTCGGCGCTGAACGTCTATTACCGGGACATTCAGTATCTGGTGCAAGCGATCAACATGGTGTTTTTCTGGATCGTCCCGATCTTCTACGGCTTTGACCAGGTTGACAGTTCCGTCTCTTGGTTATACGAGATCAATCCAGTGGCCGCGGTTATCCTCATCATGCGCCGCGTTCTCCTCTACCAAATTGATCCTGGACTAGCGCTGATCAAAGTGGCCGCTATTACCGTCCTCACGCTTTGGGCCGGCTACGCTGTGTTTCGACGTATGCAGAAGGACTTCTCCGATTACTTATAGAAACTATTCATGGCTGTGATCGATATCCAGAAGGTCAGCAAGCGCTATCTCGTCCAGCAAAGCCGGCAGCTCCTGGTTGAGGACGCATGGAGAAAGGCTCAGGGAAAAACCGCTGAGTTTTGGGCGCTGCGCAACATTTCATTCCAGATTGAGAAGAGTGAGAAGGTGGCTTTTGTCGGTTCCAATGGCGCCGGTAAAAGTACGCTGCTCGCGATCATCTCCGGGGTCACTCACGCCACGGAAGGAGTCGTCAGCGTGCGCGGCCGGGTCGCTGCGCTATTAGCCCTGGGTACGGGACTCCACCCCGACCTAACGGGCGAAGAGAATATTCACCTCATCGGGTCATTGATGGGCTTGACGCGCGCCGGGGTTCGCGCCAAGTTCAATTCGATCATTGATTTCTCCGGTCTGCACCGCTTCGTGGAAGCCCCGGTCCGAACCTATTCCACCGGGATGGTCGGCAGACTCGGCTTTTCCGTAGCAGTCCATGCCGACGCGGATATTCTGGTTCTCGACGAGGTGTTCGCAGTGGGAGACAGCGCCTTCACGAAGAAATGTATTGAGAAAATGGGCGAGTTTACGAGCCAAGGCAAGACCGTTCTTTTTGTGTCCCACACAATGGAAACCGTCAAAGACGTGTGCCAGCGGGCCATCTGGTTGCAAGACGGAAAAATACTGATGGACGCAGGAGTAGCAGAGGTCGCGCGGGAATACGAAGCTTGCTTGGCGTCAGGAGACGAGACAGCCACGGTGCGAAGGGATGAGACCATCGAGACGCAACGTCACCAAATCCCCTAAAGCCAGACCCTCTTCTGCCGATGCCAGAAGAGGGTCTGCTCCAGAAGCCCTCAATGCGATACGTCATTAAGCGCGCACCGAAGCCCGCGACAAGTTCGCCACAATTGTGGTCTGCCTCACCACGAGCCAACATAGGCAAATGGCGGCAATATTCGCCAGGGCAGCCTAGTTTGCCTGCGACTAGACGCTCACAAGTACGTCGGCATCCCTTGGAACGTCTGTCTGCTGTGGGCCGTCTAACTCTCTAGGCGCTGCGGTCCCGTAAGGGCTTTCGACCACCACGGCCATCGCTTGCGAATCTTCAAATCCGCGGGGAGCGTCTAACTCTCTAGGCGCTGCGGTCCCGTAGGGGCTTTCGACCACCACGGCCATCGCTTGCGAATCTTCAAATCCGCGGGGAGCGTCTAACTCTCTAGGCGCTGCGGTCCCATAGGGGCTTTCGACCACCACGGCCATCGCTTGCGAATCTTCAAACCCGCGAGAAGCGTCTAACTCTCTGGGTGCCGCGGTCCCGTAGGGGCTTTCTATCACTACTCGGTCACTCATTCCTCTTCCTCCTGATCTGTCGTTTCGCCGCTTTCAATGCACTCCAACGAGTTCGAGATGACCGCACGCTCAACGGCATGTTGCTTTGGCGGGAGGGCGAAAGGTGGGGTACCCGCCGAAACTGTGCCGCTGAACGTCTACCGAACACGATTACGTCTAAATCCTTAACTCCAACTCCCGCAACTTCTGCTTACCAACTCGTTCTTACCAACTCGGCCCGAACTGCTCGAAAAACCAGGCGTCATCCCGCACACGCTTAGAAGCGAGATGCGAACGGCGCTCAGCAGCGTCACCCACGGCCAGTTGAGCCAAACCGGCAGCAAAACCAGCATTCCCGCGCAGGGCCTCCACAACACGGCCGACACGATCCTGCGCGAAGTGAACGAACGCCAGCCGAAGCTTGTTATGCATCACCGTGTCCCACCTCAGCTCGTAGGGCTGGGCGCGGCGAAACAAGTGGAGCACCTCGACCTGCGGAACCAGCCACAACTCGTATCCGAGCAGCCAAAACCTCACGGCGAGTTCGTTGTCGACTCCTTGGGAGCGGACCATCCCGCCGTCAAATCCTCCGGTCGCTTCGAACGTCGCTCGGCGCATGCCCAAACAGCAGCCGGGCAGTATAGGCACCCGGTAGGGCTCTTGTCCTTGTCTGCGCAGCCATTCGATGCTCAAGTCTGGAGATTTTAAGCGCAGGCCAAAACCCTTATACTGCGGTTCTTCCTGGTTCGAGATGACCGGAGCGACGGCGCCGACCGATTCGTTGTCAAGCGCTTCGACCAGGGGAGCCCCACCAGCCGGGCTGCACAGTGATATGCGCGTCGGCGAAGAGAATGACATCGCCGCTGGTTTGCGACGCGCCGAAGTTACGCGCGGCGGCGACTCCGAGGTGATCCGATCGGACCAGCCGAACCGGGGAATCTCCGTCAGCCAGAAAGTCCGCGCATTTGTCGTCCGAACCGTCATCGACAACGAGGATTTCGCTGTTGCCGTTGAGTGTGGATTGAAGATTCTCTACCGTGCGGCGAAGATTTGAACCTTCGTTGAGGGCAATAACCACCACGCTGATACTGGGAGAGTTGAGGTGCGTCGACATCGCGAGTACCCGTCCGGTGATGGAACCGTTCTATAGTACCCTATTGACGTCAACGATGTCGAGCCAGTAACAGAGTTGGCGCGCATGAGAATTCCCAATGCCCGAGCAACCTCTAAAACCCGTTAATGAGCTTGTATCGTGCATCATGCCGACACGAGATCGCCCTGCTTTTTTCGAACAAGCGATGCGATGTTTTCAGCGTCAAACCTACGATCAAACAGAACTAATCGTCCTGGACGACGGAGAGCAGCCTGTCGAGAAACTCTGCTCTGGACTGCCTCGCGTGCGTTACGTCCGGCTCGACCAGCCCACGCTGACCGGCACGAAGATGAATATCGGAGCCGAAACAGCGCGAGGAAATATCCTGCAAAAGATGGATGATGACGACTATTATCACCCCGATTTTCTGCGATTATCCGTCAAGAATATTCCGACTAGCAACCGCGATAAAAGTGTAGTTGTTTGGTGTTGTTACTTAATCCTGCTGGCGGGAGAAAAGCAGTTGCGTCATTCCGGTCACGGCTGGAAGACCGGGGGGACACTGAGTTTCCCCCGCGAGATGTGGCAACGCCGGCCTTTCCGCGACATACGCACCGGCTACGATAGCTGGTTCCTGAGAGATCACACACCCCATATCGTGCGGGTTTGCGCGGCCCAGCATTATATCGTCGTCCGGCATGGGGCGAATACCTGGACCAAGATGAGTGACGGCGATGAAGCTGACAATTTCCTGCGCGGACGCCCCGTACATTCAAAACCACTCGAGGCCATCGTTCATCCAAACGACCATGGCTTCTATCATTCGTTGTGGTAAGTTTTCTCCCGACGATCTGGTGAATTTTCTCCCGAACACACCTTTCGCGAGCGGCCGAGGTGCAATCGACTACGGGTCAAGGTTGCTGGCTCCGCCGATTCTAGCCCGCATTTCTCACCACGTGGCGAGACGAAGTGCGTAAGAGACGCGGCGTTACGAGGCGCGCGCCGCTTGACGACCCCCACTTGATCAACAACGCGTACTCAGACAGTACGTTGAGCACGGTGAGCAAGCGCAACGCAGTACTGGCGGGCCTATCGCGTGCTTCCCCCGTCAGCCGGTGAGAAATGCGGGCTAGGCAGACAGCAACGTTTCGTGCTGGTGGAGCAGATATTTGTCGGTCATGCCCGCGATGTAATCGCAGACGACCCGATGCAGCGGTTCGACGCCCGCCCAGTTCTGAGCGGCTTGTGTCTGGGTGGCTTGTGTCTGACGGGCTTTGTCCTGGGTCGCTTGGTCCTGAGTTTGCTTCTGAAACGACGCCGGCAACTGCTCGGGACTCCCGATATAGAACTGGAACAGGTCGATCACCTTCTGGTCCGTCTGGCGGCGGTCCTGGTTCAGCTCCGGGGAGTGATAGACTTCACGCGCCAGCAGCTCCTTGAGCTGCTTCGACGCATCGGCTGCTTCCGGGCTCATCACGGCAAGCCTCTCGGGGTAGTCTCGAACCTGTGCCGCGTTCTGAAGATCGGCTGCCAGCGCCGCCGCCCGGGTTCCCTCGATCAATCCCGTCACCAGGCGATCGAGCGTGTGGCGCAAAGCTTCGTTGAAAATTTGACGATCCGTTGCCGCGGGATAGCTCGTTTCGGCCTCCCGCATGGCCTGGTCGAATAACGGCACGCCTTTCCGCGCCCCGTCCGCGTCAATCAGCCCGGCGTCGATCGCGTCGTCCAGGTCGGCGCAATTGTAGGTGATCTCATCGGCGGCGTCGATCAGTTGCGCTTCCAGCAAAGGCCGCTGATCCAGAAGGTATTCTTCCAATTCCGGAAAAGACGCCAAGGCGTAGTCCCTGGAATGCTTGATGATTCCTTCCCTCACTTCGAAGCTGAGGTTGAGACCCGGGAATGCAGCGTAGCGCTGTTCCAGTTTTTCGACAATTCGCAGTGCGTGCAGGTTGTGGTCAAAGCCGGTGCCGAACTGCCGCATCTGCTGGTTGAGAACCTCTTCGCCGGAATGGCCGAATGGAGGGTGGCCGATATCGTGACTCAGCGCCAGCGCTTCGACCAAGTCCTCGTTGAGGGCAAGCGCCGAGGCCACGGTGCGGGCGATTTGGGAGACTTCGATGGTGTGTGTTAAGCGATTGCGAAAGTGGTCGGAATGGGGCGACGTGAAGACTTGCGTTTTGTGCTCAAGGCGCCGGAAAGAGCGCGCGTGAATCACGCGGTCGCGGTCTCTCTGGTAAACGTTTCGGTAGGGATGCGGCGGCTCGGCGTAGCGCCGGCCGCGAGTTTGATCAGGCGCGAAACGAAGATGGGGCAGCCCGCGGTTCTCATCGGATGGCGAAGCAAAGCGCATGAGAGGTCCGTCAGCCGATGAGAAATGCGGACGAGCACGTGCCGCTAAGAGCCGTCCAACTCCGTCAGTGTCGTTCCGGCCGAGATGCCTGCCTCGCCCGGTTGCTTCATCATCTCTTCGAGAATGGTTTTGGCCTCATCTTCTTTGTCCGTCGCCGAAAGATAGCGGGCCAGCGCCAACTGCGCCCGCGTCTTGGGCACGATGCGCGTGGGGTTATCGATGAGGTACTGGTAATGGCGGCGTGCCGACTCATCTTCCTCGCGGCGGGCGTGCATATCAGCCAGTGCTAATCTTCCCAGGGCCGCGTATTCGCCATTGCCGTCGACAAGTCCTTCCAGCCTCGCCTTGGCTTCGTCCATCTTTTCCCGCTCGATTTCCAGCAGGGCCAGGTAGTAGTCCGCGGCGACCGCTTCTTCACGGCCCGCGTATTCGCTAGTGATTTTCTCTAACTGTTCGGTCGTGTCGCGAACGCGGGCGATTGTTGTGGGAAACGTCACACCGCCGGGTTGCTCCTCGGTGTCCACCTTGCCGTGGTACATCTCAACGGCCTTCTGAAACTCCATCTTGGCCTCGGCGGCGCGGGTGCGCCGATAGCCAGCGTAGGAAACGATGGCAATGATCACCGCCAACGCGACTCCGCCCCCGACCAGCAACTGCTTGCGATGCGACGAAACGTAGACGACCGACTGCCCCACCTCTTGAACGAAGCGGTCATGCTTGAGTTGCTTTCTTGAAATCCTTGCCACGTTAGTTCACACGCCTCCAAATCATTTGTCTGCCGGATGGGCCTCCACGGGGAACATCTTGCCGTTGAGCCCGGTTCCTTACCCTGTTCTCACCTACAGCCAACGGCAAGAGACCTGACGTTGCCGCCCAGGCATTGGTTAGCCGTGGCTCGGCAAAGCTGTAAAGTAGAGCTTACGGGATCATGCTAGCAGCGCTAAAAAAACCTGTCAATCCAACTGGCAAAACTCGTACCTCTCTCTACGAATACTGCCGCAACAGCAAAAAGCGGCCTAAGGCATTCTAGGGTAATGCCGATACTATGGATAGAGGGGGCAACTCTAAGGTAAACGCCTGAATCTTAAGGTGAATACTTGGTGTTTAGCCCTCGGGCGTGTATACTCGCTTTGATACCATGCGTGACCTGGAACGGACGCCGCTCCTCTCTCAGGACGTCGTAGTCTTAAGTGCGAAGGTTAAGTCGTATATCCGGCGGCTGGCGCGGGAACTCGCCCCGAAGGTTTCGACGATTGAAAAGCGCTGGCAGCGGAGACTGCCTTCGATCTTTGGCGAGACGATCAACGGATCTCATCTAAGGGCCCTGGCGTCGATCAATCCCGGCAACTGGTCGGAGGTCCTTGCCGCGGGGCGGATGAGTGAGTTCCTCGAGCAGGTGGAATATCACGGACGCCGGCTGGCTAAATTGGATGTGCCGCCCAATCACGTGCTGGCGTCGCTGAAAGAGTATGAAGAAGCGCTGCTGCCAGATCTCAAGAAAGTTTTCCCGAAGGACTTTACTAGTTACATCTCGGCGCTCGATCATCTGTACTTCTGCGAGCATTTTCCAATGCAAGGATGAGCCTGAAACGGGTCAGGGCGGAAAAGGGCAAGCGGCAGGGTGAGGATCTCCTTTCTGAAGGGTTAGGTGTGAAAAGTTTCGAGGGGAGCCAT
>Ga0114996_10002291_pt1 | contig 24834 bp, 14 predicted proteins | sample ArcticOcean_MG_C_4_FD_87039 | JGI IMG/M metagenome (GOLD analysis project Ga0114996, IMG submission 87039) | Marine microbial communities from western Arctic Ocean - ArcticOcean_MG_CB4_134 | ecosystem: Environmental > Aquatic > Marine > Oceanic | place: Arctic Ocean: Canada Basin | collected... | reverse complement strand
TTTTATATTATTTAATCTTTTTAATAAAACCCCTTTAGTATTTAGTAAAGATGACAGTGCTATAATACTAAAAGCACCCAATATAGAATATGGAATTAACACAGACTCCTTTACCGTACACAGGGGATATATTAATGATAATCAGACATTAGGTGCGGTCTTTTATTTACATCATATTGATCATAACGAAATAGACAAAATTGTAAACAATTCAAAAGGTATTTTTGATTTTAGGAAAGCTTTGCCTAACCATAAATACACCGTTTTGTGTTCTAAAGATTCAAATGAAATAGCCCAATACTTAATATATGAAGAAAGTTCTTCTGCGTATATAGTATTTGATATAAGAGATGAAATTAAAGTTTATAAAGGTGAAAAAGAAATTACAACTATTAATAGAGTTCTTTCTGGAGAAATAACATATTCATTATGGGACTCAGTAGACGATAGCACTCTAGGTAAGAGGGATCGAGCAAATTTGGTTATGGAATTAGAAGCAATTTATGCCTGGTCGATAGATTTCTTTAAAGTTCAAAATGGGGATGAGTTTAAGGTTTATTTTGAAGAAAAATATATTAAAGAAGAAAAAATAGGAATTGGCAGAATTTTAGCTGCTGAATTTATTCATAAGGGGGTTAATTTATATGCTTTTTATTTTGAAGAACAGGATAATTATGGAGATTACTTTGATGAAAAAGGCAATACACTGCGCAAGGCCTTCTTATCAGCTCCTTTAAAATTTAGCAGAATATCTTCTAAATTTAGTAACAGAAGAAAGCATCCTGTTACGGGAAGATGGAAAGGGCATTTTGGAACAGATTATGCTGCCCCAAAAGGAACTCCGATTATGTCAACGGCTGATGGAACAATTGTAAGGGCATCATATACTAAAAATAACGGAAATTATGTTAAGGTTCGTCATAATAAATCCTATACAACACAATACCTACATATGTCTAAAATAAAAAAAGGTATTCGCAAGGGGGTGTTTGTAAAACAAGGAGATGTTATAGGTTATGTTGGAAGTACGGGGCTTGCAACAGGGCCTCATGTATGTTATAGGTTTTGGAATAATAATAAACAGGTAGACCCCTACAAACAAAAACTTCCACCAGGCGAACCTATAAGCAATAAAAATAAAGAAGAATATATGATTGTAAAAGACAGTTTAATGAATATTATTAATAGTAATTTTTAATTTTTAATATGAAAAATATAATTTATATAAAATTATATTTGCTAGTATTAGCTTCTTTTAGTTACAATGTGTTATTCCCACAATCTTACTTTATTGAAAACAAAGGCCAGTATCCATTTAATGTAATTGCTAAGAAGAAATTAGAAGGGGGGGCTCTTTTTATTGAAAAAGGAAAACTCACTTTTTCTTTTTATGACCAGTTACAGCTTGCAGACTATCATAAAAGAAAAATTTCAAGGGAAAAGATAAATTGCCATTCATACACTATTTCTTTTAAAAATAAAACAAATAATATAGTTTGTAATTTCTTTGAGAAAACTAGATATAAAGAAAATTATTATTTAGGCTCAAAGCAATTCTGGGCAGAAGATGTTGGTGTTTATAAGGAACTAATCCAGAAAAACTTATATAAAGGTATTGACTTAAAGCTCCTTATTACTGATGGCTCACTAAAGTATGATTTATACATATCAAAAGGAGCGAACTATAAAAATATTAAAATTAAGTATCAAGGCCATGATAAAATTAATTTAAAAAAAGAGAATCTAATAATTACAACATCAGTTAATACAATAACTGAATTTAAGCCCTTTTCTTATCAAATAATAAATGGTAAAAAAATAGAAGTTGCATGTAAATTTATCCTTAATAATAATACTGTAAGTTTTGATTTTCCAAACGGATTTAATTCGGCATTTGATTTAGTTATAGACCCAACATTAGTTTTTTCAACTTATTCTGGATCCATTTCTGATAATTTTGGATATACAGCAACATATGATAATTTAGGATTTTTATATTCTGGAAGCACAGCATTTGGCACAGAATATCCAGTTACAATTGGCGCCTATCAAACAAGTTTTAGCGGGGGTGTTACTGATATTGCTATTACAAAATATGATACTAGTGGCACCTCACGTATTTTCTCCACCTATTTAGGAGGTAATCTGGATGAGCTTCCTCATAGTATGGTAGTTAATTCAAACAATGAACTATTTATTTTAGGAACAACAGGTTCAGATAATTTCCCTGTTACTCAATCTGCATTTGACACAATATTTTCAGGAGGAGCAAATTTTTTCCCTTCTGGTTTAGGGGTAAGTTTTCCTAATGGATCTGATATTTTTGTTAGTAGATTAAGTAATAATGGAGGGGCATTACTTTCGTCAACATTTTTAGGAGGCAGTAATAATGATGGACTTAATATTTCTACAGCATTAAAATTTAATTATGCTGACGAAATAAGAGGAGAAATAGATGTTGATGATAATAACAACGTATATATTGTAAGCTCAACCAGTTCTCCTGACTTTCCTACAACGCAAAACACATTTCAATCTTTTTTAGATGGAGATCAAGATGGATGTATAATTAAAATGGACAATCAACTTTCTACAATTATATGGAGTTCATTTTTAGGTGGAGATAAAGATGACGCAGCATATTCCCTAGCTCTTGATAAAGATGATAACATATATGTTACTGGTGGAACAATTTCTGATAATTTTCCTACAACACCATTCTCATATAATGAAAATTATAATGATTCATTAATGGCAGATGCTTTTGTTACAAAAATTAATAAAGATGGAACATCTATTCTTAAATCATCTTACTATGGGTCAACAAAATATGATCAATCATATTTTGTTGAGCTGAGTGATAAAAATCATGTTTATCTTTTTGGACAAACAAATGCTGACTCTACTTATTTAGTAGTAAACTCAAGTTATTACAAAGAAGGTGGGGGACAATTTATCGCTGTATTTAGTAATGATCTAAGTAGTATTATTCGTTCTACTGTTATTGGAACAGGAAAAGGGTCTCCAGATATTTCCCCAACAGCTTTTTTAGTTGACCGATGTAATAATATTTATATATCTGGCTGGGGGTCAAACCTTGGGGGACAACTATCAACTTTAAATTTACCAGTAACTAATTCAGCATTTCAAACATCAACAGACGGTAATGATTTTTATTTAGCTGTTATAAATGAATTAATTGACAGTTTAGAATACGCAACTTATTTTGGAGGAAGCCAGAGCAATGAGCATGTTGACGGGGGAACAAGTAGATTTGATAAAAATGGAATTATTTACCAATCTGTTTGTGCTGGTTGCGGAAACAATAATGATTTTCCTATTTTTCCAAACCCTGGAGCAGTGTCTACCACCAATAATAGTAGTAATTGTAACAATGCTGTTTTTAAATTTGACTTTAGAAGACCCATTGTTATTGCTGATTTTTTAGCCCCATTGCTTAATTGCACAACCTCTATTAGTTTTAACAATAACTCATCATATCCTGTTAATAATAATGTGTCTTTTATCTGGGATTTTGGTGATGGTAATTTTTCAACTCAAATCAATCCAGTTCACCAATATTTAAATTCCGGGATATATCAAGTGAGTTTAATATCAACATCGGTACAATCTTGCAATATATCCGATACTATTACAAAAACCATATATATATTATCTGGATCAAGAGATACTCTTGCCCCATTAAGTAAATGCGATTTTTCTTATTTGCAGATAGGTATACCAGGGCTAAATGATTCCTTAGTTAATTATAGTTGGATGCCAATTGATTTTTTAAACAATCCATTTATTTCTAACCCCTATACATCAGCTACTGATAATATAATATACGAACTTGTTATATCAAATGGAACGTGTAATGACACTCTTATTCAAGAGGTTGTTGTTAATGACATCTTTGTGGAGGCACCCAATGACACTTCTTATTGCTCTTCACCCATTTTATTATCTGCGAACGTAAGCTTTAATTCTAATGAAATTATATGGTCAAGCAACAGCTTTTTCACGGACACCCTATCTCACCAACTTGATTTTTTATCACTGTCTCCTCAAATTTATTATATAAAGGTGTCTGATAGCGTATGCTTTGCAGTTGATAGTGTTGAGGTTTTGTCAGATATGATCGATATTGATTTACTATCTGACACATTAATATGTCAAGGAGATACAATTACTCTAGAAGTTTTGAATATTACCTCAATGAACCCGCTTATACATTACCTATGGAACCCTCAAGACATAGAGTTTATTACTTTAGATTCTTCAGAAGTTCAAGATATTCCTGACTCTACTTTATGGTATACTGTTGAGGTGTTAAATAGTGCTGGTTGTTCCATTAGTGATTCAATAAATGTTAAAGTAATCGCTAAACCAATAATAGATTCTTTATGGGCCGAAAATAATATTGTTATTAGCGGTTTTCCTGTCGAACTGAACATTATGACTAATGATTCTTTTATGTGGTTTAATGGGAGTATTGATTCTTTGTTAAGCCTCACTATAGACTCTTCTTCATGGTATTCTGTTAAGGTATTTAATAATTCATGCTCTATAAGAGACTCACTGTATATAATGGTTAGAGACCTTCTATGTGATGAAGATAGTATTACTATTCCAACAGCATTTACTCCCAATAATGATGATATTAATGACAACTATAGAATTATAAATAAAGGGGTAGATTTAATTCTTTTTAACTTAAAAATATTTAATAGGTTAGGACAAGAAATTTTTGCATCTAACAATATTAATACTCATTGGGACGGAACTTACAAAGGAGAAAAGTTACACTCTCAAGTTTTAGATTACTACCTTGAGATTGAATGCGCAGGGGGTAAAAGATTATTTAAAAAAGGAAATATAACTCTTATAGAATGAGATTAATTATCATTATATTTTGCTCTTGCTTTACACTTGTTTTAAATGCTCAGGATATTCATTTTTCTCAATTTAATATTTCAAAAGTTAACTTAAATCCAGCTTTAACAGGAATTCAGGATAATGATTTTCAAGCTAATTTTCAAAGAAGATCTCAATGGAGTTCTGTTGCCGATCCTTTTAAAACAATTTCTTTATCAGTTTATGCAAAAAATTATTTTTCAAGTACATCACTAGGATTAAATTTTATAAATGATAATTCTGGGGATGCTAATTTTAAAACTTCAGGGCTAAATATTTCATTGTCTCAGATAATAATAAAAAATAAAATAAGCAGCTTTTCTGTTGGAGGTTTAATTGGTGCTTTTCAGCGTACCTATGATATATCGTCCTTAGTTTTTATTGAAGATGAAAGCATTATTAATGAGAGTGTGTTTTTTTTTGATATTGCTTTTGGTGGGCTTGTTACTAGAAAAATAAATGATATGATGACTATAGAAGCGGGTCTTGCCGCATACCATCTTAATAACCCTGACCAATCTTTCTCCCTAACATCACAATTATCAACACCTATAAAATATAATTTTCATTTTATCTCTAAATATTATATTATGAATAACCTTAATTTAGAGGGGTCTTTCTTTTCATCAAAACAATCGTCTTTTGAAGAGATTATCTATGGAATAGATTTTAATTACAGTACTCATAACGAATTATATAATAATCTTCAGCTCAGTTTAGGAATTTATAATCGTTATAAAGACGCGATTATTCCTAAACTTGGATTGGCCATGGGTGGTTTTTCAGTAAATCTATCATATGACATTAATGTTTCAGACCTTTCTATAGCCACTAATAATTATGGAGGACTGGAGTTTTCTATTGTATATTCATGGAATTTAAAAAATAAAGAACTTAAAAAAGAATTTATATGTCCAAAGTATTTATAAAAACAGTTGTTTTCCTTTCTATTTATTTTAATAGTTATTCACAAACAAAAATACTACCCATATCAGGAGATATAAATACTCTTTCTTCTGAGATTAACTTTCTAAAGATTAGTGATAGCACTGCATTTTTTACCTCTATTTTTTATAATGATAAATTTTACAGCTCTAAAATATTTAGAGCTACAAAATCAAACAATAATTGGAATAAAATTTATTCTCACGATTACAATCTAAGTAATTTCAGCACCGGAAATATCACAATAAGTCATGATGGTGATTTGCTTTTTTATAGTAGATGTAATATTGATAATTCTGACTGTAATATTATGCTTACTAAAAAAAACATCACCTATAATCTTACTGATATTTATCCAAAAATATTTAGCGGCTCACACAATACACAGCCACATGTTTTTACAATCCGTGATCGTAGGTTTTTATGCTTTGTTTCTGATCGTGATGGTGGTTTCGGTGGTTTAGATATTTGGTTTAGCATAATTGATAATTCAGACAAGTTAGGGGCTCCACTCAATGCTGGACCAAAGGTTAATACTGAGTATCACGAGATAACTCCTTATTATAATTCTTTTGATTCAGCCCTTTATTTTAGCTCTAACCAAATAATTAACAATCTTGGAGGGTACGATATTTATAGTATTAACGGAGTTCCTAATAATTGGAGTAATAGAATAAATAAAAATTTATTTAATTCAATTAACGATGATATGTATTTGATTTTTTATACAGAAAATAAGGGTTATTTTTCTTCAAATAGAAGCTCTTTATTTATTGAGAATAGTGACAGTTGTTGTAATAACATCTATAGTTTTTCAGTTTCTATTACCAATACAGATACTGTAGAGCCCCCAACATATTCTGAGTTTTTACCTTTAAATCTATATTTTGATAATAATCAGCCTAACCCATATGATACAATTACTAGTAATACACAAAGCTATAAGGAAACATATGTTAACTATTTTATGAGGCTAGATGATTACCCTCTCTATAATGACGACCCTCGCCTAACGTTATTTTTTGAAGATTCTTTAAAAGGAAACTATAATCAACTGAATCAATTATTAGACAAACTTGTTACAGATCTTAATTCTGGTTATAAGATAAACATTCAAATAAAAGGCTATACAAGTCAATTAGCAGATAGTATTTATAATATCCAGCTTTCATCTTTAAGAATAAGAACACTTATTCGTTACCTTTCTAGCTATAACAACGGAGTGATGAATGATTTTATAGTTAGCAATCAGCTGAAGGTTTTAGAAGTTCCTTTAGGAGAATCTGAAAGTATAAATACAATTTCTAAAAACCCATTATTACAGATTTATGGTCTTGAGGCTATGCTTAATAGAAAGGTTTCTATTATAAAAATACAAAGCTATAAATAGTGAACATTTATTGCCATCATTAAAAAACCAAGCATAAAACCTGAATAAATCTGTTTCAGGTTATGCGCTTTTTGCTCAAGTCTTGAATAGCCAAGTATTCCTGAAAAAAATATTGACATCAACAAGGTGTTGTATAATTCTCCATATGAAAATTGGAGCGCTAAAAAAACCCCAACAGCCCCCCCTATACCAATCATATGTAGGCTAATCTTCCACTTTATTGTTATCATCATTGCCATTACAAGAGTATATATAGCGCCTAGATATATAGATTTAATTGCTGGACTATATGTAAAGACTTCTTTCATTATTATAAAACCCAATATCATCCAAAGGGTTGATGCTAAAAGAGGGAGGAATCTTTCTTCTTTTTCCACCATCTCTAGGCTTCGAATTTTTTTTGTAAGTAAGAAATACAGAACACTTAAAAGAGGTAGAAATAATGTAAAAATAATAGATATTGCAATAACAAATGGAGCTTGATTTGGCAGTATTAGAGTATTAGGAAAATTTTTAATTAGAATTATCATAACAACTGAAGGAATAAAAATAGGATGTAATATTTTTGAAATTATTTTTGAAAAAAACATTAGATTTTTCTTCTTAGTTTAGCAATTGGAATTGAAAGCTTTTCTCTGTATTTTGCAACGGTTCTTCTAGCAATGTGATATTCTTCTTGACCTAATAATTTACAAAGCCATTCATCAGTATATGGACTATTTTTGTCTTCATCCCTAACAATCTCACTTAGTTTATTCTTTATTTCTTTTGTTGAAATTATATCCCCGTTATCTTTTCTATATGCTTCAGAGAAAAAATCTTTAAGAAGATAGGTCCCAAAAGAGGTTTCTACATATTTACTATTAGTCACTCTAGAAATTGTTGAGATATCTAAATGAACTTTTTCAGCTATATCTGCAAGTTTCATAGGTCTTAAGTCACTTTCTTTTCCAGAAACAAAGTACTCTTGCTGTATGTCTTTAATGGCCACCATCACTAATTCCAAGGTTTCGTATCTTTTATTTAAGGCATCTACAAACCATCTTGCCTTATCCAATTTCTGAGTTAAAAAATCTTTCGTTGCTGAATCTTTTGTTTCAGATAGTAGCGTATTATAAAAAGCATTAACAGTTACCCTTTTTGTATTTGATTTATTGACAGTCACGTCAAGAATCCCATTTTTATATGTCATTTTAAAGTCTGGAACAATATATTGAATTGTATCTTTATTTTTTGAAAAGCTCCCTCCAGGTATTGGATTAAGTTTCTCAACCTCTTTGTATACCAGGCTAAGTTCATTACTAGTAATTTGAAGCTCTTTAATTATTTTTTCAAAATTTTTATTTGTGAATTCATGATAAAAGGTTTCTAATATTGTTACAATAGAGCTTTTGTTTTTAGGGCTCTTTTTTTTTATTTGTATTAAAAGACATTCTTTTAGGTCTTTGGCCCCAACCCCTGCAGGTTCTAAATTTTGTATTGTTTTTATAGCTTCTAACATTTTTTCTTTACTAACCTCTACTTCAGTAGATATAAAAAAATCACTTATTACAGATTCTAGATCTCGTCTTAAAAATCCATTATCATCAAGACTATCTATTATGTACTTAACAAGAGTCAGCTGATTGTCATGAAGGTTATTGCCAATAAGCTGCTTGTGAAGAAAGCTTGCTAGCGTATCAGTATTGTTCGTGAGATTATTTACAATAAAGTCAGTTTTCCTACCTTGCTCTTTAGCTGAATAATTAGTTTCATATTTATCTAAAGTAGTTTCTTCTTCGTCTTCTTCTAATGTTGGATTATCTTCAATTTCACTGTCGATACGTTTTTCTAAATCAATTATTGGAATTTGTAAAAGACCAAGAAACTGTATCTGTTGTGGACTTAGGGTTAGTTTTTGATTAAGAGTTTGATTGAGTTTCTGCATTTTTAAAATTCAGCATTTTGCCGTGTTCTTGGAAAGGGAATGACATCACGAATATTTTTTACTCCAGTAATAAACATCATTAACCTTTCAAACCCCAGCCCAAATCCGCTATGAATACATGTCCCAAATTTTCTGGTTTCCATATACCACCATAATTCTTTTTTATCAACATCCATCTCATTCATTCTATTAGAAAGCTTATCGTAATCCTCTTCCCTTTGAGACCCCCCTACCATCTCACCTATAAGAGGAAATAGAATATCCATTGCCCTAACTGTTGAGTTATCCTCATTCATTTTCATGTAAAATGCCTTTATGTCTTTAGGGTAATCAGTAATAATTACAGGTTTTTTGAATTTTTTTTCAACTAAATATCTTTCATGTTCCGACTGAAGATCATCTCCAAATCCATTTATTAAGTATTGGAATTTCTTTTTCTTATTTGGTTTTGAGTTTCTTAGTATCTCTATTGCGTGGGTGTAAGTTATTCTTTCGAAAGTATTGTCAACAACAAAGGCTAACCTTTCTAAAAGACTCATTCCTGACCTCTCTTCTTTTTTAAGATTTTTCTCTTCTTCTTCAAGTCTATGATTTAAAAAATCAAGATCATCCTCATAGTTTTCTATACAATACTTAATACAGTATTTAAGAAAATCCTCAGCTAAATCCATATTATCATTCAAGTCTGCGAATGCAGTTTCAGGCTCTATCATCCAGAATTCTGATAAGTGTCTTGATGTGTTAGAATTTTCTGCTCTAAATGTAGGTCCAAAAGTGTATACTCTTCCTAATGCTAGCGCCCCCAATTCAGCTTCAAGCTGTCCTGAAACAGTAAGATTTGTTTGTTTACCAAAAAAATCTTGAGAAAAATCAATTGTATCATTCTCTTTTTTAGGTAAATTGTTAAAATCAAGGTTTGACACTTTAAACATTTCTCCCGCCCCTTCCGCATCAGCACCTGTAATTATTGGAGTATGAATGTTTATATATCCATTATTGTTAAAGTAATTATGTATAGCAAAAGTTAATCCATGTCTTATTCTAAAAATTGCTGAAAAGGTATTTGTTCTAAATCGTAAATGAGCATTCTCTCTTAAGAACTCTAAGCTGTGTTTTTTTGGTTGTAAAGGATAATCCTCGCTATCTGCAGGCCCTAGAATTTTAATAGTTTCAGCAGTTACTTCTAGGCTTTGCTCACTACCACTTGAGTTAATAAGCTTTCCTATAACATTAATACAGGCTCCTGTAGTTATTTTTTTTATTAGATCTTCTTTAAAACAAGATGCTTCTGCTACAATTTGTAAGTTTTTTATTGTTGACCCATCATTTAGGGCTATAAAAGAAACATTTTTACTACCACGCCTTGTTCTTACCCATCCATTAATATTAATTGTTTCATTAATTTTTGGATGTGTTATTATATCAATTATTCTTTCTTTAATCATTTGTAAATAATATTATAGTTGTTAAAAGTCTTATCCTGCTTTTGACACACTATTTGTGTTCATCATTTTTTCTGCGTTTTTTACAATTGTATTTACATCAATTCCACATTCTTTCCACAGCTCTTCTTGCGTTCCATGATGAATAAAATTATCTGGAATCCCCAACCTAGATACTTGATTAGTATAATTGTTATCTGACATAAATTCAAGTATTGAGCTACCAAAACCTCCCTTTAAACAACCATCTTCAATAGTTATTATTTTATTATATTTTTTAAAAATAGCATGAAGTAGTTTTTCATCAAGTGGTTTAAGATATATCATATTATAATGACCAATATTTATACCTTTTTTTTCTAATTTCTCGTTTGCTTCTATTACAAAATTTCCCGGATGACCTATAGAAAGTATTGCGATATCATGACCTTCTTTTATTTTTTTACCTTTTCCAATTTTTAATTCTTCAAACTCATTCTTCCATTCAATTTTAACCCCTTTACCACGAGGATACCGTATCGAGAAAGGGCCATGACTCTTATTTTGTGCAGTATACATTAAGTTTCTAAGCTCATGTTCATTCATAGGAGAAGAAACAATCATATTTGGTATGCATCTAAGAAATGCATAATCAAAAACTCCATGATGAGTTGCCCCATCAGCCCCAACTAAACCCCCTCGATCAAGACAGAATATAACGCTTAAGTTTTGTATTGCCACATCGTGAATTACTTGGTCATACGCTCTTTGAAGAAATGTTGAATAAATATTACAAAAAGGAACCATCCCTTGAGTTGCCATTCCCGCTGAAAATGTTACTGCATGTTGTTCGGCTATACCAACATCAAATGTTCTCTCTGGAATTTCAGTCATCATTTTACTTAATGAGCTTCCACTTAGCATCGCGGGTGTTACTGCTACAATATTAGAATTTCGTTTAGCTAATTCAATGATTGTTTCACCAAATACATCTTGATATTTTGGTGGAGATTCTTTCTCTTTTAGGGGAATAGATTTCCCTGTTGTTTTATCAAATAATCCTGGTGCATGCCATTTTGTTGCGTCTCCTTTTTCAGCAAAAGCATACCCTTTACCTTTTTCGGTTATACAGTGTAATATTTTTGGCCCGGGTATTTCTTTTAAATCTTTAAGTATTTGTGTAAGATGTTCGATGTTATGACCATCTATTGGACCAAAATACCTAAAATTAAGTGACTCAAAATAATTACTACTTCCTAAAACTGTTGTTTTAATTCCAGTTTCTACTTTTTTCGCAATTTTCTGTGCATTAGGGCCAAATTTACTAATTTGACCAAGAATTTTCCATGCTTTATTTTTAGCTTGATTATACACCTTAGAAGTTGAAATATCTGTTAAATATTCTTTTAACGCTCCTACAGCAGGATCAATTGACATGCAGTTGTCATTTAGTATAACCAATAAATTTGTGTTTTCTGCACCAGCATGGTTTAGAGCTTCGAATGAAAGCCCCGCAGTCATAGCTCCATCTCCAATTACAGCAACATGTTGTTTAGATTTAGATTTTTTATTGTTAGACGCAAGTGACATTCCAAGAGCAGCTGATATAGATGTTGATGAGTGCCCAACACCAAATGTGTCATAGACACTTTCACTTCTTTTTGGGAACCCACTAAGACCTTTATACATTCTATTTGTTGGAAACCGATCCTTTCTTCCAGTAAGTATTTTATGGCCATATGCTTGATGACCTACATCCCATACAAGTTGATCATATGGCGTTTTAAAGATGTAATGTATCGCAATAGTTAACTCTACAACTCCCAGGCTTGCGCCAAAATGCCCCCCTTTTTCAGATACAATATCTATTATATACTGCCGTAATTCTTTAGATAACTGAGGTAATTGAGATCTTTTTAACTTTCTAAGATCTTCTGGACTATTTATTTTGCTTAGCAGGGCCCCTTGGTTATATTTTTTACTTTTACTTTTTGTCATATCTTTTTCAAAGATACATGTTCTTTTAAATTTTTATAATATCTAATTAAATTATTATTTCAACTTTTTATTTCTGTATTTTTTTAATAAACACTATAACGTTAATAATTGATATTTTTTTTAATTTTTTTTACTTAGTTATTTATCAGCTTTGCATATATGTATAAATATGTAATTGTATTTTGTTTTTTCTCTGCGTATTCTTACGCTACTAATGATGGTATATTACAAAAACACACTGTTGATTCTATTGAAAACAGTAATGAACCCCCCATTATTTACAGTGATACTAAAGTTAGCAATGTCAATGAAAACAACGATTCTTTAGTTATTAGTAGATTAAATGCTTTAAATAATATATCACATATAAATTTTAGTTATAATGATATTGTGCAATCTTATATTGATTCATATGTATTGAAAAATAAGAGTTTGATATCTAGAATGCTGTCTTTGTCTGAATACTATTTTCCAATTTTTGAAGAATGTTTAGATAAATATGATTTGCCATTAGAGCTTAAGTATCTTTCTATTATAGAATCGGCTTTAAATCCTAAGGCAAGATCAAAATCTGGAGCAAGAGGTTTATGGCAGTTTATGTATCCAACAGGAAAAGAATATGACCTTGATGTTAATTCATATATTGACGAAAGATTAGACCCTTACAAATCTACAGAAGCCGCTTGTCAATACTTTGTTAAATTATATGATCTTTTTGGAGATTGGCATTTAGTTTTAGCAGCGTATAATGGAGGGCCTGGATATATTCAAAGAAAAATGATAAGCTCTGGTAAAGATAATTTTTGGGATCTGCGACCATATTTACGTAAAGAAACAAGAAACTATGTCCCTACATTTATTACTGTTTCTTATTTAATGAATTATCCTCAAACATATGATATATTACCAGACAGCATTCTTATAAAGTTATATGAAACAGACACCTTTTCACTTAATTGTCAACAGAGCCTCTCTCTTTTATCTCACATTACATGTGTTTCTGAAGAAGAAATTCAGCGCCTGAATCCTTCTTTCAAAAATAACTTTTTCCCTAAAAACACAATTATTAGCTTACCTATTGAAGCTGTCAATGATTATTTACTAAATATTGAAGCTAATAAGTTATATATAGATGCTATAAATAAAAAGGAAGTCTTACTTGACGAGGTTCGTGTTGTTTATCGAGTAGAAGGCGGAGATTATTTGGGTAAGATAGCTTCTAGATTTAGACTTAAGATACATCAAATTCAGAAATGGAATAGATTGAAATCAACTAAGCTTAGTATTGGGGATAAGTTAGTACTATATGTTGCTACTGATGTTTTTGAAAAAATTAATAATATTGAAGCTTCTGAGCTTGAACATATTGTGCAAAAAGGTGACACCCTTTGGGAGATCGCTCAAATGTATAATGGAGTTAGTATTTCAGAAATAAAGCAACTAAATAATTTAAAATCTAATAATTTAAAACCAGGTTCACGTATTATAATACCAAAAGTTTAATTATGAAACTTCGTGTCTTCTTACTTCTTGGTTTGTTTTCTTCTTGTATTGATAGTTCAAAGATACTGCCAAAATCTTCAGGGTCTGTATCAGAAGTTCTTTTTGTTGTTGATGATTCTTTATGGGATAAATATATTGGTAATATAGTATATGATATTTTTGGAAAAGAGATTTTAGGTGTTAGTAGGCCAGAACCTTCTTTTAACATATTACAAATTAATAATTCTGAATTTAGTTCATTATTTAAAACTCATCAAAATATTGTTTTGATTTCTGAAGACTCTTCTTTTAATATAGTTAATGATAATTGGGCTAAAAATCAAATGGTGGCTCAGCTTGGCTATAATGGACATGTAGAGAGATTTAAAAGCGATTGCGTTAAACTGTATAATTTATTTTATGATAAAGAGCTAGTAACTTTAAGAAAGAGCATTCTTCAAAGATATAATTACGATTACACACAAATTATTAAAAGAGAATTTAATATTGATGTTGTTATTTCTTCAGAATATTCTCTTGTTTTAGATAGTACAGGTATTGTATGGTTTACATATAACCCACAAAATAAAGAAGAGATTAAAAATATACTAGTATTTTCAATTAATGATTCTCAAGAGGGTCTTAATGATTCTATTTTGTCTAAGTCTAACAAAATACTTTCAACCTATTTAAAAGGCTCAAAAGATAATTCGTATGTTAAATTAGAATCTAGATATACACCAGTAATGTATAGAGGTTCTTATCGTGGAATGTGGAAGCTGCAGAATGGTTTTATGGGAGGGCCAATTATTATAAAACCATATTTTATGAATGATAAAGTAGTAATAGTTGCATCATTAATCTTTGCCCCACAATCGAGTAAAAGAAAATATATCAAGGAGATAGAATCTATTTTATAATTAATTTTTGAACATTAAATTTTCTATCACCTGACACTATCTCAATAATGTAAGATCCTTTCGTGAGATTTTTAAGTTTAATCTTTTCGCTGTAATTACAGCTAAATACTTTTTGACCTGTGATATTGTATATACTGATTTTAGAATTAGGATTTTTTATGCCGCTAATTACTATATATTCATCAGTTGGATTAGGGAATATGTTAAATTCTACACTTATTTTATCTTCTAGTTTTGTTGATATATTTTGGAGATCACTTTCCCAAACCCCCCTTCCAAATGTTGCGGCAACAATTTTTTGAGTGTTGTAGTTGATTTCTAACTCTTTTATAACAACATTTGGAAGACCATTCATATATGGCATCCAATCAGTCATTGTGTTATCTCTATGATATACCCCAACATCAGTTCCAATAAATAAATCATCTTTGGCTAAATCCTGATGAATAATACAATTTACAGGAAGGTTAGGGAGGTTATTACCTGTGATATTAGTCCAGCTGTCACCCCCATCTGATGACTCGTAAACTTTATGATTTGCTTGATATTCAGAAAAAGTTACCCATAAATGATCTGCATTATCTGCCGCCACAGTAATATCTGAAAAATTAAAGTTAGGAAGACCCTGTTTTATATCGACCCATGTTGCACCAGCATCTTTTGTTCTTTTAATTCTACTATATGATGCGCTATATACATAATCTTCATCTGATGGCGCCAATGCGATTGTTTGTATTGACGCACCATTACTAACATTATAGGAGATTGAGTCCCATTGCCCATCACCCCCTGTTTGGGATCTATAGACCTCATCATATCCAGCAACAATAAGATTATTATTATTTGCATGTATTTTATATGGAGTTACCCATCCTCCTGAGTAATTAACAGGCTTTATATTATCCCAATTATTTCCGCCATTATATGTTTTTCTTAGCCCCCCATATTGTGATGTTGAATATATAATTTCATGATCGTATTTATCTATTGCACACTCCATTCCATCAGACCCTCTTATTGCGTCCCAAACACCATTTGTTGTCATTTCAGTTCCATTATCTTGAGCTCCAGCAACAACCCTGCTATTTAATGTATTTGAAAGACCAATTTTATAAAATTGTGAAATTACCAATCCATCACTAATATCTACCCAGGTATTTAATGTATCCATATATTTATACAACCCACCATCGTTACCCGCATATGCAACTCCATTAAGTGGATTAAACTCTAAGGCATGCTGATCTACATGCATGTATGAGTAATTAAACCCATTTCCGCTACTTCCGCTAATATTCCAACTAAGCCCACCGTCGTTAGACTCCCATAGATTTATACCACCTACATATAAATGATCCTCATCCTCTGTTGATACACCTAAACTTAGGTCATACCATGATTGCCCTCCAGTACTTGTTCCATCAGTATCTCTACCTAGAATATTAGGGCTGTCTGATTGTAAAACCCAGTTATCTCCACTATCAGAAGATTTATAAATACCATGGTAGCTATAGTCGTTTTCACAAAACAAAACATATACAACATTAGGATTTGCCGGAGTTACTGCTAGTAAAGGACGATTCTTATTTACTGAGCCAATTCCATTAGATGTGCTAGTAAAGGTGCTCCCACCATCTGTTGATTTGAAAACCTGTGAAGATCCATTTGTTTGCTTAACAGCGTATATTATATTTGAGTTATTAGGCTTAAATTCAATATCCCTAAATCTACCTATTAGAATTGACCCGTTGTTGTCTAAAGCTTTAACCCAGGTTTGTCCCCCATCAGCACTAATCATAATGTTATTATCTGTTACTGCATATAAACTATCAGTGTAATTGGGGTTTATAATGACTTTATTTACCATCTTATTATCAGTAATTTCCCACTGCATTCCAGTTGTGTCCCAGTCTACCCCTCCATTTATAGATTTTAATATTCCTATGCTGTAGGTGTCACTAGCGTGCGCATCACCTGTAGTAATATACATTTCTTGAGGGTTAACGGGGTTAATTGCAATATTTGAAACACCAATTACTGGCAGATTATCTGAGTTAGTTGACCAGTTAACTCCTCCATCATTAGATTTCCATAAACCTCCACCAGGAGATCCTATCCAAATAACATCTACATCTAAAGGGTCAAAAGCTATGCAATTAACCCTTCCATTTCCTCTTTTTTTACCATTTGACAAAACAATAGGAGTGTTGATAGGGCCTAATGCTATCCAATTACTGTTAGAATTAGCATTATTGTTTTCATACTTTGCTTGTTCTTTTAACCACTCAGTGTACAGCTTTCCATTAGGAATATCTTTTCCATTTGAAGTTCTTTGAAGTAAAAAATCTAAATTTCTTGCATATGGTTTGTATCCATTCCCTTTTGTGTACTGAACTTTCTGTCTATATGAATCAAATGCTATTTTCTTTTCTTCTATAGTTGCGTCTGGATTTTGTGAAAGTAAGTTTTCTTCCCAAATTTGAGCATTTAAGATAGAAGACATTATAGTAAGTAAGATAGTAAAATATTTCGTCATATTATTAAAAGTTTGTTGTCAAAGATAAAATAAAATTTCTTCCTTTAGCACTTATTCCAGACCCAAATGTCTTGTAATGCACATCTAATATATTTTCAGCAGTTAGGGATATTTTTATACTAGGAGTTGCTTTAATTGAATATCTCAGGTCTATTTTTTGCCAGCTTGGATTTCCTTCTGTTGTTGCCTCTTCAATATTATCTACTCCGTTATCATCATAATTCTTTGCTTTTTTCCATCCATTATAACTGTATGAAAGTGTTAAACTATAGTTGTTTTCTATGTGTGTTAAGTTAATACCGCTATTTAGTGGTGGAATATGAGCTAGCGGTCTGTTTAAGTTAGTCTCCCCTTTTAAGTAATTAAGTTTACAGTCCAGTATGGTTGATTTAGTAAATTTTATTTCTGATGCTAAGCTAAACCCATTAATTTTTACCGATTCAATATTTTGATTCATTTGGATTTGCATCATTTCTCCGTCATACATTATTGAGTCCTGACCATTAAGACTGATATTTGCTCTTTGAATCGCATTTTTAATTTTTATACTGTAGTATTGCGCCTCAAATTTTATTTTATCCATATTTATTAAAATGCTATATTCAAAATTTGACGCTTGTTCTGGCTTTAAGTCATTATTTGGAATAATAACAGAATAGTCATTTTTAGAGAATATTTTACCAACATCATCTATATTTGGATTTCGATATCCCATATAATAAGCAATATTTGCGCTAATACTTTTTGATATCTTTTGGCTAATTAGAAAAGAGGAAACAAAAGCGTTATTCGTTGTTGTTATTTCTGAAAATGGTAAATTATAAATAGTATTATTTTTAAATTTTGCAGCAAGAAAATTCATATTGTATCTTTCTCCAAAAAATATAGTTGTATTTTTAAAAGCACTCCAATTAATCTGCGCATAGATTGATCCGTCGCTCACCTCACTCCCCCCATCTGGATACCTTGTTGTGTTAAACTCTACTTGACTATCTTCTGAAATTAGGTCTGCTTGTGATTGTACAAATTGTTGTCTATAGCTAAAACCATAGTTTAGTTTAAATTTATTTATATTTTTTTTAATATCTAAAACGCCATCTAGTATTAAAACATTTTCATACCTGTTTGAAATGTATAGATCGTTTTTTTTTTGTTTATGCCTTGATTCTTTTGCATTTTGCCAGGCTATGATAATTGAGTATTTATCCGCTAACAAACTATTTGTTATTTTGGTGTAATTAAGATTTTGCATAACTCTAGTCTGTGGCCCATAATACCATTGTTTATATTTTTTTTCACCATCCTGTATATCATTTAATTTATCAAATCTTGATATTTCTGATGATGTAGAAAACTGACTATTTAAACTTAGGCTTTCTTTTTCATTCACTTTTATGTAAATTTTTTGAATCACATCATATTTATTGTAAGCTGTATTAAGTTGCTCATTATTACTTACCGCTTCACTTTGTAAGCCCCAGTTTTTATATCCATGTCTTCTGTTTTTACCCATCCTTATGTTTCCATTGGATTCTATTGCTAAACCGTTTATAAATGAAAAGTTACCACTATCAAATTTACTTAGATATTTTAATGAACTTGACTCATTTATACTTTCATATTTTTGCTCTAAAATATTATATTTACCATTGAAAGATGTTTTGTTAATGGTATTAATAATTAAGGCGCCTCCCATAGCCCCATCTCCATAAACTACTGATGCAGGGCCTGTAACAGCACTAATATTATCTATAAAAAAAGGGTTTATCGTATTTGAGCTCTGAATATGTCCAGCTCTATAAATAGCATTGTTTAGAGCAAGACCATCTATCACAATTAATAATCTATTTGCCTCCATTCCTCTGTAGTTAGGACTACCTCCTCCCGATTGACTTTCCTGAACAGAAACTCCAATGGTTTTTTTTAGTAGCTCAGATGTTGAGTTAATTTGTAATGACTCTATTTGTCTTTTGTTAACCCTAGAAAATTTAGCTTGGTATGTTAGGGGCTTTTTAATTTCTTCAAATGTTATTGTTTCAAGTATATATAAATTAGGTGTCAAATAGATTGAATCTTTTATTAGTGATTTTATAATTTCTTCATCAACATAACTGACGTGCTGTATCTTAATTAAATCCTTTGAATTAAACTTTAATAGACTGGCAATACCATTTTTATTACTTATTGTTCCTTGGTTAGTGTTGAAAATATTAACTTCCGCTATAGGTTGTTGAGTTACTTTATCTAACACAACCACACTTTGACTATAGAGCATAGTCTGTATAAATAGTAGAATTACAGCGTATAAATATTTCATATTATCTTAATGATTCAATAACTATATGCGACTTTACATTATCTAGATTGTAATGATGGATTTTGTAGTAAAAGAATATTTTCTCAAGTAATTTTTGTCTGTTGATGTATGGGATTTTCACACCCTTGTTTGTTATTAATGCCTTAAAATAGTTAAGGTTATCTCCTTTAATAGTTATACCACTAACCTTTTCTTCTTTTGTAAAGCTTGAATTATTAAGACTGAATATTGGATATTCAATGTTTTCTGTAGAGGGAAAAAACCCCAGGAATTTTGTTAAAGAAATTAAATATTTAAGACAAAAAGTATCATCAGTTTCTTTTGTGTTATCAAGCCCTATTGTTAATCTCCATATGAATTTAAAGAGGCTTATATTTTTTTCATCTTCTATTAGTACTTTAGACAATATCTCAGCCATAAAGATCCTTATTAGTGTATTATTTAGGTCTGTATTTTTAAGCGGATAAGCTAAGCTGATTTCACTTAAATATTGGATGTTTTTTTTAGGCTGGTTTTTGGCGCTTATATTAATTAAACTAAGTTTTTCTAAAAGAGAAATTTTATTTTTAGATTTTTTACCTCTACCTCTTTTTATATTAAAGGCTTGTAGTCCAAATTCCTGAGTGAATATTTTAGCAATAATTGATTCCTCACCATATTTATGGTATAGTAATGATATTGCTCTACAATCATAATTCATTATTTAATAAATAATATTTTACTTACTATTTTCTCTACACCAGCTTCATCAGTACTAAAAACAAGATACACTCCAGTACCAACCCTTTTGTTATTAAAGTTTAAACCATTCCAATTTGCCTGACCACCATTTGCTGTAGTTTGATGTATTAGATTTCCGCCTATATCAGTAATTTTTACCAGTGCATTATTTATTAATTTGTTAATAGCAATATTACCCCTGTATGTTTCTCTTACAGGGTTTGGGAAAACATATGTTTCGCTTTGCGTTTCCTCCCCTTTAGTGGCATTAGATCTATATGAAATCAACCCCTTATCAGTAGCAATAAAAACTTCACCATTTTTATTATTAATAGTAATATCAATTACTTTATCTGAAAATAATGGACTATTTGTTTTTGTAAAGTGATGGATTTGCTCAGTTCCGTCACTTGAAAGCAGATATACCCCAGCTTTTTCTGTTCCAATCCACTTTCGATTTGCTCCATCAATTTTTATACAGTTAACCTTCTCAGTGCTTAAAAGGTATTGACCATAATCACCTTCTTGAATTAGTATTTGTTGCGCATCAAAGTTATATCCACTAAATACAAGTTCAGGATAGTAAAAAACAGCAATGCCCTTATCAGTACCTACCCATATCTCTCCATCTAAGTCCTCTATAATTGCTAGTACATCTAAGGATGGTAGATTGCCATTACCAATATTTGTGTTTAGAATTTTGTAGGAGTCATCAGAGTAGTTGCTTATAGTATTATTATCATCATATACAAAAATACCTTCCTTGTTAATTATCCCCCATTTTCTATTTCCTTGATCGATTATTATTTCATCAAAATACAATCCATTTATATCTTGATTCATTCCAAATGAGTGCCATGTATCATCATGAGTTTTTACAAATAATGGCCTTTCTACTTGTGAGTTTAACCCCCACATATTATTATACTTATCAAATTTTATGTCTGATATTTGAATTCTATTATTTGAGTAGAATGTTGTGTCTAATACTCCGTTAGTATTTTGGAAGCCATATTTTATTATATGTTCTTCGTCTTGCATTACAGATATTCCATTATACCAAGATGCATAGAATTCTTTATCGTTATAGTAAGCTACAGACACAATATCTCTTGCACGATTAAGATCGTAAAAATCTTTGTTATTCCAAGTGTAGTTTTCCATAACAGAAGCCCCATCATTATTTAGCTTATTTAAGCTGAAGTTTATATGACCTCCATGGCAAATAAAAAGTTTTTCTGAATAGTACTCAACACTATAAATATCATTTGATATTGGGCTGTTTACTAAAATAGTTTTTTCAACATCTAGATTGATATATTGTAAAAGACCTAGACTTTTATCAGCAACCCATAGTTCATTTTCTAATTCAGAAGCACTATTGTAGGCGTTGTTAACGCTTTCAATTTTTATTTGTTGAAGGTTAGGTTTTAAAATGATTATCTGATTGCTATCTGTTATTATAAGCGACTCTCCAGAATTAGATATTTTTGGTCTTTTTAAGCCAATATTTACTGTGTTTTCCCAAATATTATTCTTTATTAAAATAGAGTCTATCTCTTTGTCTACTATTGCTACAACCGTATTGTTAAAATTTGTAATAGCTGAAAATGAAGCGTCTTTTAATAATATATTATTAAAAAGAATTTCCTTATTCCATTGATTATAATCAGATAAAAAAAGATTATTTTTCTGAGCACTATATAATCCGTTTGAAGTAGCCACATATATTAAGTCATCTGTAGTTGCTGTTTGGTTTATTTCTACATACTGCGCATTATCCCCAATTTTATAAGTGTCTTTTACTTCATTTTTTATCATATCTAGAACTACCACTCCAAATGTGCATGATAGATAAGCTAGATTGTTTTCAAAATCAATATTATTGATTTTTTTCTTTCCACTAATTTCTTTTCTTTTTACATCAGAGATATTAACTATTATATCATTTTTTAGAAGATCTATATTACAGTTAGAATATGTAATTATTAATGTGTTATTATCCTTGTTAAATTTAATTTTCTCAACATTGTTGTCTGACAAACCATTTACTTTAGATACCCTATTTATACTATTGTCATCTGTGTTGTAATAGAATAAGCCACCCTGAGCTACGCAGTAAATTCGCTCATTTGCAATGGCAACTTCTGTGGGTTCATTATAAGCAAGATAATCTTTCCAATATCCAACAGGAACATCCTGTGCTAAGGCTATTAATGGAAAAAAAAACAGTAATATAAATTTCATAACTAGAGCAATAATAGTGCAATTTCTATCCAATTTAACCGTATTTTTTAAAAAAAATTGTCTTTAATAATCCCTTTGTTAGATTTGCACTTTATGGCTCAGTAGTTCAACTGGATAGAATATCAGATTTCGGCTCTGAAGGTTGGGGGTTCGAGTCCCTTCTGGGCCACCAAAAAACAAACCCACTCTTTTGAGTGGGTTTTTGTATTATTGTAATAGTATTGTTTTTTCAAATCGAGTTTTATTTTAGTTCCATGGTCCATTTGTGGTTACGTTTATGACCTTTCCATTCAGATTGATTCTATATAATCCACCTGCGCCACCTAACCATAAATTTCCTTTTTTGTCATTCTTCATCCCCATAATTGAAATTGGAACATTATAGTTTTTGAATTTTTTTCCATCAAATCTATATACTCCATTACTCGTTGTACTTATCCATAAATTATCAAAATTGTCATTATAAATTTCGTATACATCTCCATTGTTAAACCCTTGTATTTCAGGAAAAGATAGTATTCCGTTTTTTGTCAGTTTATTTACCCCTCCTTTTCCAGTTCGCTTTTTGGGGTCAGGGTTGTCTTTTTCAGCAACTCTTGTTCCAAACCAAATATCTCCATCCTTATCAATTTCAATTTCGGTTACATTGTTTGAATTAAGTCCATCTTTTTTTAGAAAATGAGTAAATGACTTTCCGTCATATTTACAAACTCCAAAACCGTCTCGAGCAAACCAAATATTTCCTTTTGAATCTTCTTTTATTTCTGTTATCCAATTTTTTGTGTCTTCGTTAATTGTAGTTTCCACTTTTGGATATGGAATGGGAAAATGAGTGAAACTTTTGCCATCGAACTTATAAACACCCCCCCAAGTACCAACCCAAAACGTGTCTTCACTATCAATAAATAATTGACTAATCATATTTCTGTAAAAATCATTTTTATTTACAGGAAAGCTGGTGAAAGTTTTTCCATTGAACTTTGAAACTCCTTCTCCTGTTGCTAACCAAAAATAGCCTTTGGAATCCTCGATTATTCCTGTTACTCTGTTTGTCGGTAATCCATCTTTTTTTGTAAAGTATTTTAATGTATTTCCATCATATTTTGCAATCCCTTTTTCGAGAGTGCCAAACCATAAATGTCCTTTAGAGTCTTCAAAAACACTTGTTACATACTGTCCAATTTGAGAAGAAGTTTCTTCTTTAACTGTTGATTGTGCATGTACTTTCTTTGGTATAAAAATTGACATCACGATAATCGTCATCAACAATAGTATTTTTTTCATCATGTAAAGTTACTCAATAAGTTTCTAAAAAAGTTCGAAATTAGGACCGAGAGGTCCACATACAATAAACCCGCTCAATTGTGTGGGTTTATTACTTTTGCATATATAAATAATACAAACCCAAGACCATTTAGACTTGATTGAATTTAAAACACATATAGAAGCCAATAAAAAAGCCTGGAATAAAAGAACTCCTATTCATATAAAATCTAAATTTTATAATAATGAAGAATTTAAGAAAGGTAAGGATTCATTAAAATCCATTGAACTTAATGCTATCGGAGATGTGAAAGAAAAGTCATTACTTCATCTACAATGTCACTTTGGCCAAGATAGTATGTCTTTTGCTAGGATGGGAGCTAAAGTAACTGCTGTAGATTTTTCAGATGTTGCAATAAATGAAGCTAAAAAGATATCAGAAGAAATTAGTGTACATGTTAACTTTATAGAAAGTAATATTTTAGAGTTAAAACTTGACAAAGAGTTTGATATAGTTTTTAGCTCTTATGGAGCAATTGGATGGCTACCTGATTTAGATAAATGGGCCGCAACCATTGCCACTCACCTAAAAAAAGGAGGACTGTTTCTATTAACTGAATTTCACCCTTTTTTAGAACTGATAAAAGATAATGGGTACGACTATTTTTACGATCCTAAACCTGATATTGAAATTGAAAATGGCACTTATACTGATGGGGGGTCAGAATTGGTAACCAAAACATGTTGGTGG
>Ga0114996_10002288_pt1 | contig 24844 bp, 13 predicted proteins | sample ArcticOcean_MG_C_4_FD_87039 | JGI IMG/M metagenome (GOLD analysis project Ga0114996, IMG submission 87039) | Marine microbial communities from western Arctic Ocean - ArcticOcean_MG_CB4_134 | ecosystem: Environmental > Aquatic > Marine > Oceanic | place: Arctic Ocean: Canada Basin | collected... | reverse complement strand
CACTCGCATGCGAGCCCTCTCGGCGGCCGGAGATCGGCATGCCGACGTGGTGCTGGGGCTGCTCAATGACCCCGACCGCATGATTTCGGCTACGCAACTCGGAGTCACACTCGCCAGCCTGGGACTCGGTTGGGCCGGTGAAAGTACTGTCTATCGTCTCATCGAGCCTCTGACGCGACCGTGGATCACGCCTGCTACCGAGCAACTCGGCCATGTGTTCTCGTTTGTCGCCGCGTTCACGGCGATCACGTTTCTCCACATGGTTCTAGGGGAAGTCGTGCCCAAGAACCTTGGCATGGAACGGGCGGAGAGGCTTTCGCTGGCGGTGGCCACGCCGCTGCAGTTGTTCGCGCGGGTAAACGGCCTATTCGTTTCCCTGGTCGAAGGAACGTCGGAGCGGATCTCCCGTCTGATGGGCCTCAAGCTCGACGACGCCGAGCAAGGCTATACGGCGGAAGAGTTGAAGCTGCTCTTTAGCGTCAGTAAGCGCGAAGGCCGTTTGGCTCAGTTTCAGGAGTCGATGCTAACCCGGGCGGTTGACTTCCACGATGTGACTTTGCGGGAAGTCATGGTGCCGCGGCAGGGGATGGTCGCGTTGCCCAGCACGGCGACCCTCGACGAAGTGGTTGACTGCGTCGTTCGATATCAGCATTCCAGAATCCCTGTTTATGAAGGGTCTTCGGAAAATGTGATCGGTGTTCTGTTAGTGAAGCAATTGTGGTCTTTCATTCAGCGGATGCATCGCTGGCAGGCCCTGGGCCGGCCGCCGCTGTCGTTCCGTTTGCAGGCGTTCTTGCACAAGGTGCCGTTCGCGCCCGAGACGAAGTTTCTCTACGAGCTACTCGAAGAGTTCCAGCAGCAGCGGTATCACATGGCCGCGGTTGTCGACGAGTTTGGAACCGTAATCGGCCTGGTCACCGTCGAGGACGCTTTGGAGCAAATCGTGGGCGAGATTCGCGAGGAGCATGAACGTCCCAACCCCGGCGAGTTGCAGTCGGCCGACGAGCCCGTCGAGATCGACGGGATTACGAATGTGCGGGACCTGGCCAGCCTCTACCGCATCAAGCTGCCCTATGACGCCGGTTTCGAAACCCTGGCCGGGTTTCTTCTCAGCCGCTTGGGCCACATCCCTCGCGAAGCTGAGGAAGTCGAGTTTGATGGCCGCACGTATACTGTTGTGAAGATGGAGCACAACCGCATCGCGCAAGTTCGGATCGAACAAATCACCGCCTCGCAAATCGCTGGCGGCCCAGAAGTCGGAGAGGCGGAAAACGGCTAGCGGCTTAAACAGATACTCGGTTAAGCGGAGCCGCGCGCGTAAGCGAGCCGTAGGCCGCTCACCTCTCCCGGATCCGACAAGACCACCGACCGCAACCGAAGACGAAAAACACCGTGAGAATCATTGCAGGCAAGTACCGAAGAAGACTAGTGAAACCCGTTCCTGGGCAGGGTACGCGGCCCATGCCGGACCGCTTGCGTGAATCCCTGTTTAACGTTTTGGCGGACCAGGTAGCTGAAAAAGTGTTCGTGGATCTCTACGCAGGCTCCGGAGCGGTCGGTTTGGAGGCTCTGAGCCGCGGCGCCGGCAAAGCGATCTTTGTCGAAAGCGACCGCGGGGCGTGCCGGACAATTGAAGAGAACATAGCTTCTTTGGGTGCGGAGGGTGATTGCCTGCTGATCAACTCGCAAGTGAAGACGGCATCGGGGCGCATTACGGGCGACATCTACTTCTTGGGGCCGCCTTATGCTCTCGCCGAGGAATACCGAAGGACTCTTGAGACTCTGGGTGGCGCTCCGCCGTCCATGGTGATCGCCCAGCATGCGACTCGCTTCAAGCTGCAGGAACAGTACGGAGGGCTAGTGCGATTCCGGTCGATCAAGCATGGGAGCAACAGCCTGAGTCTGTATCGCGCCGGCGAGGTTTGAAAAGGCGAGGCAAGAAGTTGTGGGGGCAAGCAGCCAGCCCGCGTTTTTCGTCAAGTGGTGGGAAATTAAGGCTAGTTTGGCTTGGTTTCGAGTCGGCGATAGCTGATTTCGATGAATCCGAAGCCGACCCGATAATTTTCGCGGTCGACAGGACGGCAGTAGGCGACGCGAGCTTTTGCGGTTATTGTCATGGCGAAGTCCGGACTGCGAAGGTCGCCCTCCATCCCCACGACTTCGTCAATTATTAGGGCTCGCGGCAGATCCATGCCGACCCCGCCTTCACTGAAGTCCCACAGCGCACCGACGATCTTGTCCTGCTTGCCGTCTCGATCCCTGATGATGGTTAACTGCTGAGTACCGTACTTGTGTGTTCTGGGATGCTCGCGCCTCTCCATAGCCGTCATCTCAACCAACGGCGAAGTTTTCTTCTGTGGTCCGGGCATAAAATTACTCTATGTTTTTGTGCAGCCTAGGCTTAGTTCATTGAGTGTGTGACCAGAGGCGTCCGCAAAACGGCCACCTTCTTACTTTGCGGTTGTGCTAGAAGAACCGGCTATAGGTGGGACACTGTATTTTTCGTCGAGAGAGGAATGGGGCCAACTTCATACGGTACTGGAACGAAGTGCCGCGCTTGTTCGCCGAAGGGCCCTAAGAACTAGAATCAAAGCGACTTGTCCAATTACCTACTCCCAGGCCCGAGTGCGTACTCTAGACCGCAAGGCGACCCTCGCATTCGCAAGGATCGGCCTTGGAGCGGCGAGTGCAACTTGGCGCCAAGGCCGCTGGAGCATGCACACAGCGACAAATGGCCCGGTTCGAGTACCAGCCGTACCGAAGGTCCCAGCCCTAATCCGTCCGTAAGGACTCTGGTTGGCTGCGAAAGTGCTACGGAGTTCGGCAACAACCGCGCAACGCAAATGTCGTCTTACGGACGGATTGTGGTCTCAGCTTGATTGACCTCCACGATGCTATAGTAATCACCGTGGCGGGTTTTGCGCTCAACAGCGCAGCGGTTTATCCGTTAGGGATACACAGACGTTCGCTCAGTTTGTGCAAAAAGGCGGTTTACCGGCGCCGCGTCGCGCCCCAGCCTACGAGACGAAATGGGGTAAGCGGAGTCGGCGCGCCTTGACCTCTGCACGGTCTTCACCGCACGGCCATGGACTTTGATCAACTCCATACGTTTTTGGAAATCGTCCGCCTGAACAGTTTTTCCAAGGCGGCCCAAACCTGTTTTCGCACCCAGCCCGCCATTAGTGCGCAGATCCGTCAGATGGAGCAAGAGCTGGGCACTCAGTTGTTCGAGCGCTTTGGCAGCCGCATTTCACTGACCACCGCGGGTAAAACGTTCGCTGAATACTCCCGCCAGCTCCTCGATTCGAAGCGAGAAGCCTTTGATGCCGTCCGCGAGCTGGACCGCATTCCGAAAGGTGAGATTGTAATTGCCGCCAACGAAGCGACCTGCGTCAACGTCCTTCCGCGGGTTTTCTCTACTTACCGGGAGCGTTTTGAGGAAGTCCAGTTGCAGGTGATCCGGTCCTATAGTTCCAAGACCATCGAGTCGGTGATGGACAACTCGGTGGATTTTGGGATCACCCAATTGCCGGTGCAAGAAAAGCGGCTGGAAGTTGTGCAGATCCACTCGGATGAGATTCGATTGCTGATTCCTCCGGCGCATCCGTTCGCGAAGAAAACCTCCGTGAGCGCCGAGCAAATCGCCGAACACCCGCTGCTGCTTCCCAAAGGGGGGAGAACGCGCAGCCGCATCAACGAGTATCTCGACCCTGTCGAAGATGATGTTCGGATTTCAATGGAGCTGGAATCCAGCGAGATGCTGAAGCAATTCATCATCGCGGGGCTTGGAATTGGCTTCATGGCCGTGACCAACGCGCGCCAGGAGATTCGGCAGGGCGCTTTGCTGGCGATCCGGCTCGCGCCGCTGCCCATGATCCGCACGATCGGGTTGATCTACCGCAAAGACAAGGCACTGCCGCGAGCCGGGCTGGGTTTTATCGAGGTAGTCGCCGATTTCGCGCGCGAGGCGCAGTCGAAGGACGATGAGTACTTTGGGTTCGGTAAGGCGACAAAAGTATCATGAAGTGGGTCCTGAAAACTTCGTCGGTGCGGATTGCGACCCGCGACGAAGACCGCACTTACCGCTCGATTCAGGATGCACCACCGGAGCTGCGAGAGCGCATCAGAGATGTCATGCAAGGGCCGGATTCGGAAACAATCTTCATCGCCAACCCCGAAGCATACGATCGCCTCTTCAAGACGTCGAAAGAAGTGCCCGCCAACTATCGCAATGTGGAGATGGAAGCCGACCGTACCGAGAGCGACCCCAATCGCCAGTTGACTCCCAGTGCCAAGCACATTCTGGCGCTAATGTTTTCGGCCATCGCTGCGTTATGGCTGATCTGGGCTGTTCTTATCCAAATCGGTAGATCGTGAGACCCGCCAGCAGTTTGGGATAAAAATCAGTCGACTTTTGCGGCATGACCCCGCCCGCAAACGAAATTTCCGCCACCTCGTGGACACTCACGGGCCGCAACAAAAAGGCGGCCTGCGCTGATTCGTTTTGCACTTCGCTCACCGCGGCCTCCGCGCCGCGGATGTAGCGAATGTTTCTGAGCTCCTTCACGTCTTCTTCGGAGACCCCCAGCGCTTTCTCCAGCAACAGCTTGTGCAGGACGACCACGTCCAGGCTGCGCTCTTTGGGGGTAAGCGAGCCGAGCGCGGCGTCAATCGCTTCCGTTTTCCCTGTCAGCAGACAGGGGGCAATGCCCTGCAAGACGACTCCGATCGCGCAGCGGCCGCCGGCGGCACTCTCGAGACGTTGCTGAAGCTCGGCAGCCGAGTCGAGGCGCTCGATGTCGAAGAACTCGGCGGCTTTTGAGAGAACGGCATCCCCGTCGAAACCCGGCAGGCCTCCAAGAACTCTGTGAGTCGCCAAGACGACGAGCCCTGGGGCGCTCATATTAACGAACGTCATCATGACTTTGTCGGCCCCCGGGATGCCGGGGTTTTCCTTGGCATAGGCGAGCGCCGTTTCGTAACGGTGGTGCCCGTCGGCGACCAGCAGCTTTTTGGTTTCCATGGCGGCCTGAATCTGGGCGATCTCGACCGGATCGTCGATCTTCCAAACCGTGTGCGTCACCCCAAATTCGTCTCCCACCGATAGCAGAGGAGGGCCGGCGGCGGCGCGATCCAGGCAGGCGTCAACGACCGATTCAGTATCGTCGTAGAGCATGAAGAGCTGCCCGAAGTGAGCTCGTGTGTGGCGCGTAAGCTGCAGCCGGTCGAGCTTGGGGCCGGAGTGGGTTAGCTCGTGTCCGTGAACGATTCCGGCGCTGTAGTCGACCGCCTGCGTCAGCCCGATGAATCCCTTGCGAACGAAAGTCTTTCCGGTTTCTGGGTGGTCGAATTGCTGGAAATAAGGGAACAAGGCCGGCTCGGCTTCCCGCTGGAGAATGTTGCCGTCAATCCATTGATCGAGCGTCGCGGCAGCGCGGCTATAGACATTGTTCGAGTCGTCGTCGGTGGGCTCTTCCTTGCCTTTAATCAGCCGGATGACGTTGTGAGGACTGGCGCTATAGTAGCCCTCCTGCATCTCCGGTGAAATTTTGTCATAGGGTTGCGTGACCAGCTCGCCGATCGAGCCCGCTTGGGAAGAGTAACGATAAGCCGGGAAGGGAAATATCTTTGCCATGAGGAGTTCTTAGAATAGCCCCCTGGCCAGCAGGTTGTCGACGGGGGGTCGGGAACAGAGCCGCGCCCGCAAGGGTGCGGTCGAGGGTAGTCCGTCCTTGGGGGCCACCATCGGAATGCGGTCATTGCCAGCGTGGACCGAACCGTTGCAGCCTCGACCGCACCCTTGCGGGCGCGGCTCTGTTGCGGACCGGCCCCGCACCCTCGATGCACGGACTACCCTCGACGCTCGACCGCACCCTTGCGGGCGCGGCTCTGTTGCGGCCGAGGCCCGGGACTCCATGCGGGCGACGCTTGCAAATCTCGGACCAACAGCAACGGCCAATCGCAATGCTACAATCCAGCTATGCCGAATCCATCGAAGACAACTCTTGGCCGCAGGGCGTTCCTGTTGGCATCCAGCGCGGGCGCGCTCAGCGCGGCTTCCAACACGTCTGAGAAGATCCGAACAGCCGTCTACGGCATCGGACACGGTCACGCCCGCAGCAAAGTTCAGACCATTCGCGAGATGAGCCAGTTCGAGCTGGTGGGAATCTGCGAGCCCGACAAAAACGAGCCGCGAGACCACAAAGTCTACCAAGGTGTTCGCTGGCTCTCGGAACAAGAAATGCTCGACGATCCATCGATCGAACTGATCGCCGTCGAGTCCAACGTCCGCGGCAATATGAACTTCACCTATGCCCAAAAGGCCATCGCCGCGGGCAAGCATGTTCATCTGGACAAGCCGCCAGGCGACAGCCTTCCGGCTCTGAAAGAGCTTCTTGAGTCCGCGGCCAAACAAGGGCGAATCGTTCAGATGGGCTACCAGTGGCGTTATCATCCGGCCATGCAGAAGGCCATCGAGGCGGCGCGCAAGGGCTGGCTGGGACATATCTACATGGTCCGCGCCACGATCAACAAGCCGCTCGACCAGGCTGCCCGCGACTACGATGCTGTCTACTCGGGCGGCATGATGTTCGACCTCGGGTCTCATATGATCGACCGCATCGTCGACCTTTTGGGCAAGCCCAAAACGATCAAGGGTTGGGTCCGCCACGATTCGACCGTCAACGACAAGCTGGCCGACAACACCTTGGCGGTATTCGAATTCGAGAAGGCGATGGCGGAGGTATATATCGCCGCGCAACAGCCGCATGGGAACACCTATCGCACGTTTGAAATCCTTGGCACCGAAGGCACCGCGACCGTGCGGCCGTTCTTCCCCCAGATGCGGCTGCACCTGGATCTCGCCCACGCCGCCGGACCCTACAAAGCCGGTTTCCAAACGATCGATATCCCGCTTGTGAAGCAGGCGCCTTACGAGCCGGACTTCCTGGCCTTGGCCGGTATGATTCGCAATGGCGACACGCCCGAGTATTCCATCGAGCATGACTTGAACGTGCAAGAAGCTTTGCTGAAGGCCTGCAAAATGATGTGATGCGCCTTGCAGCGGGGCTTTGCCGAAACAGAGCCGCCCCCGCAAGGGTGCGGTCGAGCGTGGTCCTTTCGTGGGTGCCGCTATTGGAACGCGGTCACCGCCAGCGTGGACGGAACCTTTGCAGGCGCGACCGCACCCTTGCGGGCGCGGCTCTGTTCTGACCCTCGTTCGGAGCTGCCGGCCTGATCGGCGATAGGTTGCGAGCTGGCGATTGAGACTAGATCATAAGCATCCCTCACTGGAGACAAACCCATGAACCGACGTGTTTTCCTAATGGCCGGCAGCAGCGCCGCCCTGGCTCAAACCCCCTCCGAAAAACTCAACCTCGGGCTGATTGGCGCGGGCGGCCGCGGCCGCCGCGTCATGACGCATTTCAAGGAAAACGCGGCGGTGCGAGTCGCCGCTGTCTGCGACATTTATGAACCCAATCTGGAACGCGGGCTCAGCGCCGCCGGGCCCGGAACGAAAGCCTATCGCGACTACAAGGAACTGCTCGCCGACACCAACATCGATATCGTGCTGATCGCCTCGCCCGAACACTGGCACCACCAGATGGTCCTCGACGCGCTAGCGGCCGGCAAGGACGTCTACGTCGAAAAACCTCTCTGCCACAGCCCCGAAGAGGGCGTCGAGCTGATTCGTGCCGAAAAGGCATCCGACCGTATTGTCCAGGTAGGTATGCAGCGGCGCAGTTACAACCTCTACAACGAAGCGCGCGAATTGCGGGAAGCCGGTACGCTCGGTACAGTTCGAATGGTCCGCACTTACTGGTTGAATAACCGCTTGCTGCCTCCTGCCAAGCAGTTTGAAGGACGTATTGATTGGGAACAGTGGGTCGGCCCCGCTCCCAAGGTAGCGAAAGATCCGCAGCGCTTCTTCGACTGGCGCAACTACTCCGATTATTCCGGCGGTATCGTGATCGACCAAGGCGCCCATATTTACGATTCGATTCACATGATCATGGGGGCCGGTTATCCCACGGCGGTGAACGCTTCGGCCTGTCCGGGACACAAGCCGAACGCCGATCTGCCCGAGTCCTGGATCGTTATCGCGGAATACCCCGAGGACTTCATGGCGGTCTTCACGATCAACTATTCAGCGATGCAATACGAAGCCCGCGCCGACCAGCTCAATGCTTATGACGGCGACCTGGCGCGCATGGATATCGGCCGCGAGTTTCTGCGCGTCTACTCCAAAGACGACCCCAGCAACCCGACCATCAACAAGGATCAGCCAGGCGGCTTCGCGCAGGCGACGATCGATCACGTCAACAACTTTCTGGAATGTGTCCGCACGCGCAACAAACCGAACGCCCCGGTCGAGCTGGGATTCCAGTCGGCCCTGGTTCTGCAAATGGCGAACATCTCGGTGAAGCAAGGCCGCCGGGTGAAATGGAACCGTGATCAGATGAAGGTCGAGGTGTAGCCCTGCTCTAGCCCCAACCGGGGAATCTCAAGCCGCCACTCAGAGCCGAGGGCGTTAGCCCGCGGGCCTGGAGTTTCTACATCTCAGAGCCGCGTGGTCCTCCGCGATTGATGGGTGCTTCAATCACATTTGCCCTCTTTTGGTACTCATACGGTCTTATTCGCCACTAAACAGGTCTCATGAGCCGCGTGCTACTTAGTTGTAAGTAATTGATTAATCAGTGCTTAAGTTTTTCAATGAGAGTATTTGCGAGTATTTGAGAGGTTTTCGGATTTTTGGGTCCCTCTGAGGCCGCGGAATGGTCGACCTTTGCTTTCTGTTGCCGCTGAGTCATGGTTCGTTTTGTCGCTAGTAGGATAACATGTCGATCTTGGAATCCCGTTGGGGTGGCAGGAACATCTGTTGAAAACAAAGGGACTAAAGATATGTTTTATCCGTGACCGAGTTGGCGGTATCGCTGTTTTTTGGGTTTAGGCAACTGAAAACCCCGCGGGCGGATCTCCAGCGGACGCGGGCTAGCACCAATACTGTTGACTTAGCAGTTCCGTGGACAGTTTTTGTTGCCTGGGTCGTCGTTTCGTTTTGGGGTGTCGTCGAACGCTTGCCGCGGATCGCGTTGCTCGGAGACGAGGGGGCCTGTTTGCTCCTACGCCCTTTCAGGGCTTGCGCGTTGAGGGGTTTTTACCCAGGGTTACGCTTCGCTCCACCCTAGGCTACGATCCTGCGCCGCTTCGCGGCTGAGAGGCTCTGGGCACGCGTACTCAGGGCGCGAGCGCGCTAAGTCGACAGTATTGCGGCTAGCACGCTTTCTCACCGGGTGGCAAGGCGAAATGGGTGAGCAGGTGATCGCATGGCTCCGAGATGTGGAACCTCGAGATTGGAGTTTCTACGTTCCGCGGGTGCGAGACGAGGCCGGCATCCTTGCCCGCCAGTACTTCGTTGCGCTTGCTCGGAACGATCGGGCGTCGCCGCGTTGCGGCGATGGACCGGCAAGATTGCCGGTCCCTACGGCGCGCGCCTCGTACTGACGGGCCTCTTACGGACTTCGTCTCGCCATGTGGTGAGAAGTGCAGGCTAGGAGTCTGTCCCACAGAACGAAAATCGCCGATTTTTTACCCACATCTTGTAGTCGCGATCACTTTCGACTACAACTGGTTGGGGCGGAAATTTTCTGTGGGACAGACTCCTAGCCGAGCCCCGTGCTTTGGCAGGCAAGGATGCCTGCCCCACATCAGGCTCGCCGCCTAGTCAGAAATGCGGTCTACGCCTCGGGGTACACCATCGTTAGGGGATCGGGCAGGGGGATCTGGTGGATTTGGCCGTCTTGCGCTAGCTTTTCGAACTTGTACTCGGGCTTGTCAGGATTGCCCGCGGCCATCTCTTCCACATTTCCTACCGCCAGGATGACGAACTGCTCCGGATGAATATACTTCTGCGCTACCCGTAGCACGTCGTCTTGGGTGACCGAGGCGATGCGGTCACGGTACTTTTCCCAGTAGTCTTTCTGGCGTTTGGTGTATTCATCGGAAGCGAAGGTCCCGGCGACGATCGAGGCGGTCGCGAAGAAACGCGGAAAAATCTCGATGGTGTAGTTCTTCGCCGTGTCGAGCTCTTCAGTGGTGACCTTCTCGTTTTGCACCTTGGCGATCTCTTCCAGCACGATCGCCGTCGCTTGGGCGCAGGTGGAGTTGCGCGATTGGAAGGAAGCCCGAAACGTGCCTGGGTAATAAGTCCCGGGACGGAAACTCGATCCGGCACTGTAGGCAAGTCCTTCATCGGAGCGCACCCTGGTCATGATGCGAGAAGTGAAGCCCCCGCCTCCCAGGATCGAATTCATGATCCCCACGGCAAGGTGGTCCGGGTTGTCGCGCTGAATGCCGATGTGCGCGATGGAAACGCGCGACTGGTTCACATCGGACTTGTTAACCATGTAAACGCCAGGTGTCGGTTTGTGGTTGGGCGCCGGTACCGCGGAAATTTCTTGTTTCTCTCCCGGCCAGCCGTCGGCGAGGGCGCTTGCCAGCCTTGCCAGCATGTCCTTCGTTTCGAAATCCCCGGAAGCCGAAAAGATAAAAGCCGAGGGATGGTAGTAGCGCTGATGCAGCTCGATCATTCGCTCCCGCGTGATCGATTCGAGGGTGGCCTTGGTGGTTTGCTGCGTCGTGAAATGCTTGTCGCCACGCAGCAGCCTAGCGTACTCGCGGCCTTCGATAGACCCGGTGCGGTCGTTACGCCGCTGCATGCCTTGGAGCCTCCGGCTGCGGGCAAGCTCGAGCCGCTCGGCGTCGAAGCCCGGGTTCTTCAGCACGTCGAAGAACATCTTTAAGGAGGCATCGAAGTTCTGCTTGAGGCAATCGAGACCAGCGCCGGCGGACGTGCTCCCGATGCTGCTGCTGATCCGACTCGCCAGGAACGCGGCCTCTTCGTCAAACTCGCGAGGCGGCATCGTCTTGGTTCCGCCGACGCGCATTTGGCTTCCCGTCATCGATGCCAGACCGGCGTGTTCAGCGGGAACCAGATAGCCGCCAGTCCGAATCGTGGCCGAGAGCTTAACGAGCGGCAACTGATGGTCTTCGACAAGGTAGGCGACCGCGCCGTGGGGCAGCTCGTGCCGATACTTTGCGGCCTGGGGCGGGTCGAACGTCAGCTTCGAATATTTCAGTTCGCTGGGGTGCTTCGGCAAAGCGCTTTCAGCGTGGGGAGTTGATAGAGCTTGTCTTCGGTGACAGCCCCATAATCCGACGGGAGCAGCAGCGCCCAACAGCTTCAACCAATCTCGTCGTCTCATTGCGAACCTCCTGGCCCTGGGCCGCCCTGGCCTGGACCATTTCGCCGTCTGCCCGGCGGCGGGCTGCTTCCTTCCTTGGTGTTGTAGATCGCTATCGTGCGATTCTGAGGCAGGAAATACTTTTTCGTGACGCGCTGGACATCTTCTCTGGTCACGGCTTGAATGCGCTCGGAGAACTTATTGATATTCTCCCAACTGCCAAAGGCATCGTAGACCAGCAATTGAATCATCAAACTGAACTTGGAGCGCAAGCGCCGGAAGTCCCCCGCGAGCTGCTGATTTTTGACCTTCTGAATCTCCCGCTCGCTGACCAGGTTTTCTTTGAGCGCCTCGATCTCTTTATAGAGCGCCTGCTCGAGTTCCTCCGGCGTGTGTCCTTCGCTGGCAACTCCGCCGAATTCGAAATACCCGTCGAACTTGAGTCCGCCGACAGAGGCGCTTGCGCCTGTTGCGATCTTCTGTTCGAGAACAAGCGATTTGTAGAGTCTGCCCGTGCGGCCGTTGAGAACGCCGGAAAGCATCAACAGCGCCGGCTCATCCGCATGCGCGTCCGCCACGGTGTGATAGCGAATCGCCACGGAGGGGCGCGTCTCGGCTTCCCCGATCATGCGCTTCTCGGCTTGCTGCGGGACCTCGCGAGTGCGGACGGGTTCCGCCGGGCGGGGTCCTCGCTTGAGCCGCCCGAAATAGCGCTCGGCCAGCTCGATTGCCTCCTCCACTTCGAAGTCGCCCGCAAGTGCCGCTGTCAGATTGTTTGGCGCGTAGTAGACGGAAAAGAAGTCCATCGCCTCCTCGCGCGTGATGCCCTCGAGATCGCTCGGCCATCCGATTACCGGCCAACTGTAGGGCGAGGATTGCCAGAACATCGAATCGAACTGCTCGTCCAGCTTGCCGGTTGGCGTCGAGTCGACGCGAAGGCGGCGTTCTTCGTGAACGACGTTGCGTTCGCTATAGAACTCGCGAAAGACAGGATTCGCCAGCCGGTCCGACTCCATCCAGAACCAAAGCTCCAGCTTGTTTGACGGCACGTTGATGAAATAGACCGTGTAGTCATGATCGGTGCCGGCATTCATCCCGGAGCCCCCGGCAGTCTGGTAAATCCGGCTGAAATCGTCCTTGACGATCAGCTTGCGCTGCTGCTGGAGCAGAGCGTCGAACTCGCCGAGCAGCTCTTTGTGGCGGCTGCTGCGATTCTCGGGCTTCTTGGGATCGTCGATTAATCCGCGCCGGTGCTTTTCGATGAGGTCTTCCTCTTCCACGCGAATGTTTTTCTTCAAGGCGTCGAGCTTCTCGATCACCTGCAAGTCTTCTTCGATATTGGATGTCCCGATCGTGTGGGTGCCCTTGAACATCATGTGTTCGAAAAGATGGGCCACGCCGGTCACTCCGGGGCGTTCGTTGACCGAGCCCACCTTGGCGACCCAGCCGCAAGCCACATTGGGATCCCCCTTCTTTTGCACGAACAAGAACTTCATGCCGTTCTTGAGTACATGCACTTGCGGCTCGACCCTCTGCGCGGAGGCGATCTCCAGGGTGAAGACGCTGGCCGCGAGCAGAGCCGGCAGAATGAATGTAAGGAAACGGGACGGTCGTCGGAAATTTCGCATCGTTATCTTTTAGTCTAAGGTCTACGATCCTCTAGTCTAAGACGTAGCAGCTACTGGCTGGGATAACGGACTTCGTAAAATAAGACGCGGAGTCGTTCGACTAGGCGTCGCCGCTGCTGGCGTTCGGTTTAGATGCTGGGCTGGACGGTCACGTTCCTGTTCGCACGGATTGTACAAAACGGACCTATTATGTTTTATCCTTGTTGGCAGCAGGCAAGTCGTAGTCCTGCTAACCCCTGGAGGTAGTGATGGAACGCGTGCTGCGCCGCCTGCTAGTTTTCTCCATCCTTTGCGGTCTTCTAGCCCCCGCGCTTTGGGCCGCCGATTACCTCGTCGTCTTTGACGAAAGCTCGACCGTGCGCATCTATGATGCGAACACATTGCAGCTATTGGGCTCCCCGGCCGTGGGTCTGAACGGCCTTCGCGCGTTCGGAATTCCCGACCCGGCCAATCCCGCCGCTCTGTTGAAAATCTACGTCGTCACCAGAGATAGGGTGGTGATCTTGAGCCCGTCGCCGCCGTTCTCTGTTCTAGCGACCCGGTCCACGGCCGTGCCACTCGAGAGCGGGCGGAACATCACGCTAGCACGAGATGGGTCGAAACTGCTGATGTTCGCGGACGACTTTCTTCAAGTATTCGATACGTTCGACCCGTCTCATCCCAGCGCGACGACGTTGCAGTTGGCCTCGCCGGTCACCGCTGTCGGCGTTAGAGGGGACTCGAAGCGGGCGTATGTTGCCGCCGAAGGGACGAGCACGCTTCGAATCCTGGGATTGAACTCGTCACCGCCGCAGTTCTTGGGAGGGCCGCTGGTCATGCCGCTCGACACCAAGCTGCTGGCGCCCGCGCCGAACGGCTTTGCTATTTACGCTTTCTCGGAGGACACGGTTTTCGAGATCGACCCGTTCGCCAATACCTTCGGCCCTGAAATCACGACTGGCTTGCCGGTTCCCGTCTCGGTCGGCTTCGATCCGGAGGGCCCTGTCGACACGGCATTCTTCCAGCAACCCGGATCGGTGGTTCTTTACGACATGCCGAGCGCCCTGATCGGAAGCTCGTTTTTCCCGGCGAGTACGATTTTCAAAGCAGTGACGCCGGGACAAGGGTTGATCTATGTCTTGACCGAGTTCAACGGTGTCCTTTCGAAGATCGACACGGGCACGTCGATTCTCTCGCCCGTCAACAACCCGGATACGGGGTTTCCCTTTCCAGACCCGGCGGTCGACGTAGCCACCGGTCCGGGCGGCCAGAGCATGTTTTTCGCATTCGGCGGCAGCGGCTCGATTGCGCATATCGACGCCTCGGGGGTCAACCTGCTCGGGCAAGTCAACCTTCCCACCCCGCCGACCGGGCTCGAAGTTGTTTCATCACCGGGCGCATTTGGGACGTCGGTCGAAATCTACGGCGGCAATCAGCAGTTATCGGGGCCCGGCGCCGCTTTCGCCAAGCCGCTCACCGTACGGGTGCTGGGGCCGGACCTGAAGGAAGTCTTTCAGCAAGCGGTCAGCTTCACGAGCGATGAGCCGGGGGTCATCTTCAACCCTCCTATCGCCTTCACGAATCTCTCCGGGGTCGCCCAAACGTTCGCGACACCGCCGGTGACCGATTCCCTGCAGATTCAGGCGTCCATCCCGGACGACGAGTTTGTCACCTTCGACATGAACAGCAACGCGCCCGGCGTGGACGGTCTTTCCAAGCTCGAAGGCGACTATCAATACATTCTCGAAGACACGCCCTTTGACATTCCGCTGGTCGTCGGCGCACGTGCCGGCGGCGCACCGCTGGAGGATTTGGAAATTACAATTACCAGCCCCAGCTCGGCGGTAACGTGCCCTGGCCCGATGGAAACCGGCGTCGATGGAGAAGTTTCATTCCCCTGCACGGCCAACGACGTTTTCTTCAACTCAACGGTTGATATCAAAGTAGAGGACGAGCTGGGACGCGAGCTGGAAGATCCATTCCACGTCACGGTGGTTCCGAGCGCGGCGGCCTTACCTGGCCAAATACTTCGGCTCTCGAGCCGCGGCCTCGAAGGGGAAGTCGGGCAATTTCTGCCTGACGCCATCCGTTTGAAAATTTCCAGCGGCACGGGTTTTCCCGTCAACAACATCGGCATTCGCTTCGAATCCAGTGACGCCGACCTGGTGATCAACCCGGCGTTTGGAGTGACTGATTCTCAGGGCTTCGTCCAAGCCGGCGTGACACTGGGTTGTCGCTCGCGAGCAACGATCACCGGCACATTGAACTCCACCGGCGAACCGGAAACCGAGGTCAGCGTAAGAGCGAGCCGAGGCCCGGCCGTCTCGGCGACCAAGACGAACGGCGATAACCAATCCGGCAACCCGGGCCAAGAATTACCGATAGCTTTAGTCGCTGTGATCAAGGACATTTGCGGAACCCTTGTGCCGGGCGCGCCGGTCGTCTGGGACATCCAGCCTCCTGGTTCAGCGACGCTGATCGGCGCCTTTGGCACGACGAACAACGTTGGGCAGATTTCGGCGCGGGTGCAGCTTGGCAACACCTCCCAACTGATTCTCGTCACGGCCCGAGTCGGCGGCGCGGCCGCAACTTTCCGGCTTGAGACAAACGTGACAACTAGCCAGATCGTTGCCATTCAGGGCAATGGTCAGTCAGTCGCAATCGGCCAGGAGGCGATGCCGCTGATTGTGGAAACCCGCAATAGCGACGGCGCGCCGACGGGCGGGGTCCCGGTAAGCTTCGCCGTGCTGGGAGGCTCGGCTACGCTGAGTTCCCCCGAGACAGTTTCGGGCAGCGATGGCAGGGCGTCGACCGGCGTTCGGGTCGGATCGCAAATCGAGACTGTGATCATCGAGGCTCGCGGCGCGGGTCTGGTCCTCCAATTCCGGCTGAACGTTGTCGGACAATTGCCGGCAGCCACGGCGCTCGGCTTTGTGAACGGCGCGAGTTTTCAGACGGGCTTGGTGCCGGGCAGTCTGGGTTCGATCTTTGGAACCGGGCTGACGCAAGGTTTGAACGGCGTACTGGCGGCCGATAGGGCTCCATTCCCGACGACGCTCGGAGGCGTGCGTGTCTTTGTTGCTGGTGTGGCGGCGCCGCTCATATCGATTGCCAACGTCAACGGTCAGGAGCAACTGAACATCCAGGTTCCAGCGACCGTGCCGGCTCCAGGCACTGTTTCCGTCATGATTGACAACAACGGAGCGATCGCGACGATATCCGGGGTACAGATGCTGGCCGTGCAGCCCGGGATCTTCCAGGTCACGCTTGCCGAGGGACTATTCGCCGCGGCCCTGCATCCGAACTTCAAGTTCGTTGGCCCCACGAACAAAGCGAGTCCTGGTGGGACTGTTCTGCTCTTCGTCACCGGACTTGGGGCCACCGATCCGCCGGTCCAGACCAACGTCCCCGGGCCGGTACCGCCAGCGGCAACTCTCAGCCGAGTGACCGTTACGGTAGATGGGGTTGAGGCTCAAGTGCTGGGGAGTTTCTACGCGCCGTTCCAATACACGCTGTATCAGATCAACCTGGTGATACCGCCGGGGGCCGCCAGCGGGAATCTCGTCATCCAAGTGACGATCAATGGCGTTGTTAGCCAGCAGTTGTTGATCCCGGTGGGGTAGCACGGCCAGTAGGGACCGGCAATCCTGCCGGTCCACCAAGGGCGCTCAGCCTGAGGTGGCGCAAGTTCTCAGCGTGCCGCGTTGACGCTGTTGCCGGCCGCTGGATCGTTTTTTAGCGGCCGCTAGCCCCAATGCTCGTCACTTAACGATTGCGGGCCTGGTTGATTGGCCAAGTTCATTTTATTTTTTCCGCCGAAAGCCGGCACCGTCATCGGAGTCATGCGGCGTGCTTTCCTGCGCCGCTTCGCGGCTTAACGGCCCTGGGCTCGAAGACCCTCAGTGAACGGTATTGGGGCTAGTTTTTCACCAGCCAGCCGCGGTTCCAGGGCTGCGCTAGCGTCGGATGGTTGGCGTAGCGGTTCACTTTGAACTCCAGTTGCGCACCCGCGCCGGGTTCCAGGCGGACGTTGACGTATGGCGCGTTCAACTCTTGCGATTCCCCGTTGTAGCGGACTCCCGTGAATTGGTGCTCCCCGTAGCCGCCCGCCTGCACTTGCACATCCCGAGCTTCAATTTGGTTGACGTTGACCAGGGTGACCGTGACGGAGTCGGCCGTCAGTTTCTCTACGAGCGCGGCTACATCTTGCGGCAGTCCCGAGCGTCGCTTCTCCGGATCGAAATATCGCAGCCGGCTGTTTAACACCCAAATGCGGCCACCGGCGAAATAGCCGCCAAGAGTTAGCTCGGTGAGGGTATCCGTTGCGGCCGGCACAACCCGCAGCAGATAGTCGGCCAGCCGCGTGTCGGGTGAAGTGGGGTCGTTACGCATTCTCTCGACGCGCTCGCGGATGTGCTCGAAGTCCGCCGCCATGGCACGAGTGGGGTAGTCCGGGTCGTTGCCTTCGAGAAAACCAATCCAGCCCTTGTCAGTCGGGACGCGTTCCAGATCTTTGCGGTCCATCGACCACAGGTAGATTTCCGCGAGGCGGTCGGTGAAGAGATTTCCAGTGAACTGATAAAACTCGGGCTTGCCGTTGTATTTGTAGCCGCGGGGGTCGCCATACATTTGCGGCAGCAGAGTCTTGCCGTTCTCAACTTTCTTGTTTTCGTAGAGCAGGTCGAGCTGCTTGCGCAGCACGTCGACATAGGACTGGTCGCCTGTCAGCAGCAAGGCGTTCGAAAAGCCGGCCCAGGACGCGGCGGTGAAATAATTGCGGTGCGCGATCTGCTGCAGCTCACCGTCGAAGATCGTGAAGTTCCAGCCGTAGGTGCCCTTCCACCATTGGCCGTCGTGCTCGCCTCCGAGTTCACCGTCCAGACCGATGTTGGAGGGAATCATGCCGCCTGCTTTGGCCGTGCGCTCCTTCCAGGCGTTCATGTAGTCCAGTGTCCAGTCACGATACTTCTTTTCGTGAGTGAGCCCGTAGGCGTTGAGTCCCAGCAGCGTGGCGCCCATGTTGAGAAAGTTGTCGCCGACCGAGTCGAGGTATTCCTCGCAATGGGCCAGCATGCGCGGATACCATTCGACGAGGTTGAGCATTTTCTGGTCTCGTGCCGGATTGTGCAGCAGATGAAAGGTGCCGGGGACGGGATCTCCCACCCAGTCGTAGACCGTCGCTTTTCGCAGCATCGGCCCCATGCTGCCGTTCCAGATGCTTTTGATGATCTTTTTGTCGGGATCGTAGTTGCGCGCCTCGGGATCTTCGTCCATATACATTGCGGCGAAGCGTTTCATACGAGCGACCAGCAGCGGGTTGGTGGGCTCGGAGAGTCCCCACAGGAAGAACGCGCGCATGCCTTCGCCGGTGTGAAACCAGTCGGAGGAGGTGATGAATTCCTTGTGATAGGAGCCGTTCTTGGAAAGTTCGGTCAGCTCGGTTCGGACTTCGCCATATTGCCGAAGATGCCCTTCCTGACCCTTCTTGAACGCCTCCAGCACGCCGTCGGAGCCGCCGAGCGCATGCAGCAGTGTCCAGTTGAAGAAGGTCTCAATAGCGTCGTCGGGACCATCGAGCGTTCCCCAACGCGGGGTGTGGAGCAGATAGCCGCGTTCGTCGAGGTAGTGATCGGCGAACTCCTCGACCGCTTGCGAGTTGGCGTCTAGCAGAGCACGCTCCATCAGCGCCCACCCAGGAGGCGGCATCGCGGAGTCGACGTGAATCGCCGGTTCGGCGGCTGCGGCCGAGTGCAAACAAGTCAGTGCCAGAATGGCGGTATGGATCGTGAATCGGAAACGCATGGAATACCTCGCGGTTCGTGGCTTATCCGCTACAGACTCGGCGGACGCCAGTCACTCAGACTACAAAGTTCAGCGCCCATGCGCTACTGCTGAAACGCAGCGTCATGAGGCTAGATCTAGCCCCTATTCCAAGTAGAGAAACTCGTTACTTGCGAACAGCATCTGGCACAAGCTCGTCATTGCCTTGCCGGACGCTTTCTCGGGCGTGAAGTTGGCTTTGCGGTAGAGTTCCTGCTGCGCCAAAAGATGCTCCCGCGAGATCGCCGTTTCCCGGGACGTCGGTTTTCGCGAAAGAGCCAGGCGGTAGGCTGTTTCGATCTTTCCATCGGTCGATGCGTTCTTGGAAACGGCGTTGACGCGGTCCTTGAGATGCTCGGCATGCTCCACGATGAACTCGTCGTTCATGAGCGTGAGCGATTGCAGAGGTGTGGCTGAGTTGATGCGACGGTTGCAGTTGGTCTGCATCAAGGGGTAATCGAATACTTCCAAGAAATTCAGGGGATAGTTCCGCCGCGCGATCACGTACAGACTCCGTCGCGAACGGGCGTTCGGCGTGGAGTCGTTGCGGTCAATCGACTGCAGGCCGCTGGAATCGTGCTCGATCAGAATGGCCGGTCCGCCGACCGTGCGGTCCAGCTTACCGCTTGCAGCTATGATGGCGTCTCGCATCGCTTCGGCCTCCAGCCGCCGCATGTTCATACGCCAGAGCAGCTTATTGAGCGGATCGCGTTTCTTCGCCGCGGCATGGGCCGATTCCGTCTGGCGTGACGATTGCCGATAGACCGTCGAAGTCACGATCATCCAATGCAGCCGCTTCATTTTCCAGCCGTTCTTCATGAAGTCGACGGCGAGCCAATCCAGCAGCTTCGGGTGAGTCGGCGGCGCTCCCAACTTGCCGAAGTTCTCCGGGGTCGCGACGATACCCGCTCCGAAATGGTGTTGCCAGATGCGGTTCACCGCCACTCTGGCCGTCAGCGGATGGTCCGGGTTTGTCAGCCATTGAGCCAGCGCGAGACGATAGCCACTGGTTTCACCCTTTGCTTCGCCAGGCCGAACCGCATCGGTTCCACCAGGCGGCGACAACACTTCGAGGAAACCGGGCTTGACCTTGGGACCCGGGGATTCCACCGCGCCCCGCTGCAACAAACGCGTTAGCGGTGGCGGCCCCACGTCCCAGAGCGCCTGAATCTTTCCATAGCTGCGTTTGTAGCCCTCGAGAGCGGCCATGCGGCGCTCGATTCCGTCTTTCTCGGCCTTGTGCTGCTCATTTTCCCCCAGCGCGGCGTCCACTTCCTCGGGCTTGATCTCCAGCTTCTTGCCGAACTTTTCAAGGAGGTACTTCTGGACGTCGGTTCGGTCATCGTCGTTCCGCAGCGCGGCCTTCGTGTCGTCGCGAACCTCCTCAGGCAGACTCTCGAGCTTCTTGTCGAGAAGCATGTCCTCGTAGGGCTGACGCAGGCCGGCGAGATCTTTTTCTAGTTTGTCGAGGGGCTTCTGGATCTCGGCGTTGTGGCGATCGATCTCTTCCTGCTCGGGCTTGGCAACATCGGGCAGGTAGCGATGCTTCGGCTGCTTCCAATCCATCGGGTTGTAAGCCGGTGTAAACAAGGCCAAGAAACGATAGTAGTCGCGCTGCGGGATCGGATCGTAGCGGTGGCTGTGGCAGCGCGCGCATCCGAGCGTCAAGCCGAGCAGGCTGGTCGATACCTTCTCCATCAAGCCGAACATGACGTCGTGGCGCTCGTTGAAAAGGTTCGTGATGTCCGCGTTGGTTCGATCAAACGCCGTCCGCAAGTAGCTGGTTGCGACAAGCGATTCCAGGGTTTCATCCGAATACGTCGTGGCATTGCGCCAGTCGACCAGCTCATCGCCCGCGAGTTGTTCGGTCACGAAGCGGTCATAGGGTTTGTCGTCGTTGAGGGCTTTGACGACGTAGTCTCGGTATCGCCACATCCCGTCGAAAACCGCAATGGTGGGGATATCGTTGTCGGAGCCAGTTGTGTCGATGTAACCGGCGGCGTCAAGCCAGTGCCGTCCCCAACGCTCGCCGTAGTGCGGTGAATCCAAGAGGCGGTCGATCAGGCGTTCATACGCGCCCGGGCCGGTGTCCGACAGGAAAGCATCGATCTCTTCCGGCGTTGGCGGAAGACCGGTCAAATCGAAGGAGGCTCGGCGCAGCAAGACCTCTTTCGGCGCATCGGGCGAGAAGGAGAGGCCTGCTGACTCGAGCCGCGCCAGTACGAAGGCGTCAATCGGAGTCCGCACGCGATGTTTGCCGCGGACCGGCGGCAAGGGGTGATCCTCGGGTTTGCGAAAAGCCCAGTAGCGGCGATCTTCTTCTGTAATGGGCGGCGCTTCTTTCTCGGTGAACGTCTGGCGTTCGGCCCCGGCCTTATCGGCGCGCACCGCGAAGGTGGAGGTGTCCACCCAGCGGCGCAAGCGCTCTAGTTCATCCGCGTCAACGCGCGAGCCCATGCCGGGCGGCGGCATCGCCCCCGCCGCGACTTTGCGGATCATGATGCTGGCATCCGCGGATCCCTCGACAATGACCGGGCCGTTCTGACTGCCCTTCAGAAGCGAAGCTAACGAGCGCAAGTCCAGCCCGCCCATCGGCTCTCCCGCGCCGTGACAACCCTGACAGCGAGCCTTCAGAATCGGCAGAGCGTCGCGCTCGAATTTGTCGATCTGCTGCTCGGAGAGAACGATCTCTTCCCGCGCGTCGGAGAGCGCTCCGCCTTCAATCCACAATCGGATCGTCTCAATCTCAGCCTCCGCCAGCGGCCTGTTGAAGGCTTCCGGCGGCATCTTGCCGCTGGAGATCTTCTGGTAGAGCAGGCTCTCGCCGGGGGAACCTTTGACCAGCACCGGACCGTTGTGACTGCCCTTGAGCAGCGATGGCGCTGTTCTCAGGTCCAGTCCGATCATCGAATTGCCGCCGTGGCAACTCAAACACTTGGCTGTCACGATCGGCAAGACGTCGCGCTCGAAGCGCGGCGCCTCAGCGGCACAGATTGCCGCGCAGAAACTCAGTGCGATGGCTGCGATGGCTGCGATGGCTAGGTTGCGGAACTCTCGCATGAAAAATTCCTCAGACAGCCCCTTCGTCCGGCGATGCGTGGACAGGATTGTCGATCAGGCCGGTGATGACCTCCGCCCCTGTGATGGTGGCATCGGTCGGCGTCTGCTCGCGGCCTTCGTGAAGATACGTCAGCCTTTTGTGGTCGATACCCAACTGATGAAACATCGTCGCTTGCAAGCTCGGGACGCTCACTCGATTCGTCGTCGACTTGTAGCCGAATTCGTCGGTCTCGCCGTAGGTGAGACCTTTCTTGAATCCTCCACCGGCGAGCCACAAGCTGAAAGCGTGCCGGTTGTGATCCCGGCCGTCTGAGTTCTGCGTGGTCGGGAGGCGGCCGAATTCACCGGCCCACATCACGATCGTGTCGTCGAGCAGCCCTCTGGACTTGAGGTCTTTGAGCAGCGCGACGGTGGGTTTGTCGGTTCGCGCGCAGACCTTCGGCAAATCGCTAGCCAGCTTGCTGTGGTGGTCCCAGATCTGTCCTTTACCCGGAAAGATCTGCACGAATCGCACGCCGGCCTCCACCAATCTGCGAGCCATCAGGCAACGAGTCCCGTAACTTGCGGTAATCTCGTCGTCGAGACCATAGGCCTTGCGGGTGGCCTCCGATTCGCTCGACAGGTTCAGTACGTCGGTGGCCGCAAGTTGCATCCCCGCGGCCATCTCATAGTTTTGGATGCGGGCTTCGAGTTCGGATTCTCCCGGATGGTTCGCCAGATGTTCGGCGTTGAGTTTCGAGAGGAAGTCCAGGCTTTCTCGCTGAGCGCCAGGGGGCCGGGGCTCGACGGGGCTCAGATGGTGTACCGGTGTTCCCTTCGAGCTGAACTCCACACCTTGGTACAAGGCCGGCAGCCAGCCGCTCGACCAAATCAGCTTGCCACTGACGCTATAGCCTTCCGGGTCGCGGAGGACAACATAGGCCGGCAGGTTCTGATTCTCACTACCCAGGGCGTAGGTGATCCAAGCTCCCATGACCGGCCGTCCCGGAAAAATGTTGCACGTCTGGAGCATATGCAGCCCTTCGGGATGATTGTTGTGCGCGGTATACATGGACCGGATGAGGCACATCTCGTCCACTTGGGTGGCCTGATGCGGCAGGATATCCGCCAGCGTCATCCCGGAGTCGCCGTGTTGCCGAAATTCGAACGGGCTCGGCATCAGGATGTTGTCGTTGTTGGGCTGGTGGATCTCGACGCCGTCCGGATACGGTTGCCCGGCGCGTTTGGCAAGCTCGGGCTTGGGATCGAACAGATCCATCTGGCTGGGCCCGCCGTTTTGGCAGAACTGAATAACCGCCTTCGCCCGAGGCGGAAAGTGTCCCTGACGCGGGTGGAGATCGTTGTAGACAGGACCGGCGGCCCGCAAGGATTCCGACTCGACCAGCCCGGCCAGAGCCAAGCTGCCGAACCCCAGACCGGTCATCTCAAGCAGTCTTCGCCGTGAGAGCGCCGGCCTCATTCCAGCGGGCAAGGTACGGTTGGCCATGATACCCCCTCAGATGCGGTTTTCGAGCTGGTGTGCGGAGTTTTCGACTCGCGAGTACGCCTCGATTATACACATTGCGCTCGAAGAAACCACGAGCGAACAATGCAAACGAATCCCGCGGCGGTACGATCTAGCGGTCGTGGCTACGCTAGCAGCGCCTGCACCACATTGCCGCCTACGTCGGTTAGCCGGAAGTCGCGGCCCATGTGACGGTAGGTCAGCTTGGTGTGCTCGAGGCCGAGGGCGTGCAGCAGCGTCGCCTGGAGGTCGTGGACATGCACTGGATCTTTGGCGATGCTGAGGCCGATCTCATCGGTTTGGCCGACAACCTGGCCGCCTTTGATGCCACCACCCGCCGCCCACATTGAGAAGCAGTTGGGGTGATGGTCGCGGCCCGCGGCTTCGTCGACGCGCTCGAGCTGGCCCAGCGGCGTGCGGCCGAACTCGCCTCCCCAAACGACGATCGTGTCGTCGAGCAAGCCGCGCTGTTTGAGGTCGGTCAATAGGGCTCCGACGGGCTTATCCGTGATGTCACAGTTCTTCTTGAGCTTCTTGTCGATCTCTTGGTGATCGTCCCAACTGGCGTGAACCAGCATCACATAGCGCACGCCGCGCTCAACCATGCGGCGAGCCAGCAGACAGTTGGTGGCGTAGGGGTGGGTGGGTTCCTCGCCGACGCCATACATGTCGAGCGTGTCCTGGTTTTCCGAGGAGAAGTCGAGCAGTTCCGGTCCGGCTGATTGCATGCGATAGGCCAGCTCGTAGGAGTGGATGCGGGAGGCAATCTCGAGATCGCCGGTCGTTGCGTAACGGGCTTCGTTGAGTTTACGCAGCGCGTCGAGCCGCGCCCGCTGGGTTTTATTGCTGATGCCGGCCGGGTTGGTCAGATAGAGAATCGGATCGCCGCTATTGCGAAACGGCACGCCCTGGTAGGTCGATGGCAAAAATCCGCTTGTGAAATTCGTCGACCCGGCGCTGGCTCCGCGGCCCGAGCTGATGACTACAAAAGCCGGCAGATCGTCGGCTTCGCTCCCCAGACCATAGCTGACCCACGAGCCGATCGAGGGACGCCCGGCCATGGTGCTGCCGCTCATCAGCATGGCTTGCCCCGGATGGTGGTTGAAGGCCTCGGTATGCATCGAACGGATCATGGCGATGTCGTCGGCGTGGGATCCGATATGCGGTATGTAGTCGGAAAACTCGGTGCCGCTCTGCCCGTGCTTTTGGAACGTTCGATTGCTGGCCAGGACCTTGGCGCTTGGCTTGACGAAAGCCAACGTGAGATCTTTAGTCATTGATTCGGGAAGCGCCGTGCCGTGCCACTTTTTCAAGGCGGGTTTGGGATCGTAGAGATCAAGATGGCTCGGCCCGCCGGCCATCAACAAGAAGATGACGTTTTTCGCTCGTGGTGCGAAGTGGGGCGGTTTGGGAGCCAGTGGGCTGAGCTGGGGCAATTCGCGGGATGCCGCCCGGCCCTCGCGCGAGAGCAGGTCGGCGATGGCGATGGTCTCCAGTCCGCCGGCTGCGTATTTGAAGAAGTTGCGGCGGGTTTGGATTCGGGCGAAATCGAATGGGGTCATTTTCAGTTGTTCCGTTGAGCGGTTGAGCCGTTGAGCCGCTGAGCCGTT
>Ga0114996_10002284_pt1 | contig 24874 bp, 18 predicted proteins | sample ArcticOcean_MG_C_4_FD_87039 | JGI IMG/M metagenome (GOLD analysis project Ga0114996, IMG submission 87039) | Marine microbial communities from western Arctic Ocean - ArcticOcean_MG_CB4_134 | ecosystem: Environmental > Aquatic > Marine > Oceanic | place: Arctic Ocean: Canada Basin | collected... | reverse complement strand
GGCCAACCCGACCGAACCCGAAGCGATGGTCGACGTGGCCGATCGCTGGCTAGCCCAGGCCAAGCAGATCGGCACCTCGAAAGAGCCGAATCGCATCATCGCCGATCGGGCAGTGCGCTGGTATCGCAAAGCGCTGCCCAAGACCGAAGGCCTGCTTCGCGCCAAGGTCCAAAAGCGCCTCAGCGAGATCAAAGGCGACCAACTCAGCGGCGACGAGATCCCCGGCCTGTAGCCGGTATTGTCACCTCCTTATGTAAAGCCGCGACCATTGGTCGCGTTCATCCGCGCTGCTTTCGCCGCCGCCGCGCCCCACCGCACGCTACCACCATCCCCAAAGCCGCCAGTGCAAACGCACTTGGCTCCGGCACGACAGTCAGCGTCGCGTTGCCGGCACCAAAGTTGTAGCTAACGACCAAATGCAAATCGTCGCCGAGCGCCGGCAGACTCAACACATCGAACACGCCCGTAGTGCCACCCGCATTGCCGGGCGTAAAGGTGAGGAACTCGAACGAATCACCCTCTTCGAGATTCGCAGCCGTACCAGGCAAGAGAACGACCTCTAGCGTACTTGCACCGAGGCCATCTTGGTTGAGGTCATTGGGATCGTCACCGTCCAGGTCGACCGAGTCGGCCGTGTAGAGATCGAAGTCGATTCCGCCGACGGGTGCGGTCGCGCCATCCCAGTCGATTTCGACCTCCAAGGTGCCGCTGTTGATCGCATAGGCTTGCAAGATGGTCGTGCCGGGCGAATCACCGGCAGCCAGGGTGCCGTTTTGTTGCAATAAGTCCATTTGCATATCGTCGACCGACAGTTCGCCGCCCAAGAAATCAAACGTACCGAACCCAACACGTTCCGGCGCGATCGTACCGGCCCTCAACAAACCATCGCTTAGCGTGACTGAGCTGTAACGGCCGACGGTTAATTCCGACGTGTCGAACGTCCCCCCTTCAATAATTAACGCACCCGGGTCGGAAGATCGGCCTCGAATACCAACGAAGGTCTCGCCGCTGATAACGGCGGATCCATCACCGTGCCGATACGTTCCCTGCCAGCGTGAGTTTCCGATTCTAAGCGTATCGGCCGTCACGACGCGCCCGGCTTGCGTTTGGTGATAGGTGGCGTCCGAGGTACTTGCAACAAAAATCGTGTCGACGGTGATGTCGTCTAGGTTTAGAGTCACCGTGCCGTTGAGGTACAACTGGCTCGTGCCATCGCCGCCGTCGAGCAGGCTTCCCGCACCACCGCCAATGGTCAGTGTGCTTCCCGAGACGAAGAGACTTCCATTGTCACCCGCAGTTGCTCCGCCCAATGTCAGCGACGCGGGGCTAAAATTGGCGCCATTCGTGAGTTGCACGATGGCGGTCGCTGAACTGCCGACGATCTGATGGGCTCCACCGCCCTGATCGAGCGAACCCCCGTCTACGGTGAGCGTTCCGCCGGTGTGGGAAAAGGTAGCTCCCGCATTGTTGACGAGCAATCCGACGGTGACCGTACCGCTGTTAATCGTCAATTGGCCGCCGTTCCAGGTCTTCAGCGTGCCACCGACCTGTACGGTGCCGCCAGAAACCGTCAACTCGCCGGCGCCGGACGCACCGACGTTCAATTGATGGCTGGGTAGCTCGAGCGCCTAGCCCGTTGCGACACTCAAATTAGATTGTAATTGCCTTGAGGTTGGGTCAATCGCCACGTTGCTACCAGTAATTCGCAGCGTGCCGCCGGTCCAGTTCAAGTCTCCTGTGTCGTCAAAATCGACATCGTCGGCTTCGAGCAGCCCGCCTGAGAGGTTTACAGTTCCGCTCGCCAAAACGTCGATGGTCGATCCGGTCGTCACTGCTCCCCCATCGACGTTCAACACACCGGTTCCACCAGCGCCGATCGTTATTCCATGACTTGGAACGTCGAGTGTCGCAGACGTTGGTACCGTCACGGTGTTGCCCAATTGGATGCTGGCCGGTTCGATCGAAAGCGAACTATTAATCCTCAGCGTCCCGCCGGTCCAGTTCAGGTCGTTCGGGTCGTCGAAGTCGAGATCGTCGGCTTCGAGCAGCCCGCCTGAGAGGTTTACGATGCCGGGCGACCAGACCTTGAGCGTGTTGCCAACCGTCACCACGCCCCCGTTCTCGACGTTGAGTGTACCGAGCCCGCCGGCACCTTCTTCCTTGCCTCCGACAAAGAGGCGGTCGGAGTTATTCCAGGTCGCGGTGGCGATAGTCGCCGCGACGGGATCAAGTCCGGCGACCGTGACGACCCCCTCGGAACTCGTTACGGTACGAGCAATTTCGCCGATCGTGCTGGTGACGAGGGCGCCGTTATAGATGTTGAGTTCGCCGTGACCGGCCGAGCCGACCAAGAGTTCTGATTGGGCGTTGAGCACCGTGTCGTGCGTCAACTTGGAGCCGATGCCAGTGACCGTGGCGACTCCCGTGGATCCCGCTTTTCGCCCAATCAAGGTAGTTCGCCCAACGACGACCTCGGCCCCATCTTTGATGGTGAGCGTTGAGGTACCATTGTTACTGACGTAAACGTCCACGGTATTGGTCCAGAGCGTGCCCGCTCCCTGGGCGATGGCCGTTCCGTTTCCTGTGCTGCCGTTGCCGATGAGCGCAGTTTCGTTAAAGACCTCGGCCCCGTCGGCGATGGTGAGTTTGCCTGTTCCGGAGGTTCCCACGTAGACGTGGCTGCCGGCATGAATCAACCATTTCGAGTCGGCGCCGGTGACCGTGGCCTCGCCGTCGGAGCCGGCATTGTGGCCGATATATCCGCGGCCCGAACGCAACACCGCACCGTCATCGACGGTCAATGTGCCTTCTCCGGAGTTGCCGACGTCGAAATGGGCGGCGAGAGTTAGTTCGGAGCCGCTTCCGCTGAGCAATAGTGTGCCAGTCGACCCAACGTCATCGCCGAGCGTCGAGTCAGTCACGCTGGTCGATTCCACGGTCGCGCCACCGGTGATTTCCATGGTGCCGTGATCTTCGTCTCCGATGATATATCGGGTGGCAGTGAGCGCGGTGGCTCCGTTGATGAGTTGAAACTTGGGGGGGGTACCGCATCGGCACCGTCGGTCGTGTGTAAAGCTACCGGCGTAAAGACGCCGCCGTCCACGGTAAGCGTGCCGCCGGTGTGGCTCAAAACGCCGTCGCCACCTGACGAGATAGTCAAGTTGAGACCTGCTGTCGTGTATGATCCGCTTTCCACAGTCAGAAATCCATCCCAGCCAAGCTCCGTCGTGCCACCGATTGTCGCTATGGCACCATCGGTAACGAGCACGGAACCGTATGACGAAATTCGAGTGTCACCGGTGTTGTTCCAAGTCGATCCAGATCCGGTCAGTTCGAAAAGCGTAATCAACGAGGGGCCGCCGCCGTCAAAATCTGCGAAGGTCGTATTGAGGCTTGCCTGATCTGATACCGTCACGTTTTGATACGCGCTATCGCCGAAGGACGCAGAGCCAACAACGGACATCTCGGAGCCCGCACCGGATACCTCGATCACGCCGCTCGTCAACTGGTTTCCAATTCCCGTCCGCAGGGTATCAGTTACGGTAACCTTCCCGCCGTCCGTCACGTATAAGCTGGAGGAAAACCAGGTAACCATGTCGCCGTTTACCTGGAGCAACCCGTTCTTGACGCTCAGATCCGCAGCGACCGCATGACAACAACCTATCTGGTAGCCCAGATGTGCACTTCCGACTGAGTATTCGTGACCATCAAGGTCGAACGTTACATCAAAATGTCCTGGGGATGTGAGGTGCAAGAGCCATAGTGAATTCGTGGTGGCGTCCGAGTTGAATGCGACAGTTCCAGTGTTAGATTGAAATTGCGCCACATCTCCGGGGCCCGGCACTCCACCCGTCCAGTTGCCACCTTCCGAAAACAAACCACCGCCCGCGGCATTCCAGGTTTTCGTCGCCGCGGATGCGTCATGCGCCAAAGCCAATGCGGTCACGAAGATCAGCCCGATCGTGATCAGGTACTTTTTGAACGTATTCACTAGCGTTCTCCTTACGTGGTTAACGAAGCCGATGCATTCATTTGTCGGCGGGTCGAAGATCAAACGGACGTATCTGATGGCCACAAAAAAAGCCACTGAGATCCTGCACGATTTCCGCGCAGACCCTCAGTGGCTTGTTCTGTAGTGCGCTGGAGTGTTCCGATACCACTAGCTGCTCCTTTCGATTCAAGCGGTCGTGCCACCGCGGTTTGCCCCTCCTGGAGTTGCCCCGCTGGAGTGTTACATATTAGCCGATCGCCCGCGGCGATCAAGCACCTGGCTGGAAAATTCTCGGAATTTGTTCAGTGCCGCCAGAAAAACAGCGCGGTTGCCAGAAGAAATAGGCAATCCGCCCACAGCAAGGAGAATACCATCGTAGTGGACCTCGTCGTGGACCACCCCTTGGTCCAAACGTGTCGGGAGATACCGTTAGGTTCGCAGAGCGAACCACGACAATGGACTACCGGTTAAACAGAAACGCTGGGCTGTTAATCAACGCCCAGGCGACGTCTTGGGCGCCGGTGAGGCGATTGTCGCCGGAACTGGCTTTGAAGCTGTCGAGGGCGCTCTTGCGCTTGGCGTACTCGGCGTCTTTGGCGCGGAAGAAGTTAGTCAGCTCCGCGGTCTGTGCCGGTGTGCGCTTGGCGGCCGGTGTCTTGGCCGCTTTGACAATCGTTGCCGGTGGGCCGCCTGCTCCCTTGAGCGTGATCGGGCGTGGGCCGGTGCTGATCGAGATGCGGAAGCGGCCGAGGGCGTGCGTGTTGTCCTTGTAGTTCTGCAAAATCGTGAACGTCAAGATCGAACCGCCATCGCCGCCCACGTTGCCCTGAGTGGTGAACACGGCGGTGTTGGTCTTGCCGGTACGGGGGTGATTCGCCCAGCCGGTGCCGCCGTTGCCGTCGATCGCTCTGAGGATTTCGTAACCCTGTTGCGAAAATTCGGCGAGCGGTTTGGTGAGTTTGACGGGCTGGACCTTCTTGGCATCGGCCTTGGGGGCGACCGTCAGTTTGAACTGGTTGACCACAAAGTTTCCGTTCTTGGAGCGGCCGGGTCCCTTGGCAGGCAATTTGGGATCGGCCATTGCTTCGAGTTTCACCCCGGTGATGTTCTTCAGTGGCGTGTGATAGACGACCGTGTAAGTGTCCCTGGCCAATTTACCGCCGACGACGATCGACTTGTCGCCCTGTTTGGCGAACGTCGCGCCGACCTTCGACTTGCCGCTGACCATGTCGAGCGGCGTCCAGGCGGGACCCTCGGTATTGATTGCAGCGATGCCTTTTTCCCACTCAGGCTGTTTGGCGTCGAGCAGCTTTTCGTACTCCTTCACCGCAGCTACCAATGGCAGGCGATCCTTCTCCGCGTCGCTCGCCTTGATGGTCTCGATACAGATCTTGCGCTCGGCATCGGTCGGTGGACGATTGAGAATCGACATGAATAGCCCGTCGACCACTTTGGCGTCGTCCTTTTCGGCGGCGACCAATTTGGCGATCCCATTCTCTCGGTCCGAGATGGCCGACGTGACCGTGGGGCCACTGACCAGCTTCATCACGGTCCCCAGCATCATGCCGCCGGCCCGTTCGCATTCGCACGAGGTCTCGCGCGGCGGACGTCCGAACGCGGCAAGGAAATCGTCAGGCAGTTTGGCCGAGTTGTCGGGCAACTGCGCGGCCCGTGTTCCCGGCGGCACGCCGGGCAGCTTGCTTTTTGAACCGAGGGCCAGATGGATCGCGTCGTAGAGCACCTCGGCCGGCAGGCGTCGGGCCTTGGCGTGGGTGTAGTTAAGCTGATCGTCGTCGTTCCACTTGTTGGTTTTCACGCTTCGCTGATAGGTACGCGACTTGCAGATCGTCTTCATCAGCCAGTGGACGTCGAACTTGTTGGCGATGAATTCCGCCTCGAGTCGGTCCAGCAACTGAGGGTTCGTCGGCGGATTGCCGGCCCGGATATCGTCGATCGGCTCGATGAACCCGACGCCCAACAGATAACTCCAGACGCGGTTCACATAGCTCCTGGCAAAGTACTGATTCTTCGGCGAGGTGGTCCACTTGGCGAACTGATGTCGCAAGTTGGCGTCTTTCTTGCCCACGTCCCCATGGGCGTAGGGGAATGATGCGCTGAGCACCACGCCGGAGACCGGGTGTTTGACCTGGCCATTGCCGTCGTCGGAGATCAGTTCCACGAGCGGAAAGCCCTTCGTAACGGCCGTCTTGCCGATGCTTCCTTTGAATTTGGGGTCTCGCTTTCGTTTGACGTTGGCAAAGTATCCGGCCAGTTCCCAATGCTGGGTCTGGGTCCAGCGCTCAAAGGGATGATCGTGGCACTTGTTGCAACTGAACCGCACCGCGAGGAACAACTGCGTGGTGTTCTCCATCACGGCATCGGGCTCGCGAAAAGTCTTGAAGTAGGCCGCGGCAGGATTCGTCATTGTCGAACCGCTGGCGGTCAGCACTTTATAGGCGAACTGATCGTACGGCGTGTTGCCTTCGATTTCGCCGCGAATCCAGTCTCGCAGCGCCTTGGTGCCGTTTCTGCCCAGGAACTTTTCGTTCGACAACAACAGATCAGACCACTTGCTGGTCCAATGGTCGACATAATCGGGATTGCCAACCAATCGGTCGACCAATGCCTCGCGTTTGGTCTTTGAATCGCGCTTATCGGCAAGGAACTTGCGAGTCGTCTCGGCCGTGGGCGGCAGTCCGGTAAGATCGAGCGAGACGCGGCGCAGAAACTCCGAGTCGTTGCAGAGTTCGCTCGGCAGGGTTTTCATTTTCTTCATTTTCTCATAAGCCAACTCGTCGATGAAGCCAACTGCCGGTTCGTTTTTCCACGCGAACCCGCTGCGGTCGCCCATCACAAACAGCGAACTGCCGGCATAAGCGCCTTCGTAGCGAGCCAACACGGCCGCCTCGCCACGACGCACGGCCGTGATGCGACCCTGCTTTTTATCCATCATCGCGACTTCGTTGTCGCTGGTCTCCATATACGCCTCTTTGGTCACGTCACGGGTCGACCCGTCGGGATACGTCGCCACGACACGCATCTGCTGGGTGACGCCGGCAAATTGATAGACCTGATTCTTGGGGAAGATCTCGATCGACTTGACTCGCGGCGTGTCGCGGTCAAGCTGTACGCCGTCGGCGATCCAGGCCCGCAGAGTTTCGTAGTAGGCCTCGCCCGGTTTGGTGAGCAGTCCGCCGACATGCGGTACGATACCCCCGGCCTTGAGCAACATCAGGCTGTGGTCCGGCGCAGCGCGATTGAAACGTCGCCCGGCGATATCATCGGTCAACGCACGATGGTCGAATACGGGATCGTTCCCGCGGAGCGAGAGCTTGAAGGTTCCCTTGCCCTTATTGGCCCCGTGACACGTACCGGCATTGCAGCCCAAGTGGGCCATTACCGGCATGACGTCTTTGACGAAGCTGGGGTGCAGGGGATTTTTCTGGCCGGAGATCTTGACCGGCACGGTGACTTTCTTGCCGGCGTACTCGACAACCAGCGAACCTGTTCCATCGGCCTTTGCCTCGACACGTCCGGCCGGCGAGACGGCGATCAGATTCTTGCCGCCGCTGACGGTAACCATCGTGGTCAGGTCGACACGATCACCGCTCTTGAGCGTGCCGGTCACCAACATCTGAACGTAGGTAAAACGCCCGGCCAGATTGATCGACGCGGGCTGAACCTCGATCTTGGTCAACTGCGCGGGGATTGCCTTGAGATAGTAATCTTTCAGCGCGGCGCTGGCCGGGTGAAGATCCGATTGGATCGCGCCGGCGGCGACCAGTAACAGAGCAAGACGCAAGACACAACTACGCATCGTTCGAACCTCCAATGGAGACGGACGTTGATTACTGGGTAGGGCCACTCATGGCAACAGGTAGGCATTCGCGTTTGGGACGCATTAAGCCGCCCAACGCGGCGCAGCCCCTATTCTACCCGGATCGGTGAGGCTGTGCCAAGTGCTTGTGGAATTACCCGGTCGCGGTGGTTAGCGACGTAGCCGGCCGACTTCGCTAGCTTCTCCTCTGGCCTGCGGATATAATCGTGGCTCTGTGCGAGTTCGCACTCGATCCCACCCCCCTGCCCTGCCCCGATTTTTCCCGCCATGGCTGCTGTACCTGACTTTGCGATCACGCCCGACGAAGACGAACTGGCCCAGATCGACCGGGATTTGCAGTTCCGGCCCACGGTTTGCGACCAGCCACAGACACTCTCGCCGGAGCAAATTGGTCAATTCAACCGTGACGGTTATCTGTCCGGACTGACAGTCTTTGATGCGGACGAGATGGTCGAGCATCGCCGATTCTTCGATGCGCTACTCGAGCGCGTCATCGCGGCGGGTGGCGACAGCTATTCGATTAGCACCGCGCATCTGCGTTACGGCCGGATCTACGACCTGCTGAAACATCCCCGGATTGTCTCGTTGGTCGGCGACCTGTTGGGCGAAAACGTCGTTGGTTGGGGGACGCACTATTTCTGCAAGATGCCGCACGACGGCAAGAGCGTTGCCTGGCATCAGGACGTCAGCTACTGGCCGCTGTCGGCCGCACGGAATCTTACCGTTTGGCTGGCGATCGACGATGTGGATCGCGAGAACGCCTGTGTGCGATTTATTCCCGGCTCACACCGGCATGGTCACCTCGAGTACCGCGAAAGCGACGCGACCGAGGGCAACGTGCTTAATCAGACCATCGACGCCGTCGAGCAGTACGGCAAGCCGGTCGATATCTGCCTGAAGGCCGGCCAGGTGTCGATTCACTCTGATTTGTTGCTACACGGATCGGAAGAAAACGACTCCGACCGACGTCGCTGTGGGCTGACCTTTCGTTACGGTGCTGCCGATGTTCGAGCGCATCTCGACTGGCATCGCAAAGGCGTGATCGTTCGCGGAACCGACCCCAGTGGCCATTGGTCCAATCCACCACGGCCCGATAGTGATTAGGTTCCTTAGTCGTGGACCGCTCCGCGGTCCGTTCGCGAACCAAGATACAGCCCAAACGTAATTCAGAAAACATCATCCAAGAAACGTAAGGTTCGCGGGAGCGAACCACGACAATCCCCACCCAAGGCCCCGCCATGAAATCTGTTGCAACGCTACTGACTGTTCTGTTTGTCTGTTGTCTACAGGAGGTCGTGACGGCGAACGCCGAAGAGTGGCCCGGATGGCGGGGACCGCGCGGCGATGGGACGAGTCTGGAACAAAACGTTCCGCAAAAATGGGACGGCAAGACCGGCGAAAATATCGCCTGGAAGGTGCCGATCCCGGGACGATCTCACTCTTCGCCGATTGTCTGGGAAGATCGGGTGTTCCTGGTGACCTGCCTGGAGGAGAAAGAGGAGCGGGCGCTGATCTGTCTCGACCGAAAGACCGGCAAGACCCTGTGGCAACAGACCGTGCTGAAAACGCCGCTGGAAAAAATTCACAAGCTCAACAGCTTCGCATCGGGAACCCCCGTGACTGATGGCAAACGGGTGTATGTCACGTTTCTCGAACCCGACTTTGGCAGCAAGAACAAACGCACACCCGGCAACATGGTCGTGGCCTGTTACGACATGCAGGGCCAACGACAGTGGCTAGTCCGTCCAGGTCGGTTCGCAAGCGTCCACGGCTATTGCACCAGCCCGATAATCTATAAGGACAAAGTGATTGTCAACGGAGACCACGACGGCGACTCGTACATCGCGGCCCTGGACGCGGCAACCGGCAAGACCGTCTGGCAGACAAAGCGAAAACACAAAACCCGGAGCTATTGCACCCCGATCATTCGCGAGATCGGCGGTCGTACTCAGATGATTCTCGCGGGTAGCAAATGCGTCGCCAGCTATGACCCCAATGATGGTTCGCAGCATTGGGTGATTGACGGCCCGACAGAGCAGTTCGTCGCGTCGCTGGTTTATAACGGCAAGTATCTGTTTCTGACGGCCGGATTTCCGCAGCTCCACATGATGGCGATTCGCCCTGACGGCAAGGGCAACGTGACCGACTCGCATATCGTCTGGCGTACCCGCAAGGCGGCGTCGTATGTTCCGTCGCCGATTTCGATCGGCAACTACTTTCTGGTCGCGTCGGACAAAGGCATCGCAAGCTGTTTCGACTCCGACAGCGGCAAACGTTTCTGGATGCAGCGGCTCGGCCGGCACTACAGCGCCTCGCTGATCACGGCCGGCGGGTTGGCCTATTTTCTCGCCGACGATGGCGTCATGAAGGTGGTTCGCCCAGGCAAGAAACTCGACGTGGTGGCGGAAAACTCGCTAGGCGAATACTGCTTCGGCTCGCCAGCGATCAGTCGAGGACAGATTTTTCTGCGGTCAGTGAAGCACCTTTATTGTATTGGGAAGAAGGCGAAATAGCCGGTCATCGCAATGCAAGGGGAACTGCGTGGCAACGCGGAAAGAAAATGCCTAAGGACGAATGACGAATGTCTAATTCTCTGGGCATTCGACATTACTCATTCGTCATTGATGGCCACCGTGATTGCCCGCCATTGTGCGCGGTGATGAACGCCGTTCAATTGGCTGTCTCGTACGTTTCAACTCGCGACTTCACGCCCGGGATGATGTTCGCGGCGTTTTCATGATAGAGCTTCTGTAGCACCTCGTCGGGAAGCCCCAGGCCGTGGATGCTCCAGAAGCCTTGCGGTGGGAACGGCTTCTCGGAGTAGGGGAAGTTCTCGTCGTGGGTCTCGAAGAAGCGCCAGTAGAGCGACAGTCTTGTCTCGGGCCACGGGCCATCGGTGCCCAAGAGAACGCGGTTCTGATACTTGATGAAAAACTTGCGGGCCGAGTAAGGCTGGCGACCAAGTTCGCCGATTCGTGACGACGGCTCGACGAACAGGTTCGGATAAGTGTCGAGCCACTTAGAGACTTCCGCCAGATCTTCGGGGTTGTTCGCCAAGTGCGCCCCGATGAACTGTGTCGCGGGATGCCTAGCGATCACTCGATTGCGAGCCGCGAGTAATTCTTCGCGGCTGGGAAATTCATCGCCGAAGAAACTCCAGTCGGGATGCCGGTGCAGTTCTTCCCAGCGTTCGTTCCGCTCGTCAATCGGCAAGAAGAACGCCGCCGGATCGGCTGTGTGAATCAACACCACGAGCCCCAACTGGCCGCAAGCCTTCCAAATCGGATCCCAACGCGGATCATCAATCTTGATCAATGATCCATCGGCGTTGCGATGGCCGAGGCCAAAACTCTTAAACAACTTCAGGCCACTGGCCCCCTGCTCTTTCGCCTTCTTGAGCGCGATTGCCATTCGCCTCGCAAAGTCAGGCCGCTGACAGTCCCACGTGGCAGGGTCGTCTTTCTTGCCGTCACCTCGCCAGTCGATATTGGTGAATACCACGAACCGGTCACGATGTTTCGTCCAGAGCAGCTTGAGGTGTTCGTCTAGCTCGTCGCTAAGCCGCCCATCGAGGCTCACACAGACTGCGATGTTGTTGCGATCCATCGCCTCGACAAAATCATCGACGTTCTGCCAGGCCCGTTTCGGCCCAATCTTGTAACGCATGTGCGTATGGACGTCGACCACGGGGAACTTCGCCCGAGTGAGTGGATGCGAGGCGACCTTGAGCGTCGGTATCGGGCGGAATTGATCGAGCGCCAGGTTGCGTCCGTCGCGACCGTCGAGTTTTTCGGTCGGTGCGACCGGCGCCGGTTGTTCGACGTTGGTTTCGCAGCCACCCAGTGACAGACTACAGAGCACCAACAGGAGTAATCTAAAGCGGTGTGGCCTATGGCAGGGGTTTGTCATTGCTAGTACTTCGTTTTCTGGTCCTGGAAAAATCCCACGTGCTTTCTTTCTCGAACAGCGTTGACCGCTACGATTTACTTCCTAACAATTCAGCCAAATGCGTTTCCACACATCCGGCGAGCATCTCTGGGTTGTAACCGCCTTCGAGCACGCTGACTAGCTTGCCGTCGGCGTAGCGGTCGGCCACGTCGAGCACTGCTTGGGTGAGCGGTGCGAAGTCTTCGATCTCCAGTTCCAGTGAACCGACTGGATCGGCCCGATGACTGTCGAAGCCGGCGCTGACAATCACCAGTTGAGGACGGATCTTGGCGGCCAGATCCGTGAGAGCCGACTCGAAACGTGCCAGATAATCTTTGCGCGGCGTGCCGAACTCGACCGGCACATTGACCGTGGTGCCGAGCGCGTCGCCGGAACCGGTTTCGCTGGCGTCTCCGCTGCCGGGATAGAACGGCCAACGATGAATCGAAAGGAACCCCACCCGCGGATCGGACCAGAACACATTCTGCGTGCCGTTGCCGTGATGGACGTCCCAGTCGACGATCAGCACGCGGTCGAGCGCGTGATGCTCGGCCGCCCACAACGCCCCGACCGAGACGTTACTGAACAGACAGAATCCCATCGGGGACTGCCGCAAGGCGTGATGTCCCGGCGGACGTACCAAACACAGGGCCCGGCGCTCTTCGCCGGTGATCACCCGATCAACCGCGTCGCACACGGCACCGGTCGCTTTGCAAGCCACGTCATACGACGGTCGGCTGACGATGGTGTCGGCTTCCATCGCTCCGCCGCCACGCTCGGCGAACTGGCGGACCGCCCGAATATAGTCGGCGTCGTGCGCCAGGGCGATTTGCTCCGGCGTGGCGTTATTCCAGTTTGGCCTCTCACATCGGGCAAGCAAATCCGTGTCGGCGAGTTGCGCGACCACCGTCCTGAGCCGATCCGCACATTCAGGATGCCGACCGGTGTCGTGTTGCAAAAATGCATCATCGTAGTAGAGCAGCGTCATAACGGCCGCTTACTCTAGCAGCGACCCTAACTGTCCGCAAAGCCCGAGCAGGTGCTTGAACATGTTTCGCGACCACGACCAAGCGGCCACAACCACGCGGCCCTATCACCGGATCAATCGCTATTTGGGCCGACTCGAGCAGCACTGACCGTTTGACAGTTCAAAATAGGGCAAGATACAATGGAGGTAGGCGTTTTGGGCGATTTCTTTCCCGTGTTCTGTGGGATCGTGTCCGAGACGATAGGAACAGTCATTTTCAGGGGTTCTTGCCGCTACGTCTGCGCCTTGACCGGCGACGGCATGGAGTTTTCACGATGTTGAGTTTTTCTCGATCGAGCTATTTGCTTGCGCTGCTGCTTACGGCCTTTCCGATCATGGCCCAAGAGCCGCCCGCAAAGGCTCCCGCCGCGCCAGTGGCGAAAAAGCAGGCACCCGCCAAAACCGCTCCCATCGAGTACAAGCCGGTCGTGCCCAACAGCAAAGCGCGCAGTGGCGGCAGCGTCGTGGCGGCGGCTCTGCGAGGCGACAACAAGCTGGAGTCCGACGAGGACCAACAGGCGTTCGATGCGTATGTCATGAAGTGGGAAGTCGCCCAACTGGTCGATCCAAAGTATTACGATCCGAAGAACAAAAAACCAAAAACTCGCGGGGCGTATACGAGTCTACGCGCCGGGATCAAAAGGAAGCTACAAGCGGGCCGGCAAGGACCTGCCCATGATCGATTCAATCAGCGAGCGATTGATACGATCAAACTGATTATCAATCCTCGCAGTGCCTACAGGCCGGTCGTAAAATTCAACGCGGTGCTGCTGCTAAGTGATTTAGATGCCGTCGAGCCGCAGATGAGAGGCCGCGCGGTCATCACGCCCGGCGTCCCGATGCCAGAAGCGGTGCCCCTGTTGCGTGTGATCGCGACCGCCAAGGCGTTTCCTGATCTGCTCAAGGTGGGCGCTCTCCAGGGACTCCGGCGACACATGGCGGCGGGAATCCGCAACGATGCCGAGGCCGCGCGTGTTCGTGCTGCCATGAACACGATCGTGCTTGGCGCTCCGCTCGAGGGACGTTCGGCGGACGTCCATGATTGGATTCAAAGTCGGGCCGCCGAGGTACTGATCGCCTCGGGCATGAAGGGCGTCAAGATGTTGGTCGCCGCAATGCGTGACGCTCAGTTGCCACTCGCCACGCGCGTGACCGTTGCAACGACTCTACTCACGGCCGATCTGACCGGCATCAAGCCGGCGACCGTAAAGGCTCTGCGGGGCGAAATCCAGAAGGTGTTACAACTGGCTCGTGCCAAAGTCGAGCTGCCCTCGGGCAAAAAGAAGCCCGACGACGAGGGCGAAAGCCAGTTTGAATAGAGGACGCTTCAGAACCGACACAAGAGGCGATTCGGTTCTAATTGCACGTGATCAGTTCAACCGGCCGCTTAGCGACGGCCGGCTCTCTTGCGCCGGGTAGCCAGCGGTAGTTGGCCGCGAACGCATAGGCGTTGACCGCAACCACATAGGCCCCGAACAGTGCACCGCTGAACAGCACGTCCGCACAGAACATGTTGCGATAGAACGGCACGGCGTACCAGTAAGAGGTCATCAGTCCGCCGAGTGTTGCATCGTACATCGCGGTTGGGCCACAGTTGTAAAACCACGAGACCGGGTTGGTCGTCACAAAGAACACCAACGACGGCATCAACAGGCCGGCCGCCGCGCGACCGAACGTGACGCGACGTCGCAGCAACGCGCCCAGCACCGCAGGAACCAAGAACGCGGCGTACACCGCGATCATCTCGCCGGTGTGAGCGTAACTCGGCAGCAGCAGATTACTGATGCACAACACCGAGAACGCCGTGGCGACGGCAGCCAAAATGTGTCGGAAATAGAACCCGGCAAACAGCGCCACCGCTCCGGTCGCCGTAAAGTTCGGCCAATCCAACAGCAGCCACCGCGAGGCAACGCCCAGCGCGACCAGCGAACAGAAAACCAGAAGATCGAGGATCGAAAAACGTTTCATAGCGTGGTAGCTCCTTGTGCGCGTCGCACGAGAGTTATCTGTTAACGAACTTCCATTTTACGACCGCCGACTTGTCGAGCTTGAACACGGCAAAGCTTCGATTGGCCAAACGGTCGTTGACCCAATAGCTCCAGTTTTTTCCCTTGAGCTTGCCGCCTTCGTTCTCGACCCCGTCGATTTCGGTCAAAAAGGCGTTCGCCCCACTGCCTCGATGTTTGAATTCGAGGCCACTCTTCGATTTCGCGGTGGCGTTCATCGCTTGGAGCACGGTAAGACCGTCCTGCCAAGCAATATCGTCAAATCGCTTCTGTTTGTCCTTGGAAAATTCGACCACCAAAGTGACCGTTTCGGCCGCCACGGCAGGCGATGCAAAAACTCCGGCCCCCGTCGCCACCGTCAAAACGACGCCGACAAGGCACAGGATTCGCAGATTTTTCCGACAACTGGGCATGTAGCTCAGGATAAGACGCCCGGCAGAATTGTCAACCGCACTCGCATGGCGTGCGGCACGGATCACGCTGGTTTGGCAAAAGCGGGGTTTATTCCACGGCGGCTCTCGCGGTATTGTTTGGGGGTATGCCAGTGACGCGCTCGCCCGTATTATTCGCTTGACGGGCAGCGGAAGAGAAGTTTTCGACGAGATCTTGCCGAATCATAGGCATCATCGCTCCGCGTGATGTCGACAATGCCCCCAAACAACGGGACGAATTACTCATGGCCGATGCGTCGGTGGTCAGCGTTTCGATGGTCGAGCCCGACATCGCGGTGCTCACGTTGGATGATCCCCACAAAGGGGTCAACATTCTTTCGCAGTCGGTGCTCGAAGAGTTCGAACACCGACTGGACGAGCTTGACGCTCAGCCGGATCTGGTCGGGTTGATTATTGTCAGCGGCAAACCGGGGTCGTTTATCGCCGGGGCCGATCTCCGTGAATTTGCCGCGGCTGAGGAAATTACCAAAGAGCAAACCGTCGCCATGTGTACGCGCGGGCGGCAATTGTTTCAGCGACTGTCGACATGCTCCTATATCACGGTGGCGGCGATCGACGGAATCTGTGTCGGTGGCGGCGCCGAGATGGCGGTGTGGTGCGATCGGCGGCTGATGTCCGACGGCAGCAGGACGCAGTTTGGCTTTCCGGAAGTAAAGATCGGCATCTTTCCCGGCTGGGGTGGGACCGCGCGAACACCGCGAATCGTTGGGCTGTCGAACGCAGTCGAGATGATCACGAGCGGCACGTCGATCAATGCGGCGGCGGCCGTTTTGATGGGACTGGCCACCGACGACCCGGCCGTTGATCGGTTGCAAGATGCGGCAGTCCGCCTCGTTCGCGAAGAACAACGCAGCGGCCAGTATCAACGGGACCGCAAGGCGTGGAGCGCGCCGATCGACATCAGCGAGACCGAGCTGATTTTCTTGGGCGCGGCGGCCTCGGCGATGATCCAACAGCAGACCAAGGGCCATTACCCGGCACCCAACGCGGCGCTCGAGCTGATGCTCGGTGCCGTCGAGGCCGCCATCGAAGCGGCCTGCGAGATGGAAGCTGAAGGAATGGCCGAGCTGTTCGGTACGCCAATCAGTCGAGCGTTGATCAATGTCTTTTTCTTGACCGACCGCAACAAGAAGGATACCGGCATTGATGGCGATGCCGTGAAGTCTCGCGACGTCAAACGTGTCGGCGTATTGGGTGCCGGGATCATGGGTCAGGGAATCGTCGCGGCCAACGTGCGGCGGTCATTGCCGGTAACGCTCACCGATGCGTCGCCCGAGGCGCTCGCGGCGGGCGTGCAAGGCGTGCTCAAGGAAGTCTCTTACAACAAACAGACCAAGGCTCCCGATGTCGATCGAGCGGTCGAATTGGCCCCGCTGATCAACGGCACTTCGTCCTACGAGGAATTCGCCGGATGCGATCTGGTGATCGAGGCGGTCGTGGAGAACGCTGAAATCAAGAAGCAGGTTTTCGCCCAGTTGGAGTCACTGCTGGCCGATGACGCGATTCTGGCCAGCAACACGTCGACCATCCCGATCACAACGCTCGCCGCCGACCTGAAACATCCAGAGCGATTCTGTGGGATTCACTTTTTTAATCCGGTTCGCCAGATGCCGTTGGTCGAGGTGATCCGCGGAGAAAAGACGTCGGACGAGACGGTCGCCACGGCCGTTGCCTATGCCAAGCGACTCGGCAAGTCGCCGATCGTGGTGCAAGACGGGCCGGGTTTCCTGGTCAACCGGCTGCTGCTGCCCTACATGAACGAGGCGGCCGAGATGATCCTCGACGGCGCTGGGATCAAGCAGATCGAGCGAGCCGCAAAGAACTTCGGCATGCCGATGGGTCCAATCACGCTCTATGACGTGGTGGGGATCGACACCGCGGTTTATGCGGGCCGCGTGATGGTCGAGGCGTTTCCCGATCGGATCGTTCCGTCGACGCTGCTCGAGACGTTGGTCGATGCGGGCCGACTGGGCCAAAAGTCGGGAGCCGGTTTCTTCAGCTATCGTGGCAAGAAAAAAGGCCGCGGTCAGTCCGATCCGGCGCTCGATGAGTTAATCGCCCCGCTGCTGAGAGAAAAAATCGAACTGACCGAGAAACAGATCACCGCCCGACTGTTCCTGCCGATGGTGCTCGAGGCAACGCGGATCCTCGAAGAGAAGCTGGTCCGCGACGCGCGTGATGTCGATCTGGGATTGATCTTCGGCACGGGATTCCCGCCGTTTCGCGGGGGACTGTTGGCCTGGGCCGATTCGTTGGGTGCGGCGGCGATCATCGAGCATCTCAAGCCGCTTGAATCGCTCGGCGAGCGGATGCAGCCGACCGAGATGCTTATCGAGATGGCCGCTGATGGGACGAAGTTTTACGACTGATAGGCTCCGTAGGAGAATCTAACCATGACCCACGCCGTTGTTATCGATTGTGTGCGAACGCCGATCGGTCGTGCTCACAAAGATCGGGGTGTTTTTCGCAAGGTCCGTTCCGACGATCTGGCCGTGGCCGTGATCGAGGCACTCGTCCAGCGGACCGGCATCGATCCGGAAGATATCGAGGACGTCCTGCTCGGCAACACCCAGCAGCAAGGCGAGCAAGGTTTCAACACCGCGCGGATCGTCGGTATCATGGCGGGGCTGTCGATGAATGCCGGTGGCGCCACGATCAACCGGCTCTGTGGGTCGAGTCTGCAAGCCGTGAATCAGGCAACCCATGCGATCCTTGCCGGGGCCGAGGACGTGCAAATCGTCGGTGGGTTGGAGCACATGCATCACATCGCGATGGACAAGGACATCGATCTCAACCCGAAACTGCTCAAGCGGACTTCTAAGGCCGCACTATTCATGGGCGTAACCGCGGAGTTTCTCGCCCAGACCAACGGTATCTCTCGTGACGCGCAAGACGAGTTCGCGCTGCGCAGCCATCAACTCGCACACGCCGCGCACGAGGCCGGCGATTTCGAGCGCGAAATCGTGCCTGTCTACGGACACGATGAAGAGGCCAATCGGATTCTCGTCACCGGCGACCAGTGCGTTCGTCCGGACACCAGCATCGAACAACTCGCGGCCCTCAAGCCGGCGTTTATGCCCGGCATGGGAACGGTCACGGCAGGCAATAGCTCGCCGCTTAACGACGGGGCCGCCGCGATGTTGGTGATGTCCCTAGAGCGGGCCGAGGCGCTGGGGCTCAAGCCACTGGTCCGCGTGGTGGCGACCGCCGTGGCCGGGGTTGATCCCGCGGTGATGGGCACCGGGCCGGTTCCGGCGACCGAGAAGGCACTTGATCGAGCCGGCTTGAAACTCGCAGACATCGATCTGATCGAATTGAACGAAGCGTTCGCCTCCCAGTCGCTCACCTGCGTGCAGATGCTGGGGGCCGATCCCGAGCGTGTCAACGTTCGCGGCGGCGCGATCGCCATCGGGCATCCCTTGGGGGCCAGCGGCGCGCGGATCGCCACCACGTTGATCCACACCATGGTCGACCGCGACGTGCGATACGGGCTGGCCACGATGTGTATCGGCGTTGGCCAGGGGATTGCCACGATCTTTGAGCGGGTGTAGTGAGATATTGTCGCCGTGCTCTCCGAGCCTGGTGTTTTTATCCTGCGAAAACTCTCGCCTCGGCTGAAGAGCGGCCATCGCAGCCGACGAACTTCTCTCCACCGACGCCCGAGACGACGGCGACATTCTCCCCTCGCTTCTGGACGATCGACCTGAAACCTGCTAATTTACAGGGGTTATGGTTGCATCGATTGAGTTCATCGAAAAGACGATCGCCACTTGCCAGGAGGCGGCCGAGGCAAATCGCCAGACCGCCGGTCGCGTGGGCAACGTGGTCGAGGTTCCGGCCGAGGCCGCTGACGAGGTCATGGTCACGGCCGATCTGCACGGCAATCGGACCAACTTCAACGCGATTCGGCGCATTGCGGATCTAGAGAACCATCCGCGCCGGCATCTTGTGCTACAGGAGGTCTGTCACGGTGGGCCGCCGACGCCGGGCGGCGGTTGCATGTCGTATGCACTGCTCGAGGACGTGGCCAAGCTCAAGACCCAGTTCCCGGATCGAATCCATTTCATCATGAGCAATCATGAATTGGCGGAACTGACCGACTATCCGATCCTCAAGGCCAAGAAGATGCTCAACGTCACGTTCCGCACCGGCATGAAAGAGATGTATGGTCTAGCGGCCAGTAAGGTGCGCGATTCGTATCTGGAGTTTCTGCGAAGTTGTCCCTTGGCGGTTCGACTGCCACAGGCCAGGGTGTTCATCTCACACAGCCTGCCCGAGGGCGCTGACACAGGGCGTTTTGATGCGACCGTACTGGATCGTGAACTGACCGACGATGATCTGGGCGACAAGGGCGGAGTCTTTGCCCTGGTGTGGGGACGCGACTATCGGCTGGCCAATGCGGCGGCCTTTGCTCAACGTGTCGGGGCCGATCAACTAATTCACGGACACGACCCCTGTCCCAACGGATACAAAACGCCCAATGAGATGCAAATCATTCTCGACTGCTGCAACGATAAGGCACACTATCTGATCGTGTCGGCCGACAAGAAACAGTCGCACGCCGATCTGGTCAAACAGATCCAACCGCTACGTGGATAGACTAAGAAAATACATAGTAGGCATCACGCTCCGCGTGATGGAGGTTCCTCACGCGGAGCGTGAGGCCTACTCTAGGGCACGCCTCGCTTCACCATGGTGAAAATCGATTTAGCAACTCGGTACGAAGGACTCCGGAAAAATGGCCGACGAGACCACGCCACAGAAAAACACCTCACCCAAGGCCCAGTTCGGGATGAAGGGACTGCTGCTGGCGGTGCTGGCCGGTTGTGTGCTATTGGGCGTTTCGGCGGCGATGTTTCGCGATGGCCTTAACGAGCCGCCGCAAGGCTTCATCGTGCTGCTGCCGGTGTTGGCGCCCATGGGACTGATGGTGGTGCTGGGGCTAATCTACGTCGCGGTCCAATTCGTTTCGCGCTGGCGCAGACGATCTCGCTAGCCGCGTCCCTTGGCAGCGCGGGAAAAACAAAGTCGCCTTTCGCTCCGCGAAAGTAACGCTACTTTCGCGGAGCGAAAGGCGACTATACCGAAGTTATTGTTGCCGCGATCCTTAGCAGACCGTTGAAAAATTCGGGGTCTGTGATCCCTTCCTTCCACTTTTTCAACGGGCTGTTAGAGCTTCGGCACCTTCCACATCGGGATGCCGCCCTCTTTGAGCTGTTTGGCGTGGAGCACGTGATACGGCCGGACTTTCGACATCGGCACCTTTTCGTTGACCATCAACGGTCGGGTGATCTTCCACCATGCGTCATATGCGGTGCGCATCGCCTTGACCACTTCGGGATGCTTGGCGATCACATTGGTATACTGGCCCGGGTCGGCCTGCATGTCGTACAGTGCGTTATTGTTAACGAAGCGGAACCGCTGATTGCGCACCGCAAAGCCGCTCCACTGGTGCTTGTTCGGCTCCGACCCAGTCCGCCAGCGGCCCTGGTGCGTGTAGAGATAGCGATCTTCCCAGTTGTCCTTCTTGCCTTCGATGAGCGGCAACAGACTGCGACCGCCTACTTGACCGGCGGGCTGTTTCGCCCCGGCTAGTTCAGCGAGCGTCGGAAAGACGTCGATATGTGCAGCGATCTCGCCATGGTCCGTGCCGGGCTTGATTCGCCCATCCCAGCGGACGAAAAAAGGCACTCTTACGCCGCCTTCGTCGGGACTACCTTTCATGCCTTTCATGCCAGCGTTGTAGCACTTCATCGGCTTTCCGCCGGCCGACTTGCCAATGGCTCTGCCCACCGGTCCCGATCCGCCACCCGTCATGCCGTTGTCCGACATAAAGATCACCACGGTGTTGTCGAGCAGCTTCCATTTTTCGAGATTGCCGATCAGCTGGCCGAAGTTCTCATCGATGTTCTCGATCATGCCATAGAAGCCGGCCGTTCGACCTTTGAAGCCCAGGTCCTTGAACCGCTTGGTGTTGCTTGGCGGCGCGATGAACGGCCCATGCGGCGCGTTGGTCGTGATATAGGCAAAGAACGGCGCGTCGCCTGATCGGACCTTGTTGATCCATCCCATCGCCCCGGTGAAGAACAAGTTGGTGCAGTACCCTTTGGTTTTCACGAACGATCCGTTGTAGCGAAGCGTGGGATTGAAATACCTGTTGCCCGGCGCGTCGGCACAACTACATTTGTACGCTTGCCCGATGCCGCCGGCGCCGTGGATCAGCGCCTCGTCAAAGCCGCGTCGGTGCGGTTGATACGGCTCTTCGTCACCCAAGTGCCATTTGCCAAAAATGCCGGTCGTGTAGCCCGCCGACTTGAGCACCTGTGGCAAGGTCGTCGCGTTGAGCGTCATGCGTTCCCGCTCAAGAATCGTGTGCGTCACGCCGTTGCGCATCGGATGGCGACCGGTCATCAATGCCGACCGTGTCGGGGCACAGGTCGGAGCGACCAGAAACCGCGTGAACCGGACACTTTTCTCGTACATCGCGTCGAGGGCCGGCGTCTTGATCCACGGATGGCCATGTCGCCCGACCGGCCCGTACCCCTGATCGTCGGTGATCACCAGAATGATATTCGGCTTCGATCCCTTGAGCGGCTCCGCGGCCTGAACAAGCGAAGTCGTAACGAACAAGGCGAGCAACGCATAACAGAGTGAGCGCAACGTCATGGCGGGATTCCTCCGAGGGGATGATTCAACAGCGGTAGGTCAACTCGCCGGCGATAACGCCCTCGGCGAGTCCGTCAGCGTAGACCACCGCTGCGACGATTTCAAGCTATCGCCGACTACACCGACCGCACCACGACCCGATTGCCGCGGACTTCGACGACTTCGATCGTCGCGCCCAGTTCGATCACTTCGCCGTCGGCGATCACGTCGATCAACTCATTGCCGATACGCGCTTTGCCAGAGGGGGTGAGTTGCGTGGTGGTCTGGCCCTGCTGGTCGAGCAAGTGATCGTAATCGACCATCGATTCGCGGTCAGAGAGTTCGGCCAGTTCCTGGCCTTCGGGCGGCGCGAGCATTACGCGGTTAAACATCGGTGCGTGGGGAAGATAGCGACGGGCCAGCATGCCAAAGACCAGAATTCCCGCGCCCGACCCGACCACGATGCTCATCGATGATCGCAATTCAGCAAAGGCCACGGTGGACGAATCGATCCAATTCGAGGTCATGCTCGCCAATACCAGCGAAGCAATCACCATCGCGCCACCACCGAGACCAAAAATGCCAAAGCCGGGCAGGATAAAGACCTCGAGCAGCAAGAAGAGCACACCCAACACAAACAGCACGATCTCTAGCTCGCTGGCGGTGCCGTGCATGTATTGGCCCCAGAAAAACAGCGAGTAACAGATACAGGCCGTGAATCCACCGATTCCCGCACCGGGCGATTGCAGTTCGATGTAGAGCGCCAATCCGCCGATCGTCAGCAGAATTGCCGCGACGCCGGGCTGGACCAGCGCACTGACGAGATCTTGAATCAGTCCCGGCTTGACCTCGGGGATCTTGCTGTCGATGCCGTAGCGCTGGCGAAACTCGTCCTGGCTTTCGACCACGTGCCGGACCAACCCCAATTCTTCAGCCCGGGTGCCGTTGATGTAGAGCGTCTCGTCCCTGTTGACCACCACGTCGCCGGCGATCCAGGGCGGACCGTTCTGTTTTTCTTCGAGACCCTGGCGCTGGCGCAGTTCATCTTCGCAAAAATACTCTGCCCGACGTCGTCCTTCGCGGTGATAACGACGCACGACAAGATCCTCTCGAATGGTCGACGCCATCAGTGACCAGGCTCGCGACTTTTTCTCCGCGATGGTCGTGATTGATTCGACCGCGTGCTCAATGCTTTCGTCATCGGCGTTGATCGGCCCGCCGCCGAGCATGGCGTCGGGCAGCATCACGAGTTGGTCACATGCCATGGCGATCAGGGCCGCCTCGGCTTTGGCTTCGTCTTTGACAAAGGCAACCGTGCGAACGTCCGCGGGAAGCGCGGCCAGATAGTTTGCCATCTCGATGCTCGCCTCGAGCGACCCGCCGTCGCTGTCGATTGCCAGACAGATGAAATTCTTTTTCTGGTGAATCTGTTCGTCGATCAGCGTTCGTAGTGCGCTGATCGAGCGAATCGTGATCTCGCCTTCAATCGGTACCACCACCGGTCGCAGGTCACCGGCCTCGAGCGGCATCGCGTCCAACGACCCGGGCGAAAGATCGAGCCGATCTGCCAACTGACCGACATCGACCGCCGAGAGCCGAACGATGCCCAAGTCTCGCGCTTTGGCTGTACCGATCAGGCCCATCTCGCCCGCCGGGATCAGCGTCTCGACGCGCGTAATCTCGAGTCCGATCGTTTGGCGGCGCTTTTCGAGTGTCCCAGGAAGCATCACCTCGATGCCTTTGCCGCCGATCTCGACTTCCATCACGGTCAATTCCGCGTCGAGCATGCCCAACGCCAACGGTACGGGGAGCGTACGGCGCTGCTCGGCAATTTGTTTATACATACTGCGAACGTTGTTGCGGATCGCCCCGTCAGGTTCGTCGAGTCCCGCTTCGCCGATCCGGGCGTCAGGATGCATGACAATCTCGTGGCAGGCCATTGCGACCAATACGGCATGGCCTTTGATCGTCTCGGGGAGATAGGCATAGATGCGGACGTTTTGGAGCCCCGCAAGATGCTCGGCCAGTTGGCTCGCTTTGTGGTAGTTGTTACCACGACCGTCTTCGGTTTCGCCGGTCGAGATTTTCAAGATCAGCGTCGGCGTGCCCTGCTCACTTTCCATCTGATGAACGGCGCGATCAATCGCCGCGATCAGCCGATCCGCTTTGCCACCTTGAATCGGTAGCGCGATCTCGATCATCCGACCAGCAGCACGTGGTGCCGCCTCCTGATCGTCAGCATGGGCGTTGCCGGCAAGACCGATCAACACCAGCGCCGACGCCAGCCATCGCGACCGATCGAACCATTGAAGAGAGTGCGCCGCATCCATGGGGCTACCTGATTTACCGAGGAGAGAGAAGTAGCGTAAGTGGTGACGACCACAGGCCCTATCAGCATCTCTATTATAGGCTTATGGGGTTGACGGTCAATTCGCCAGATTCAGCTAAAAGAACGTTACGATGCCGCCGGTGACTTGGTACTGGTCGTCGACCACCATCAGCAACCGCCAACGGTCGAATGTCGTGCAAGGGTGCGAGATGCCGCACGCCACGAGATCGCCTACTTGCCACGGTGAGCCGGCCGGCACATCGACCAGCGCATGTTGATCGTGAAATGAAACAATGCGATGATCTGGTGGCACCGGGATCGGCTGTTCGTGCTCGCCCGGTCGATGCCAACAAATCGGCGTAGGTAGATCGATATCATAAGACGCATCGCGACGGCCAAGCGTGAGTACCGCGCGGGTTGGTTCGGGACGGGACTGGACGGCTGACCAGACCTCGATCGCCGGGCGGAGACCTTCGCCCAATTGCCCCGCGTCGTCGCTTCGCACGGCGAGTCGCTCGTGCAGATTGCGATAAAACTTCGAGTCGTGTGTCAGGTAGCAGCCGCTGCGAATGACCACTTCAGTCGGCTGGTTGAGCGTGAGTGCCCGAAGCGGATCGATGACCAGATCAAAGAACGCCGACCCACCAGCGGTGAGAATC
>Ga0114996_10002281_pt1 | contig 24886 bp, 26 predicted proteins | sample ArcticOcean_MG_C_4_FD_87039 | JGI IMG/M metagenome (GOLD analysis project Ga0114996, IMG submission 87039) | Marine microbial communities from western Arctic Ocean - ArcticOcean_MG_CB4_134 | ecosystem: Environmental > Aquatic > Marine > Oceanic | place: Arctic Ocean: Canada Basin | collected... | reverse complement strand
GAGATCACGGGTTCGAATCCCGTACGCGCTACCAAATTAACTGTATAGCTGGCTAAAACATTTCCAAGAACTTCTTCTAGAATTTTCCATGACGAAACTTAGCACCAATCAGATGCCTTGAATTAACAATAAGTGTAAAAATGCAACAACTCTTCTAATAGTTAAAGTTAGGGATAATTTCTTGCCCAACACGCTTAATCATATTCTCCATATCAAGTAAAGTGTATGCCACCATTGAAATAGTATTAACTCCAATTTTATGTAACTCTTCAATTTTAATACAAATCTCATCAGCAGTACCCACCATGTGGAAAAAATCTATCATCGGCCAAGTCACCGTTTTAGACTGAGGAGAATCAACCCGTTCACCATAACTAGAATCATATGCCTTCGAAAAATTAAGTGAGCCTTGTTTTAATTCATTAACTAATCCTGGATAGGATCGATCTAATCTATTTTTCAAGTCAATTATCGCCGGATCATTCCTATCAAGTAATTTGTGTAGTTGTCTTATACTACCTGGATATGCCGAAAGTTCCCTCCAGGCTGAGTCTCTTGAATCCGTAATATAAACCATCGTTCTAGTCCAGCAATCAATCTCATCAATACTCCTAGATCCTTTTTCAACCCCTTTAACAACCTGCTCTTGTCGCCACTTAGCAAACTCTGGATTAACACATGGCAATGTTATTACTCCATCTGCTATTTCACCTGCTAACTCCATAGCTTTTGGGCCATGAGCAGCTAAATAGATTGGAATATTTGCCTTAGTCCACTTCAATCTAAGCTTTCTACCATTCCATTCAATTTCCTCACCAATCATATAATGCCTGAGGAAATTCACTGAATCTCTAAGATCTTTAAGACTTACTTTTCTCTCTTTCAATGGACGAACAGCTGTGCCTAATCCTATAAATGCTCTACCTTGTGAAAGCTGATCTAAAGTACAGGCAATATTAGCAATTGTAACTGGATGATAAGTATAGGGATCGACTACTCCTTGTCCTATTTGGATTCGCTTAGTGTTCATTGCTGCAACAGTAAGTCCCACATGCACATCTGGGGAGGAGCTAGGGGTATCTACAATAGTTAAGTAGTCGAATCCATTATCTTCAACTACCTTAGCTATATGACCTATTTCCTGAATACTCATATTTGTCCCTATTGCTACACCAAATTTCATCTTATCCCCTTGAGGTGAGTGTATGCTTTTTAATTTGACAAAGCATACCTAGGCTAATAGCTGATTGTCAATTTAACACTCTTGAATATCTCTATCATTGCCTTGACATAGTAAATAACTTGACCTTAATATCAACGATTAGGAAGCAATATTAATTTAACAATCTCAAAACCCAAGGAGTTTTATGCGCATTGCCATAGCAGGGGACCACGCAGGATTCACTCTCAAAAAGAATGTAGAGCCATGGATAATTTCATTAGGTCATGAGGTCAAACATTTAGGAGCTTTTTCTATGGACCCTAATGACGATTACCCAGATTTTGCTCTTCTTGTCGCTAAAGAAATTAGCTCAGGCAAAGCAGACAAAGGTATAATTATTTGTGGGAGCGGAGTTGGGGCATGCATAACTGCTAACAAAGTAAAAGGAGTCAGAGCTGCCATCTGTCATGATATTTACTCATCCCATCAAGGAGTTGAACATGATGACATGAATGTGTTATGCCTCGGCTCCAGAGTAATAAATCAAGACTTAGCGAAAAAAATTATAGAATCATTCCTGAATTCCAAGTTTTCATATGATGATAGACATGTTAGAAGACTACAAAAAGTTATGGATATAGAAGGTCAGAATTAATTGAATTGGAACCATTCTATCATTCAATAAACTAGTAACTGATATACATATAAAGATCCCTAGTGTACTCAAAGATAGGTCCGAAAAGTTACCATGATTTTTCTTGCTCAGTTATTCTATTCCAAGCAATCGAATAGTGATTCATCAATTTAAGAGAGGATATGAATATGGAAATTGGCATAGTTGGGTTAGGCCGCATGGGGTCTAATATAGTTAAAAGACTAATTAAAAAAGATCATAAAGTAATAGCTTACGATATAGATACTGAAACACTAAAATCTGCATCATCTAATGGAGCAATCCCAGTACATTCACTATCAGATCTTGTTATGAAATTAGTGCCACCTAGAATAATCTGGATCATGTTACCATCTGGAATTCCTACAGAAGACGTGATTACATCTTTAAAAAATTTGTTAATTAATGGCGATACAATTATAGATGGAGGAAACTCCAATTATATTGATTCAATTCGTAGAAACAATGATCTCAATAAACTAGGCTTGATTTTTATGGATGTAGGCACTAGCGGTGGTATTTGGGGTGCTAAACAAGGATTTAGCTTAATGATAGGAGGAGACTATCAAGCATTTCAAACAATTGAGCCAATATTTAAGGCACTCGCCCCTAAAGAAAATAAGGGTTATGGGTATGTAGGTCCTTCAGGAGCAGGTCACTTTACAAAAATGATCCACAATGGCATTGAATATGGCCTGATGCAAGCCTATGCCGAAGGTTTTGAAATAATGAAAGCAAAAAAGGAGTTCGATTTAGATTTATATCAAATAGCCGAAATCTGGCGCTATGGAAGCGTGGTAAGATCATGGTTATTGGAATTAACTGCACACTTACTTAAAGATAACCAAGAATTGACGAACGTGAGAGGGTATGTAGATGATTCCGGTGAAGGAAAATTGGCAGTTATGGAAGCATTAGAACTTGGAATTCCTGCCCCAGTAATGGCACTATCATTACAACGTAGATATCAATCAAGACAAAGTACCTCTTTTGGTGCTAAAATACTTGAATCGATGCGCAATCAATTTGGTGGTCATCCCATTCAAGCACCTAAAGATCTGAAGAAATAAAAGTGTGCATTATTTGGAGAAATCATGTCTAGTAAAATGCCTCCCTTGTCAAGTTATAATACACCCCAAATTACTAATACTTTTAGTATCGTAGCAAGAGATAAAGAAACTGGTTTAATGGGCGTTGCAGTCCAGTCACATTATTTTTCTGTAGGGATAACAGTACCATGGGCAGAAACAGGTGTTGGAGCAGTAGCAACACAAGCATACGGTGGAGTAGACTTTGGTCCTATTATTTTGTCCCTTCTAAAAGATGGTCATAGTGCTAATACCGTAATGGAAAAAATACTAAAGACAGCCACACGTACACAGTTCCGTCAAATAGCTATTGTTGACTCCAAAGGAGAGATTGCGGCTTTTACAGGAATGAGCTGCACACCTGAGGCTGGTCACTCCATTGGTGAGGCAGTTTCATCTCAAGGTAATGTGATGATTAACAAACTGGTATGGCCAGCAATTAAAAATGGGTATGTTTCATCCAAAGGAAATTTTGCCGAAAGGCTAGTCAATGGCTTAGAGGCTGGACAAAAAATAGGAGGAGACCTAAGAGGTCAACAATCTGCTGCAATATTAATTGTCTCTAAGGAAAGATATTCAAATCCTTTTAAAGGCTTGGTAATGGATCTTAGAGTAGAAGATCATCCAGCACCTATTACTGAACTAAAACGCCTCTTGCCATTGCATGCGGCTCACCAGCTCCTAAATCAAGCCAGATTACTAATTATAGATAGTGATTTTGCGAAAGTAATAACTGTAATGGAACAAGCAGTGTCGCTTGCCCCTGAAAAAATAGAGCATAAGTTTTATCTAGCATTAGGTTTATATGGTAATGGAGATAAAAAACAGGGATTAATTCTTTTCAAAGAGATATTCACTAAGGAACCTCAATGGCTGAAACTAATACCAAGATTAGCATCAAGATCAAAAATGAACGCTAATAGTATAAGTGAAATAATGGCCCAAGGCACTACCTAAACTTGATTAAAAAATTACAAGGAACCAAGATTTAATCCATTTCACCCCATGTTAAACCTGTTTTTACCTCTACTTCTAATGGGACATCTAACTTCATAGCCGATGGCATCAACTCCAGTACAATAGATTTGATATGCCCCAATTCATTATTTGGAACTTCGAAAATAAGTTCGTCATGAACTTGCACTATCATAATGGTTTTAAGGCATAAGTCCTCTATTCTAGATTGTATATTAATCATAGCTAGCTTTAATATATCTGCTGCAGAACCTTGAATTGGCATATTAACCGCCATACGTTCAGCAGCTTGACGTACTTGGTAATTTGATGATCTAATCTCGGGAACTTCCCTTCTACGACCTAAAATTGTTTCTACGTATCCATCCTGTCTTATTTTTTCTTTAATAAATTCAATATAAGCTTTTATGCCTGGATATTTCCCGAAATATGTATCAATGAAATCCTTACCTTTCTGTGGAGTTATTCCGGTTTGTTGAGATATACCAAATGGACTTAAACCATATATAACTCCAAAATTAAGAACTTTAGCTATCCTTCTCATTTCTAATGTTACATTAGGTCTATCAACTTCAAACATTTGTGATGCTGTAGCAGCATGAATATCTTCTCCTCTTAGAAACGCCTCTATTAAACTTTCATCTTTAGAAAGGTGGGCTAGTACTCGTAACTCAATTTGGGAGTAATCAGCTGCTAACAAAATAAACTCATTAGTATCTTTTACTGTAAAAGCCTGTCTAACTTTACGCCCTAATTCAGTTCTAACAGGAATATTCTGAACATTAGGATGATTGCTAGAAACACGGCCAGTAGCAGGGCCAGTCTGATTATAACTAGTGTGGAGTCTACCTGTTTTTTCATTAACAAGGCGAGGCAAAGCATCTGAATATGTAGACTTTATTTTTGCATTTTGCCTGTACTCCATTACCAAATCTAGTACTTCAATAGCAACTATATTAACACCTTCTGTTGCTCCAGTATTTATTAGTAATTTAAGATTATCTAATGAAGAAGCATCTGTAGAATAGCCAGTTTTTGTTCGCTTGGTTGGAGGTAACCTTAATTCTTTGAATAAAACCTGCCCAAGTTGTTGAGAAGAGTTTATATTGAACTGATGACCCACTAATTGATAAATCGTAGATTCAATATTCGACATAATTGATTTTAATTCGTGGGAAAGGTTATTAAGGAGTTCTATATTAAGAGATAGCCCATTCACTTGCATGTCAACAATTACAGGAATAAGAGGTATTTCAACTTTAAAGAATAAATTAGAAAGTCCTTTCTTTTCTAACTGTACATCTAGTAGATCCTTTAAACGCCATGTAAAATTAGCATCTGCACAAGCGTACTGAGTGACCTTATCAATTGGAACCTCTGCCATTGTTATTTGCGTCTTACCAGTCCCGATAAGATCAGTTATAGGTGTCATTTCTTCAGCCAAATAGTCCAAAGCCAATGCTTTAAGTCCAACTGATTTTTTACCTAATAGAAAAGCCGCAATCATCGTATCAAAAGATATGTTTTTTACTTTAATGTCATAATTTTCAAGGATCATCATATCGTAATTGGCATTATGAGCCACTTTGGGTATATTCGGGTCTTCTAGCAATGGTTTTAGCTCAGTCAAAACTTGAGTTAAAGATAACTGTTGTCCTTCTTTATGCCCGACAGGAATATACCAACCTTTACTCATATCATTTGAAAATGAAAGCCCTACTAATTCCGAATTCATAGAGTTCTTACCTGTAGTTTCTGTATCAAAGGCAAATCCTTGTGCATTTTTTAATTCAGTGCATAAAAGTTGCAAAGCTTCATAACTTACAATTTTCTCATAATCAACTTTCAATGTGCTGGCTTTAGGGGGCTTAAATTGTTTTTCTATAATATATGGATAAGGTATCCTGGGCACTATAGTAAAGAATTCAAGTTCTCTAAAAAGATTTACGACTTCTAAGCGATCAAATTGCCAACATCTAGCAATTTCTAAATCAAAATCAATTGGTAAGTTATCTACAAGAGTAACAAGTTTTAACCCTTGGTAAGTTTGCTCTCTATTGTCTATAAGTGACTGCTTTATTCGCTGGGGCGAAACAATATCAATGTTTTTATATATTTCATCAATCGTACCAAAAGTCTGTATAAGCTTTATAGCTGTTTTTTGACCAATACCAGGAACGCCTGGAACATTGTCTGAAACATCCCCTAAAAGGGCTTTTATGTAAGTTTGATAGGTTGGAGAAAGTCCCCCAAATTTATCTTCCACAGCAGTAACATCAAAGACTTTCTTTTCTTGTATTCTATGTTGTAAAAGAACTCGAACAGATTCAGACACAAGCTGTAATGTGTCAGTGTCACCTGTTAATATTAGAGTCTCTAAAACATTCTCACTTGCTGTTTTTGATAAAGTTGCCAAAACATCATCTGCTTCATATCCTTCTAATTGAAAAACAGGGATTTTAAAAGTATCAATTACCTTTCTTACCCATCTAAACTGGTTTCTTAAATCATCAGGGGTTTTTGGACGATGTGCCTTATATTTATCGTAAATCTTATGCCGAAAGGTTGGCCCAGGAAGATCAAATGCAATGGCACAATGAGTCGGATTCCAGTCTGATATTACCTTTAAAAAAGAATTGAAGAATCCAAATACTCCTCTAACATCTTCACCAGTGGAACTTAAATTAAGTGGTCTTTGGATAGCATGCCAACCTCTATGTACTAATGCATTACCATCAATTAATAAAAGTAGTTGTTTTGGCTCTTGATCAAACATATTCCTGGTCAAATTCATAAGGAGAGTAACACCTTAACCTCTCAACAATATTTTGGCAGTATACAACAACAAAAACGTCGAGATATTATAGATAACTAAACCATGCCTACAAAACAAATGCTAAATTCTGATACAAATCTAATTTATTTATTTAAATTATTCTCAATAATTATTTGACCTGAGATTTGGTAGCATCCAAAATATCTAAGCCTTTACGAACCTGCAGAAGAACATCAGATAGACGTTCTTCTAGATTGAAAAGCGCCTCTCTAGCATACTGATCAGCACCAGACCTACTATTTGCTGAGATTTTTTCGCCTTCATCAATAGTACGCTGAGCACGCCTTTGGGCGTCCTGAATAATATTATTAGCTTCCCGTTGAGAGTCATTAATAATCCCTTCACCCTTCTTTTCAGCATGTTTAAGCACATCTGAGTCTGACAATAAAATTTCAGATTCATCTTCAGCTGCAGACCTGACAGTTGTAGCCTCTTTTTGAGCAGTATCTCTGGTTCTATCTGCCTCCAAATTGGCCTGACTTATAATACTTGTCCTCTGCTTAAGAATTTCAGATGCCTCTCTTATCTCACCGGGCAAAGAAGTTTTTAGATATTCCAAGAAATCATCAAGTTGGTTCTTCTCCAAAATAAGGCGTTGTGTCCCTGGAACCTTCCCGCTATTTTTAATTATATTTTCAAATTTCTGAATTACCGATTGAACATCCAATTTTGCCCCCTTTGGCTAGATTATCTATAAACTAGAACTTATTTTTACTGCAAGAGAAGATGACACATTTTCTGGAACTAACCCAGTTATATTACCACCTAGACGTGCTACCTCTTTTATCCGACTTGAACTAACAAATTGATATTCTAAGGAACTCATCAATGCCACCATCTCTATATCTGGTGCAAGCTTTCTATTCATCAAAGCCATTTCAAATTCATATTCAAAATCATATCCAGCTCTTAGTCCTCTTACCATTGCTGATGCTTGTACTTCGCGACAAAAATCTACAACTAAACCCTTAAACGGCAAGACCTGGATATTAGGCAAATTAGGTAGAGCTTCTTTAAACAATTCCACTCTCTCTCGAGTAGTAAACAGTACATTCTTCGGAGGAGCATCATAAACTCCAACAATAAGTTCGTCAAAGAGAGCCGATGCCCTTCTAACAACATCTAAATGTCCATTTGTAGGGGGATCGAAACTACCTGGATAAACTGCTTTAGTCATAGTTTCTCCTGTTTAAAAATACAAACATCTGTATCACCATAATTCCGATTTTTAAACATTTTCAATCTCCCATAGTTAGCATCTGACTGATCCCTACTGGAATGCTCTACAATAATCAATCCATTGCTTTTTAATAAACCATTTTGGTCAATCAAATTCATAGCCAAATTAATTTCCCCTGATCCGTATGGAGGATCCAGCAATATAAGCTCATATTGCTCTTTTAACAATGTCAGCATCTTTTCAACCTTAGCTTGATATATATGAACTTGATTTGCAAATCCAAAATTGTTTATTGCACTTCTAATCATCTGGCATTGCCTGCCTTCTTTTTCAACAAAGTCCACATACCTTGCCCCACGGCTTAAAGCTTCTATCCCCAAGGCACCTGTTCCAGAATATAAATCAAGTATATATTTACCTTGAGTTCCAGATTCACCTATCATAGAAAATATGGCACCCCTCACCCGCTCAGAGGTTGGCCTGACTTTCAAACCCTTCAATGAGGACAGCTTACGTGATTTAACTGACCCACCAGTTATTCTTACACTCATTTGTTGATACTACTCAAGCAGACCAGATGATATAAAATATATTATTAAAGCCTTTACTTTCTTAGTCAATCAGGATTTAGCACATATAATGATCATTTATTGCTAAGCAACAATCTAAGATATCTAATATGATATAAGTGAATGCCAAAAAATACTAGACCAGATCTAATATTATACAATGCTAAAGTAGTCACTTTAAATCCAAAACAACCCATCGCCGAGCTTGTATCTATCAAAAATGGTAAAATTGTCCATGTTGGCTCATCTGAAATTTTACAAGAGCTTCGATTCCCTAATATTCGTTCAATCAACTGCCATGGGCATACTTTAATTCCAGGATTCATTGATGCACATATGCATGTGTTTGGGTATTCATCAAGTTTAGTTTCAATTGACTGCTCCCCTAAAAATATAGATTCAATTTCACAAATAAAGATAGCTATCCAAAAAAAACTGAGCGGTAATAAGAGTCAAGATTCATGGATTAGAGGTACCGGATATAACGAGTTTTACCTGAAGGAGCGTAGACATCCAAATCGTTGGGATCTAGATGATATTGCCCCAAACCATCCTGTGAAACTCAACCACCGTTCAGGACATGCTTGTGTTTTAAATAGTGCTGCTCTTAGAGAAATTAATATAACGAAAGACACACCTGACCCATCTAATGGAATCATAGATAGAAATTGGGACACAGGAGAACCTACCGGATTACTTTTTGAAATGGAAAGCCATATTGAGAAATTGATACCAAAAATGTCGAAAGCTGAAATGCTAGATGGGATAGCTCTAGCAAACAAGAATTTGATTTCTAATGGTATAACCTCGATACAAGATGCCACAATATCAAATGACCTGGAGAATTGGTCCAGATTTAAAAATATTAGAAATGATGGTTTATTTTTCCCTAGGATAAGAATGATGATAGGAGCTCTAAATATAACCGACTTCAATAATAGAAAACTTAGATTTGGTTCAGTAAATGGGGATGTGCCTTTAGGCCATGCAAAAATAATTATGACCCAAACAACAGGAACTCTACAGCCTTCAATGGAAGAATTACAAGATATTATGCAACTTGCAAACCAAAGCAAGTTCCCTCTGGCTATACATGCTATCGAAACGATATCTATTGAGGAAGCCATCCGTACTATAAATAGCTACCCAAATAATAAGGAAAGCTTTAGACATAGAGTAGAACATTGTTTCGAACCTACACCAAGCTTGATTTCAAAAATAAAAGCTTTAAACATAGTAGTTGTTACTCAACCTAGTTTCATATATTACAATGGCGAACGATATTTAAAAGAAATCTCACCCCATAAACAAACCTTTCTTTATCCTCTTAAATCTCTAATAAGATCTGGAATATTAGTAGCAAGTGGGTCAGATGCTCCTGTAGCACCAATAAATCCAATAATTGGACTCTATAGTGCTGTAACCCGTCGAACTGAAAATGGTGCCACATTAGGGCAATCGGAAGCAGTATCACCATTTGAAGCACTGAAGATTTATACTAAAAACGGGGCATATGCAGCAATGGAGGAAGAAATTAAAGGTTCAATTCAGCCAGGAAAACTTGCAGATCTAGTACTACTTGATGATAATCCTATCACATTACCGATTGAAAATCTGAAGGACATTCAAGTATTAATGACTATAATTAATGGAGAAGTAGTATTTGAAAAATAAATCTGATTAACTGTTCCTATCCAATACATAATCTAACAGATCTAAAAGAGAATTTTTACTTGCCCCAGTTGGTAACTGTTTCAGAGCTTTATTTGCTTTATCAATAAAATCTTGAGCTATTTTATATGACTGTGGAATTATTGAAGAACTACGAATTTGATCTAAGGCAATTTTTAGATTCTCCTCTGGATCAAGTCTTTTAAAAATAGCCTTAATAGGATTATTTCTAGGATAACGCTCTAGTAATATAATACTTGGAAGAGTAAGAGTACCTTGAATTAAATCAGCTCCTACAGGTTTCCCAACTTCCTCTTGAGTACCCTGAAAATCCAAAATATCATCAACAATTTGAAAAGCAATTCCCAAATTTCTACCATAAGATTCCACAGCATTAATAAATTCTTCATTTAGGTTAGTTAATATAGCGCCTGACTGGGCAGCTGTGGAAAAAAGAGAAGCTGTCTTGTTATAAATACGTCTCCAATAATCATCTCTAGTTTGTTCTAAGTCAAAAGAACTAAGTCTTTCATGAATTTCCCCTTCAGCCAACTCTTTAAGAGTCTCAGAAAATCGACTAATTACCCTAATATTACCTGTCTCACATACAAAAGATGTAGACGCCGCAAAAACGTAATCTCCTAGTAACACTGCCACATCTTTACCACAAATGCTCCCAATAGTGGCCTTACCATGACGTATGTCAGAATTATCTACAGTATCATCATGTATTAGAGTAGCAATATGAAGTAACTCTACTGCAGTAGCCATAAGAACAGGTTTTTCATAATTATTATTAGGCAAAATTTGAGATGCTAACAAGGCAACTGCAGGCCTTAATCTTTTACCAGAGATATTCAAAACATAATTTAAAAGCTCATTTAAACCATTTGTTGGAGTCTGTTCAAGCTGAATAATTTTCTCTTCAACCAGAGCCATCTGATCTTTTATTGACGAATAAATAGAAGATATTTCCATTAAGATCCACCCCCTAGCCTTTCTGAATCAAATCCCCTCTAACTTCATGTTCTCAATTTCTGTTTGTATAATACCTTCATCTAATTTTACAAACAAAGGTTCTGGTACAGGCAATGTTTGACCAGGTTTAAACATGCTTGAATCCCAATACCATCCTTGATCTTCTAAATTCCCTTCAAAGCCAAGAAGCTTATGGATTTTTTTTGAAGTGAATGGCAAGTAAGGATATAAAGCCACCTTTAGACAATTAATAATGTTTAAAGAAACCCATAAAGTCGTAGCAGCCATTGTTCGATTTTCCTTAACTGTTTTCCATGGTGATTTAATCTCTAAATAACGATTTGCTTCCTGGGCCATTGCCATTGCTGTAGAGAGAGCTTTCTTAAAGTTACAATGCTCAAGGTTTTCACTCATTTCTTCAAGAAGATGCTTTGCCTGATCAAGAAGTCCATTGTCTACTTTATCAAGTTTTCCAACATCTGGTATCTTTTTATCATAGTGTTTGTATGTCAAAGTTAAAACCCTATGAACTAGGTTTCCGTACGTCGCTAACAACTCATCATTATTTCGTCTAACATATTCATCCCAAGAAAAATCAGAATCACCTCTTTCTGGCATTGTCGCTGCCAAAACATATCGAAGAGGATCAGGATTATATCGCTTCAGATAATCCAACACCCAAACTGCCCAATTGCGGCTTGTTGAAAGTTGGCTACCTTGTAAATTTAAGAACTCATTAGCAGGAATATCATAAGGGAGATTTAAATTACCATAACCCATTAGCATGGCAGGCCAAATTATTGTATGAAATGGGATATTATCTTTACCCATAAAATAATAAGTCTTACAATTATTTAGCCAAAAATCCTCCCACGTTTCTTCTACACCAGTATTCTCAGCCCATTCCTTAGTAGCAGATAGATATCCAATAACTGCTTCAAACCAAACGTATATAGTTTTATTCTTATACCCATCTAACGGTATTGGAATTCCCCACTCTAGGTCTCTTGTTATCGCTCTATCTTTTAAGCCTAATTTCAAATAGCTTTTCGTAAAATTCAATACATTGGGCCGCCAGTGTTTCTGTTGGTTCACCCACTTTGAAAGTTTATCTTGGAAGGCACTCAATTTTAAAAAGAAATGTTCAGTATCTAGAATTACCGGAGTAGTCTTTGAGATACGACAAGAAAGTGCAATAAGTTCCTTCGGATCTAGAGTTCGTCCACATTGATCACATTGATCACCTCTTGCATCTTCATATCTGCAATGAGGGCAAGTTCCTTTAACATATCGGTCGGCTAGAAATCTTTTGCACTCATTGCAATAAGGAGACTTCATAACTCCTTTATAAATATATCCGCTATTATAGAGTTTAAGAAAGATATCTTGAACTACCGCCTTGTGATTAATTGTGCTTGTAGTTGTAAAAATATCAAAATCTATACCCATACCTTTCCAGCAATCAAGAAACTCTTGATGATATCTATCAACTATTACTTCTGGATTAACACCTTCTTGTTCTGCACGAAGTGTAATTGGAGTACCATGCTGATCACTTCCAGATACCATAAGGACATGATTACCTTTTAATCTATGATACTTCGCAAATATATCAGCAGGAAGATTCGCTCCGGCCAAATGCCCGAGGTGAATTGACCCATTAGCATAAGGCCACGCTACAGCAACAACTATTCGTTCAGACATTAATCACCCAAATTTAGAAATAAATACACGTATATTATGCAAGGGTTACAGAAAAGATAGCCAAATATAGAAAGCCGTAACTCTTGGAATCGGCATCTATCTATTATCACCAACTAGCACATATTTTAACATATTTAATTTAGTGACGGGATATAATTTAAACATTCTTAGATTTAATCCAAGCATCATAAGCCTTTTTCCTACTTACTGGGATAAACTGAAGTAATAAAGGAATAGCTTCTTTACTTGAATATTTATTAACCCTAAATATTTTCGCTAGTTTTATTAGATTTGACTCTTCATAAAACTCTTCTATTTCATAGTTCTTATATCCATCTATAACTAATGTAAATTCACCTCTTGGTTTCACAAAATGATCTATCGCATCTGTAAGACTTCCTCTGAATATTTCTTCATGTATCTTTGTCATCTCTCTGCATATAGCAATTTTTCGATTACCAAATAAATTATTCAAGTCGTTCAAGGTTTTCAGAAGTCTATGTAGAGCCTCGAAAATAATTATTGACTTCTCCTCCTTCAAAATATGCACCAATATATCTTTTCGGCGGGCACCCTTCCTGGGTAAAAATCCTATAAAAAGAAACCCATCATTTAACAATCCAGATACAACCAATGCTGTTAGGACTGCTGATGGCCCAGGAATGGGAATAACAGATATGCCTTTTTGTATCGCCTTAAAAATAAGTTCTTGACCAGGATCACTAACCGTTGGCATACCTGCATCAGAAACCAGAGCAATATCTTTTTCCATTAATTGCTCAATTAATAAATTACTTTTTTTTAGTTTAGTATGCTCATGAAAGCTTGTAACTGGAGTATCTATTTTATATCGGCTAAGCAATTTCTTTGTAGTACGTGTATCCTCTGCTGCTATCAATTGAACATTTTCCAGAACTTTCAAGGCCCTAATTGTTATATCTTCTAAATTTCCAATTGGTGTTCCCACCACAAAAAGAATACCTATTTTAGCCCTCCATCAATTTAGCCAACCATTTGTATTATAATTCTTTACTAACAAACTTGCCAAAGTCAATAAACTTGCCAATGTCCTTCCAAAATCCTTTAAAATAGATTAAACAAAAACTAAAAAGTAAATACCTTTCAATCGATATTTATTAACAGTAATATATTAACATTGTAATTTACTAATATATAATATCTACGCCTATGAAAAAATAACGCCAATCTAACAATTTGAGTATTATTAAATATTTAACACAATAAAAAGGGTTGACAAAGGATTGAAATTGTATTAGAAAGTATTACAAATATTTTCTTAATAAAGATGAGAGACTGTTAGATTAATTAGTATAAACATTTTCTAAGATTATAACTCTAATTAAAAACGATGGTGTGTGGAAGGAGGAATTTACAATTTTTAAGGGGACCGAAAATGCTGGAAGCAAAAATATCTCAAGAAAAAATACTAGAAGGGCCTGTAAAATCTCGTAACAAATGCCCCAGATGTTCAGGATTCATTTATTGGAGTTATGAAGAACCTGGATGCCTGCAATGTGGTTATGTAGATTATTCCTCTCCTCCTAAAAGAACCACTCCCAAAAGTAAGAGTATTCTGAATAAGGGGACTGAGTATATATTAAGATACAAGGGTGACTCTGCATGCCTAATGGAAATATTAACAATTGTCAAAGTTGTAAGAATTAGAAACAGAGTTGTCTTTAATTTGGACTGTCCCTTCTGTGGTGTTAAAATGGAACAAGCATCAATGTCAGGACATCGGAAAGAGATAAAAGAAGAACGATTCAAATGCCCTATTGGGCACAGAGTTTCATTGATACCCAGTGAAGAAGGCGTTGTAGGCTGGAAATGATCTTAATCCTTTATTTCTATTAAATTATTCCGTAGCCTACTGCACTTAGATAATTCCATTTACAATTATTAGCCTAATAAGATTATAAGGAAATATCCCCGAATTAGGATGGCAACTGTCACACAAATATGTAATCAACGAAATAATGAGTTAATTATATCGTGCGACTTTTCACCTCCCCGTAATAATAGTACTAATTTTGTAGAGCAATTAACCAAACTTGATACGGATTTTATATGTGTCTCTTATTCACCTGGAAAGTCTGCCAGAGTTTCATCAAATATTACTGCCTATCTTATAAACAAAGAAACCGGAAAGGATGTGATTTTTAATATTGCTACTCGTGACATGAATAAATTAGCACTACAAAGTTCTCTTTTAGGATCCAGAACTTTAGGATTACAAAATGTAGTAGTACTCAAAGGAGATCAATTCTACAAAAATGAATCCCATATTTTTAAAGAAGTTAACGATATAACTCCAACAGAGCTGATAAATTCTATACAATCAATGAATCAAGGGCATGATTATAAGAATTTGACGTTAGGGAAACCCATAAATTTTTGTGTTGGTGCTACGTTTGACCTTAACAAGGGAATTAAATCAGAAGCTGAATTAGTATTAAAAAAAGTTTTAGCTGGGGCCGATTTTTTCTTAGCTCAACCAGTTTACGATATTCAAGTAATCGAAGATTTCAAGGAAATATACAAGTTAAGTACAAATAATGAATTAGAAAAACCAATCTTTTACGGATTACAAATATTAAGTAATAAAAGCTCTGTCACATTTGGGAATGTCCCTACTTCAATAAGTAGAGATTTAGAAAATGGCCGTGATGGTACTGCAATAGCCATTGAATGGCTGCACAAACTCGCAAAACATGGGATAAGTAATTTTTATCTTATCCCACCGATACTCAATAATGGAGTAAGAAACTATGAAGCTGCTCAAAAAGTTATAGAATCTGTCAGATAGATCTCGTTGACCATAAAAATTGACTCACATATAATGAATGTCATTGATTAATGACGGGAAGGAGTCCAGAGATTGGCTAATGATACAGGCAAGCGCTACTTCTGCTCTGCATGTAGCTCTGAATTCATTGTTACCAAAGGTGGAGACGGAAGTATAATTTGTTGCAATCAACCTATGAACCAAAAATAATACTAAGCTTATATTAACTTAATATACTATTAGTAATACTGGAGGATTTCTTAATTGACTAACCAGCTTGGCAGACGATACCAGTGTGAAGAATGTGGGACAACGGTTTTATGCACAAAAGCAGGAGCAGGCTCAATAGAGTGCCATAATAATCCTATGATGGTTCAGCAACCTAGACAATTACCTTCTTCAGACTAGCTAATATTAAAACATTATAGCTTTTTCTTTTATTATTTACCAAGCAAAATTCTTGGGACTTAGCTCATCGCTAAATTTAGTGCGAATTGTGATAATATAAATATCCCGAAACCAATTAGCACAAAGAATATAGCTCCTCTAGACTTAACCTCACTTGCAGCAGGAATTAGATCACTAGCAGCTATATAGATGAATGTTCCTGAAGATAAAGCTAAAAATGCATGTGCAACGTTAGAACTCAAATCATTTAATAAAAATGGTACCACTATGCCTATCAGTGTTGCGATACCGATACTTGCTCCAGCCAATAATGCTGCTTTCTTTCCTCTGCCTGCTCCAATCATAATGCTACCTATCGCAAAACCAGCAGGTATCTCATGTATCAAAACAACAAAGAACATTAAAATTCCTAGCTTGTCATTCGTTAACATTCCTGAACCAATAGCTAGACCATCAATAAAATCATGAATACTAAATCCAACCAATGCGGCAAGGCTTCCTGCCAAGGTTATCGGAAGAGCGGCATGACGAAATTCTCCAACTAAAGTATGATCTACTGAAGATCTACCTGAAGAATTATGATTAGTCGTCTTATGACCGTCATGTGCTGTAAAAGCAAATACTTGTTCGGCTATATACATAACTAGATACCCAATAGCAACAAAAGATGGCACCCATGCCCCACCTTCCAAACTCTCCGGAAGCACACTTAAAATAGCTGCGCCAAGGATAAATCCACCGCTGAGTCCTAAGAATTTCCTAGCATCTCCTCGATTATCACCCCCAAGTTTAACTATAGCTATATAACTACCTAGTATATTTGCTATTCCAGTGATAACTCCAAATCCCAACGCTAGAATAAGCATTAATTCCTCCAAATCTCTTGGCTATCTAAATATTCTAAAGTACTACGAGCAAGTAGGACATTTCCCATATATTTCTACTCTATGTCCTTGGGGTTCGTATCCAAATTTAGATGCTACTAATTTAACAAAATCATCTATCCCGCAACCATTAATATCCTGGATACCACCACATTCTATACAAACTATATGATGATGATGGCTAATTACCCCTATTCTATAGCGAGGAGAACTACTATTAATCATAACTCTACAAATCAGGCCAAAGTCCTGAAGTAGAGAAAGAGTTCTATATACAGTTGCACGACCTACATGTGGAATTGATTTATACAGTTCCTCAGCAGAAAAATGATCTTTACTAGCAACTATAGCTTCTAACACAACTCTTCTTGATTCAGTACGCCTGGTAAAACATTCCTCTAAAATATCTACAGTAGAAAGTTCAGTTTTCATATTCTTATTGATACAATGTCCCAATAATTTTAACCACTGGCATTTTAAAACTGTAATGTTTCATTGTCAAGATATTTTTGTTAAACCAAAAGGAATATCTCACATCAACACAATTACCACCTAAGTTTAGTATATTTGGCAATGGAGTTACTAAAGTGTAGTGTATTCCTCTGTAGGTGGATAGTGAGCATCCGGTACTACCATAACTTTCCCGAACTGTTTCCTGTCCGCTATATATGCCACAGCTTCACGTGTTCTAGATAGTGGAAATACCTTATCTATTACAGCTTTAAGCTTCCCCTCTGAAACCAGCTTCAACGATTCAATTAAGTCTTGCTTAGTACCCATTACTGATCCCAATAAAGAGGTCTCTTTACTAAGCATTCTAGCTACGTTAATGCGTGCCCAATTCCCTAAAGTACATCCACAGTTAACAAACCTACCACCAACTGCTAAAGCTTCAATACTCTGCTCAGCTAAGTTACCAGATAAGCTATCTACCACGATGTCCACTCCATAATTATTCGTAACTCGCATCACCTCTTGCTGTAGAGTTTGAGTAGAGTAGTTAACTACATCGTCTGCACCTAACTGTTTGGCTTTTTCTAATTTGCTATCTGAGCCTGCACTAGCGATCACTCGGGCATGAAAAAGCTTTGCGATTTGTATTCCAGCAATGCCTACTCCACTTCCTGCAGCATTAACTAAAACTATATCTCCAGGTTTAATTCGAGCCCTCGTTATTAACATATGCCAAACTGTCATATATATAATTGGGAGAGATGCTGCATCAATTATCGAAACTGAATCTGATAATGGGATAATATTCCATTCAGGGGCAAGCACATATTCTGCCAAGCCACCATCTCTAGTACCTCCAAAAGTGGTTTTATTTCTACATAGATTGTCTCTCCCAGTTAAACAAAATGTACATCGGAAGCAAACTACAGATGGATGCACTAGCACTCTTTGTCCGGGAGTAACTGAAGTTACTCCTTTACCAACCTCACTTATAATTCCAGCTATATCAGCTCCAGGGGTTATAGCTTTCTCTCTAGTAGCAGACCTTGGCGCCTTTGCAGCCCAAGCATCTAAATGATTGAGCCCACAAGCCCTAATGCTAACTAAGACTTCTCCAGGACCTGGTTCAGGTTTTGGAATTTCCTTGTATTCGAACCTCTCTAAACCTAGTCCTTCTTTTATCTGGATTTCTTCTTTCCATTTTTCTTCGTCATCTATTAAATAGTGAGATACATAATCTCCACTAGAGGTTAATTGAACTGCTTGCATATTTTTATTCCTTTCATTCTATTCTCGATACGTTTACCGACTCTCTAATAGTTTCCTTTTAATGCTAAATAGCTACCTCGACAGCAGCATACTGTTCATCCGCATGATATGAGCTACGAACTAAAGGCCCAGAAGCTATATGTCTAAATCCTAGACTAATACCCTCTTCTTGAATATCAAGAAAATCTTTAGGAGTATAAAACTTAGATATTTTAATGTGTTTTTCAGATGGCCTTAAATACTGTCCGACCGTCAGTAAATCACAATCGACAGATCGTAAATCCTTCATAGTTTGCGAAATTTCTTTTCTAGTTTCTCCGAGTCCAATCATCATACCTGATTTGGTTACACAACTAGTAGCAAGATATTTAGCCCTTGAAAGCAATTCCAATGATTTGTTATAAGAACCTTTAGGCCTAACATCATGGAAAATACGTTCTACAGTTTCTATATTGTGATTTAATACGTCAGGCTTCGAATCTACAATCAAACGAACGGCATCATAATTTCCTTGAAAATCTGGGATAAGTACTTCAACCTTACATCCGGGTAAACGCTTCCTAATCTGCTGAATACACTGGCTGAATATATAAGCACCCCCATCGGTGAGGTCATCTCTATTAACAGACGTTATAACTACATATTTAAGCTGTAAATACTGCACGGTTTCAGCAAGTCTTCTAGGTTCATCCAGATCTAGTCCACTTGGTCTTCCACTGGTGACGGCACAATATCTGCATGCTCTCGTACAAATATCGCCCAATATCATAAATGTAGCACTTCGCCTGTTCCAACAATCACCTATGTTAGGGCATTTAGCTTCCTGACAAACTGTATGAAGCTGACTATCCTTTAATCTATCCCTTACATCTATATAATTTTCCCCAGATGGCACGGTTACTCGCAACCAACTTGGAAATTTTCTCTGCATAGATTACCTCTGTTATCATTTAAATTATCTAATATTTAAAATTATGTTTATTATGATAACAAAATAGAGACCCCATAGTATATAATTGAAATTGGCGTCTATAATTTACTATGGGTATAATATGCATTATGAAGAAAACCCGCATGAGCTCCGCAATTCAAATAGTAAATCTGACAAAATTCTATGGAAAACACTTAAGTATACAAAATCTTAATCTCGAAGTTAAAAAATGGGAAATTATTGGTTATAGTACCCTGTCTTCTACTATCTGGTTAGATCCGCGAAAATCTCTGACAGTCGCTGGATTGATTACCGCAATTCTATTTATTTTAAACCTTATTGATCCATTTTTAAATCAAATAGACTTCATTCAAAAAGCTTCTCCATTCTATTATTTTAAACCAGCCACCATTATGAACGAAGGATTTGCAGATTGGATACCTTTTACTATATGGTTTTTGATAGCTATGGCATTATTATTTGCAGCCTTGATAAAATTTGATAGAAGAGACCTCACATAATGAAGACCAACACTGAGCTTGAAATAGGTGAGCAAATAGATTTGCAGCTCGAAAAGAATAGTAAATTAGGAGACACCATTGCTACATACCGTGATATAACAGTCCACGTTATGGGAGGTATATCAGGTGAAAAAGTAAAGGCCAGAATAATTGGAAAAAGGAAGGAATATATTATCGCCCAAGTTGTGGAAGTAATTTCTCCATCTCCCCAAAGAGTGCAACCACCCTGTAAATATTATGGGCAGTGTACTGGTTGCCAGTGGCAGCACATTGATTATAAATACCAACTTGAAATGAAAAGGCAGGCTGTTCAATACGAATTAGACAGAATACTTCAGCTTCATAGTATAAAAGTTTCAGATACTTTGCCTAGTCCAAATAAATTCAACTATAGAAATCATGCTAGATTCACTATAAAGAAAAATGGAGCTTTAGGTTTTGTTAATAGAGGCAGCAGGCAATTCGTAAGAATAGACAATTGTATGATAATGCACCCTGGGATAAATCAAATTTTAGATAACCTTCAGGGAAAATGTGAGGAAACTACTCAGCTTTCTATCCGTTACGGAATCAACACAGACGAATGGCTGATACAACCTACTTTACAAAATCCAGATATACCAGTGAAATCTGGCCAAACTCACTATGAGGAATTAATGATGGACCGAAAATTCCGTGTTGCAGCTTCTTCTTTTTTTCAGGTGAACACCCCTCAAGCAGAGCAAGTGGTTAATATACTAAAAGCTGGTCTCAATTTAACAGGCAAGGAAATATTAGTAGACGCTTATGCTGGTGTAGGAACTTTTGCTGCCCTTTTAGCTCCGTACTGTAAAAAGGTAATTGCCATCGAAGAATCAGCCTCTGCAGTAAAAGACGCAGCCATTAATACTTTAGGAATTAACAACCTAGAATTCCTAGAAGGCAAAACAGAAGCTGTTCTTAATTCCATTGAATATACTCCTGAAGCAGTGATATTAGATCCACCAAGAGCCGGATGCCATGCTGAAGCGCTTGACGCGTTAAAAACTTTAAGCCCTAAAAGGGTATGCTACGTATCTTGTGATCCAAGCACACTTGCTAGGGATTTATCCATACTATGTGAGGGAAATTATCAGATACAAAATGTTCAACCTATTGATATGTTTCCTCAAACATACCATACAGAATGTATAGTAACCATGCAACTTAAAGATAATAATATTTAATACAATTTCCTGATGTCGGATAGATAATTGAATTTTAATTAAGAATTATTCCAGTCAATAAAATATATGCAACTATCATTAACTAAATCCACAGAGATAAACCTAGTTCTAGCCTCTTCTTCTCCAAGGAGGAAAAGCATCTTGTCCCTTCTTGGTTATGATTTTAATGTAGTAATACCAACTGATGAAGAAGATAAAATTGCAAACAACATTCCTATTGAGGAAATGACTAAATCTATCGCTCTCGGTAAAACCAAACAGATATCCAAAACTTACCCTAACTCAACAATTATTGCCGCTGACACATTAGTTTCCATAGATGGACTTATATTTGGTAAACCATCTAGCAAAATACAAGCCAAAGGCATACTAACAAAGTTGAGAGGACGTACTCACCAAGTGGTGACTGGAATAGCAGTAATTGATCCAAATATTGAACAACCTCTGGTATCTAGTGAATCTACTAAAGTAACTATGCGAAATTATTCAGATCATGAAATCTCTACATATTTACAATCAGGCCAAAGCATAGATAAAGCGGGTGCGTATGGTATACAAGATACAAATTTTAACCCAACACAAGAAATCGAAGGATGCTACCTAAATGTAGTAGGATTAGCTCTTTGTAATCTTATTCATATATTTTCAACATTTAATGTGGAATTCTCAAACAGATTTCTGGACATAAATCCAGATAATTGTGTTTTTTGTAATATCTTCTATAGAGAAGATTGGAGTTAAAGTGGATATTTTTGGTATTGGCCCTATGGAACTAATCTTAATACTCTTTATTGCGCTAATATTCCTTGGACCAGATAGAATGGCTGAAGCTGGTCGATATTTAGGTAAAGCTGTTAAAGAAATCCGTAAGACCACTACTGATATGTCAAAATTAGTATTCGATGGAAACGATGACAATCCAAAAGAAATCAAGAACCCAAAATCATCTGTCCAATTTGATAGTAAATCAACAAACTCGGAGAATAGTAAGGACCAACATTCTTATACTCAGGATTTAAAGGATGAATGATCAAGAGGAACCAATCAGCCAACACTTAATAGAACTTCGGCGACGTTTGATCATAACAGCCATCGCTCTTGCATTTGGATCGCTTATCACTTTTATCTTCTTCAGAAGCATCCTTGATTTAATGTTAATTGGGGCAAAAGCTTCATTACCTGAAAACGGAAATATCGTTTACACAGAATTAACAGAATTTGTCGGAGTTGCAATGAAAATCTCCCTATTTGGTGGGTTAGTTTTAGCCTTACCAGTAATAATGTACCAGGCAGTAGTTTTTGTTACGCCTGGTTTACGCCCCAAAGAAAGACGTTATCTCTATATTCTTCTTCCGCTTACCATATTATCTTTTATCGCTGGAGCCACATTTGGATTTAAAATCCTTATACCTCCAGCAGTAGGTTTCCTAATTAGCTTTGGAGGGGAAATAGCAACTCCAATGATCCGTATAGGTAACGTTATTAATTTAATGATCACACTTCTTTTCTGGATGGGTCTAATATTCCAGCTTCCATTGTTAGCATTCTTTTTTACTAAAATAGGTATCGTAACTCCTAAAACTTTATCTCGCCAACGAAGATATGCAGTAGTTGCAGCATTTGTTCTTGGAGCAATTATTACTCCGACTTTTGACCCAATTAATCAAACACTAGTTGCCCTGCCAATAATTGTTCTATATGAAGCTGGCATATTACTATCCAGAATAGCTTACCGTGGGAAAAAGACTCAAGATTCTAAGTGAAGAAATTTTCTGCAGAATTGATTATGGATTAACAATTATTTCTAAAGAATATAGACAAAAGATTCATTAATTGGATTTTCAAAAGCTAAACAGCCCTAAAAACCCCAACAACACGTCCACAAATCTCTACATCCGCAGGATCCAAAAAAATAGGGTCCATTTGTTTATTTGCCGGTTGAAGCCTAACACGATTCCCTTCAGCATAAAACTTCTTTAATGTTGCTTCAGACCTACTTTTAATCCACGCTGCTACCATCTCACCATTTTCTACTTGCTTGATAGCTTCCAGAATTACAAGATCACCATCGCCAACCAAAGCATCTATCATTGACTCCCCTTTGACTCTTAAAGCATAAACATTTTTTTTACCTTTAGTCAAAAATGATGGGATTTCCATAACTTCAAGGGGTTCCATATTTTCGGTAGCTGGTACTGGAATAGGATTCCCCGCAGCTATTACTCCCCACATCGGAATCTTGAGAAGATCATTCCTATAAGATCTTTCCTGTACTCCTATAAGCTCTATACCCCTTGATAAATCTCTGTGTCTTTTAATTCTCTCGTGACGTTGTAAGATACGGAGGTTGTAATCAACAACTGAAGTAGAACTAATTCCACAACCCTTCTGTATATCCCTAACAGTTGGTGGAATTCTATGCTCATCTAGGAAAAACTGTATAAAGTCTAAAATTGCCTTTTGTTTTAATGAAAGTTTTACTGATGGTTGCTCAGGCATTTATATTCACAAATTCCGCACTAATGTTCTATTTTCATAAATATAACAACAAAATTGGTCCATGTCAATGGAAGCAAGAGATATATTCTTTAAAACTAATCTACGATTAGCTAGAAGATGTGGAATTTAATCTTTTCATCAATCTAGATTTTCTTCGAGCTGCATTATTAGGATGAATTACACCTTTTTGTGCGGCTTTATCCAAAGCGGATGCAGCCTCTCGAATTGCTTTCAACGCCAATTCTTTATTACCATTTTCTAGTATTAAAGATCTGGCTTTTGTGATATGCGTTTTTGCTGAACTACGCCAAGATACATTCCGCTGAGCCTTCTTTAGCGAATTTCTTATTGATTTTTCTATAGGCAAGAGAACACCTCCGAGTTATATGAGACACTTAATTTTAACATGTTTTATAAAAGTAATAAATAGATCAAATTGCAATACTGTAACTTTCATCCCTGAGGAGGCTCTGGAGATATAGGACTACTTCTAACCACATTAACAACTCCTTTAACTCCTTCCAATTTAGAAAATACTCGGCTTAATTGAGCTATACCTGTTGTATGCACAGTCAGATAAATAGATGCTGTACCATCATCGTGCTCAGTACTTACAACTGAAGCTATATTGGCTTTTTGCTCAGAAACATATGTAGTAATATCCTGTAGAAGTCCAACCCTATCCCAAGCCTCCACCTTTAATCTAACAGGATATAAATGTTGCATTCTACCCCAATCTACTTTCACAAGTCGTTCTTTTCGATCTGGTGTTACAACATTAGAGCAATCTCTTCGATGGATTGTAACTCCCCTACTCCTCGTAATAAACCCGATTATATCGTCACCTCTGATAGGGTTACAGCAAATGGCGATGCGCGTTAATAAATCGCCAACTCCAAGAACTTCCAATCCATTAGATGCGCCAGTAGCTGGCATCGTTATTCCATATTCATCCCGTTGCCTATTTCCTGGCTTAATGAGTTTATCTATTAACTTGGATACAGCAGTAGAACCGGTACCAAGTGATGCAAATAGGTCATCAGGTGAATCAAACTTCATTAAAATAGCTATTTC
>Ga0114996_10002280_pt1 | contig 24909 bp, 20 predicted proteins | sample ArcticOcean_MG_C_4_FD_87039 | JGI IMG/M metagenome (GOLD analysis project Ga0114996, IMG submission 87039) | Marine microbial communities from western Arctic Ocean - ArcticOcean_MG_CB4_134 | ecosystem: Environmental > Aquatic > Marine > Oceanic | place: Arctic Ocean: Canada Basin | collected... | reverse complement strand
TAACAACCCAAGCAGCCCCTTCTCCCCCGCTCCCCCTGCGCAAGCAAGGAGCGGGGGAAAGGGGGGGAACCGATTTCCCGCCGTCAAAGCCGAATACTTCAACACGCCGGTTAGCGAGGGATGCGTAAGTACAGAGCGTCCACGACGTCCCCCGCTTTGCTTGCCAAAACCATTCGCCACGTCGTGGGCGTTCGGCACGGTTTGCTTCCTCGCTTACGCGTCGGGCTATGATTGCGCATTACATTATCAGATGCGGGGACCTCACAATACAGCGAGACGCCCGCCGAGCCATCTGCCCGGCGACCGTCTCGCGCTTTCTTTTCGCAGGTAACGGGGCGACTTATCCCGTGTTGACATCGATTTTTCGCGGTTTGATGCCCGCCAGTTTCGGCAAATGCAACGTCAGTACGCCGTCTTCGGCCGCGGCCGAAATGTTCTCGGCATCAACCTGATCGCCCAGAGAGAGCGTGCGACGAAAATCGCCGACGCCGTATTCTCGCCTGAGGTAGTGCGTTTCGTCGTCTTGACGAGCCGCCACCGGGGCATGAATCGTGAGCGTGCCGTCTTCGTAATGCAGGTTGATGTCGTCCGCTTTGGCGCCGGGCACGTCGGCCCGCACGACGAACTCATCGGTCAGTTCAACAATATCGACCTGGGGGTGAAACTCGCTTGCCGCAGGGGTTTGCTCTGCGTCCGAAGTATCACAGCAGGTGGTTTCGCAACAGGACATGATGGAACTCCTTTGGAGATAAGGTTATTTGTAATGGGATTGTGATTCGACGAACCGTTAGCCGGTTTTTACGTCGATCTTGTGCGGCGACGTTGTGGCCGCTTTGGGCAGTCGCAATCGCAGCACCCCGTCGATGAGCGTCGCTTCGACCTGGTCGACATTCACTTCTGCCGGCAACGTCAGAGTCCGTGTAAACGAGCCGCCCGCGCGTTCACACTGGTGGACGGTAACGTCATCGGATTCGTCGAGTTTGCGTTCGCCCTTAAGCGTCAACTGATCGCCGACGGCGGTGATGTTCAGGTCGTCGACCTTCATGCCGGGAAGTTCTGCTTCGAGCAGCAACGACTTGTCATCTTCCCACACATTGATCGCGGGAAATACGGACGGCGAACCGCCAAAGGTAAAGCGTGGCGTCTCGTGCTGGATCCCTTCGAGCCAGCGATTCATCTCGTCACGCAATTGATGCAGCGGGCTCACGCCGCGCGAGTATAGACGTACCATGACTGTCTCCTCCTTGTTCCGGGGTAAGAAAAGTTCCGAGTAGCGCCGCCCGCTGATGCGTCTCGTGTGCGGGTTGCAAAGGGCGGCGTAATGTGATGATTATGTAAGGCAAAGATCATGCCGAAAATCGATCAGTGGCCGTTACTTCAATCACGACAAGTGGTTATGGCAGAACGGCCAGGAACACCAAAAAATATTCATGTGAGAATGATGCCAGACTGACATGGCCGTCGCTGCCAGACTGGCACGCAAAAAGGCACGACATCGATATCTTCCCCCCCGCGGGGCGGTCGATTAGTGCAAGCATTGTGCGGCTGATCGGTCCAACCACCGGGTTCGATTCTGGCCGGCGATAAGCCCTGCCGGTTGTGACGGCATCGGCCGGGTAGGCTGGTGCCTTCGCCGTGGTTTCACAGCGGAATCACAGCGGTATCGTCACCGCACAGCGGTTGTGGGTCCGATAAATGCCCACTATACTGAGCCGTTTACTACAATTTGGCAGGCTTTCGCGCCGAGTTATCTTCCTGCGCTGCTCGTGGGGCTCGGACTGCGTCGTGCCTGTTCTCGGTTGTTTCCATGCGTTTTTCGCTCATCGATCGTATTGTCGACTTGCAACCCGGCAAGACGATCACAGCCGTCAAATGTGTATCGCTGGCAGAGGAGTACCTGCAGGATCATTTTCCGAGGTTCCCGGTGTTGCCAGGGGTGATGATGTTAGAGGCGATGACCCAGGCCAGTGCATGGTTGATTCGGGCGGGCGAAGATTTTGCCCACAGTATGGTGACGCTGCAAGAGGCGCGGAATGTCAAGTATTCTGACTTCGTCGCACCCGGCAGCATGCTTACGGTCACGGCGGACCTGATGAAACAGGACGAGCGCTATTGCTCGCTGAAGACCAAGGGGACGATCGACGGACGCACCGCGGTCAGCGCTCGCTTGACGGTCCAGCGGTTTAACTTGGCAGAGACACAACCAGACATGGCCTGCGCCGATGAGATCGTCGTGCAGGAAATGAAGAAGCTTTACACAACGCTGCGACCGGCTTCGGTCGCGAGTTAAGGTTCCAAACGCAGAACTCAACGAGACCCTAACATAGAAGCGGAGGAAGAAAAACATGGCACTGTCGGAAGAAAATTTCGCCAAAATTCAAGAGGCTTTGGTCGACGCATTGGGCGTGGACGACGACGAGGTTACCCCCGAGGCCACGCTGGTCGGCGACTTGGGCGCAGAGTCGATTGACTTTTTGGATATCGTGTTTCGGCTCGAGAAGGCGTTCGGTATCAAGATCGATCGCGGCGAACTGTGGCCCGAGGATATCTTGACCAACGTCAAATTTGTCGAGGATGGCAAACTCAACGCGGAGGGCCTCGCGGAATTGAAAACCCGAATGTCGTTCGCGGATCTGAGCAAGTTCGAGCAGAATCCTGCCATCCAAGAATTCGGCAACATGCTTACTGTTCAGGACATGGCGAACTTCGTCGACGGAAAAATGGCTCAGGCCTAACGGCCGATTGTGGCAAGGTTGTGTTGCGGTCGTCGCTCGCAGGTGTCTCGACCTTTTGCCGCGACTGAAAGCGGACCTCTCTTATGCGCTGGTTCTGGATCGATCGGTTTGTCGAGTTTGAAAGTGGTCGCTCGGCGACCTCGATCAAAAACGTTGCGCTGGCCGAAGAGCATCTGCACGACCATTTTCCTGGCTATCCGGTGATGCCCAACTCGCTGATCGTCGAGGGGCTCGCTCAGACTGGCGGAATGCTGGCAGCCGAGTACCATGATTTCAAGGAGCGCGTGATCCTGGCGAAGATCTCGAAGATGACTTTCCACGGGCCGGCCTTGCCGGGCGACCAGTTGACCTATCACGCCGAGATGGACGACATCAGCGCCGACGGGGCCGTGACCTCGGTCACTTGTCACATCGGCGACCGGCTGCAGGCCGAGGGGCAGATCTTCTTCGCCCATGTGGCCGATCAGGTGACAGGCAAGTCGCTCTTTGAGCCCGGACAAATGATTCACATGATGCGACTACTCAAACTCTACGAAGTCGGCCGCAAGCCGGACGGTTCGGCGATCATGCCGCCAGCCGAAATGACGTAATACGTAGGTTGACGATTGGTAGAAAATGGTAAAGTCAATCGGGTCAATGTCTAATGAGTAATGACGAATGTCTAACTGCGAGGTTGGAGCGTGTTTCTTAGACATTCGACATTACTCATTCGTCATTGATTCGTGATACAATCATCAGATCATTGTGCACAAGAACGATATTCCAATGCCCTCCCACGAGGACCTAGAACCATGAGAAGGCGTGTAGTAATCACAGGCGTCGGTTGTGTGACGCCGATGGGGACTCAGGTAGAAAAGATCTGGCAGGGCTTGCTCAACGGCGAGTCGGGTGTCGGTCCCACGACGCTGTTCGACGCCAGCAACTTTCCCACCACGATTTCGGCCGAGGTCCGCGATTGGGATATCACCGACGAAGGCGAGGACGCCAAGCGTTGGCAGCATACGGGTCGTCATAGCCGCTTCGCCGCCGGTGCCGCAAAAAAGGCGGTGATCGATGCCGGATTGCTCGATGCGAAATTTGATCCGACGCGGCTGGGGGTCTATCTGGGAAGCGGTGAGGGACAGCAGAACTTCGGCCGTTTCACGCGGATGATGATCGGGGCACTCGACGGCGACGACCAACTCGACATGGCCCAATTCACACGGGTTGGTCTGGACGAACTTGATCCGCTGGATGAACTCGAACAGGAACCGAACATGCCAGCCGGGCACGTCGCCAGCATGTTCAACGCACAAGGTCCCAACGCCAATTGCTTGACCGCCTGTGCCGCCAGTAGTCAAGCGGTGGGTGAAGCGGTCGAATTGATTCGCCGCAACGACGCCGACGTGATGATTTCGGGCGGCACGCACAGCATGATTCACCCGTTCGGCGTGACCGGTTTTAACCTGCTCACGGCGCTGAGCACGAGCAACGACGAGCCGACTAGGGCGTCGCGCCCATTTGATCGCAACCGCGACGGGTTTGTGTTGGGCGAGGGGGCGTCGATGGTCATTCTTGAAGAACTAGAGCATGCCAAAAAGCGTGGCGCCCAGATCTATGGTGAAGTGGTTGGCTATGGCTCGACGGCCGATGCATTTCGCATCACGGATACGCATCCCGAAGGTCGTGGCGCGATCAGTTGCATGAAGATGGCGCTGGCCGACGCCGAGTTGAATACCGACCAGATCGACTACATCAACGCCCACGGCACCAGCACCAGCGTCAACGACAAGGTCGAGACGTTGGCAATCAAAGAGACCTTTGGTGAGCAGGCTTACAAGATTCCGGTCAGCAGCACCAAGAGCATGATGGGCCATCTGATCGCGGCCGCCGGTGTGACGGAACTGATCGTCAGTCTGATGGCGATCCGTGACAACACCTTGCCGCCGACGATCAACTACGAGACGCCCGACCCAGACTGTGATCTCGACTATGTGCCGAACGAAGCCCGCCCGAAGACATGTCGCGCCGCGCTGTCCAACAGCTTCGGCTTCGGCGGCCAGAATATTACGCTGATCGTGAGTGAGTTGGCGGGATAGTGTTGCAATGCCTAATGAGTAATGTCGAATGTCTAATGAAGACGACGGGATCTGGTTTAGGCAGCCGTCGCACGATGGGGCCATAAAAAAACGTCGGCCGCGCTCTTGAGCACGACCGACGTGGTGATCTCAGGCATTCCCTTACCCGATCTCTCCCCTTGCTTTCCTAGCGGCCGATCGAACGCGGATTGCGATCCAAGTAGTCGCGCGGGCCGCGCGTTGTGTAGTAGGGATAGGTCGTCTGTGCGGTCGGCGGACCGGGCTGAAACGGCCTGCGCGCTTGACGCCCGCCCTGACATCGTGAGCAGCCGCTCTGGCAATCGCAGTCGCCTGCACCTTCGTGTTGCACTTCGCCTGCACCTTCGCCGCTGTAGCCGACTTGTCGAAATCGACCGTGACGAGCGGCTGCTTGATCGGGCGCGGGGACGGGAACTGCCATGGGGCCATCGGACTTGAACGACCCGGTGTCACATCCGCATCCGCTGCCGCAGGCTGATCCGCAACCGCCGAACGGTTTGCATCCCAGGAAACCGCCACAGCCACCAAACAGCGGTCCACAACCGCCACCGCAGGATTTCCAACCACAGCATCCGGTGCTAGCGACGACCAGCGTGACCGCCACGAGGGCAAAAAAAGCACGTTTCATAACTTGGGCTCCCCTGTTTACCGGCCAGATTGCCCCGCGGGGGGAGGCACCTTGGCCGTGTCGAAAGTGTTGAATCTCGAAGCCGCGGGTCCGCTGCCAATGCGCGTTTTCCCCCAAACAGCGCGCGTCCACACTACGGCGAGTCTTCCTAGAGAAATTTATCGGACCGCAGAATCGCGAGAATCCAACAAATCGTCAAAATTAGACCGATCGGCATAATCGTCAAAAACGCCCGGTTACTCATCCCAACCAAGCACGTCGCGAAGTACGTTCCAACGGGGACGTGTTGCCGTCAGGTTCTTTCCTAAAATCCAGTGGTCGTAGAGCTGTTGCGACAGGCCGCGCTTCTGCACCAGATCAATCCAACCACTGACGAACGTCGAGAGCGCCTCGCTCTCGCGAGACATCGGATAGGCCAGCGGCTGCTTGGCGCTGAGCCCTTCGGGCACCACGACCTGATAACCCGGATAGAGCAGCGTCCAGGCGGAACCACCCTCAGCGTCGATCAGCATCGCGTCGAGTTCCAACGAGTCGTCTTCGAAAAAGTCGGCCGTCTCTTCCAGCGGCACCAACTCGGCGTTGGGGAGTTCGCGTTTTACCAAACGGCGGAAATAGCCGTCCGGAGAGATACCGATTCGCAGCTGAGCCTCGCGAACCTCTTCTAGGTCGTCCAGTTCGCGGCGGCGATAATCGCGCGCGATCAATGCGAAGGTGACATCGAGATACGACGCACTACATCGCAGGTTGGCAAGTCGAGTGGACGTCACCGGGATGCCAGACATCACCAAGTCGCACTCGGCTTGATCGAGTGCCTGAGCCATCGAGCCGAGCGAGACGGGGACGAATTCCAATCGGCATTCTAAGTCTTGTGCCAGACGATGCGCCATGTCGGCGTCGTATCCGACGAGTTCGTCGTCGGCGTTGAAAAACGTGTAAGGATAGTTGTTCTCAATGAAACCGACCCGTAGTACGCCGGAGCGACGGATCCGCTGCATCGCCGGCAACTCGCGCTCGTCCTGTGGACGTGGTGGCGGCATACGGCGATGAACGACGCTTGGCGAAGGATTCACGAGCGACTGCATTTGGGCGAGTATTTCTTTCTTGTCCGGCTCGTCGGCAAACATCGATTGCAGCCAGACGTTCGTTCCCGAAATTAAGGCGAACAACACCGCCACGCTACCGGCAATGCCGACGAACAGCCGCCGCCAACGCATGCGAAACGTGCCGATCATCCAGCTCGTCGAAAGCAGCGTGATGGCGACCAGATGAATCACCGCCAACACGTCGCCGATCCGACCACCGTAGATGTCCGAGATCATGAACCACTGAAACATATCGGCGGGCAATCGCAGGTGGTCTAGCAGAAACGGCATCGCCACGATCGGCTTGCCAAAATAAGTCACCAGTCCCATCGACACGAAGCCCGGATAGTCGCCCGCCTCCATCGGCGCACCGATAAACCAGGCGACAAAGGGCACAAACAGCAGCGTCGCCAGCTTGCCAAGATTCGGGAATGCGTAGGCCAGCGGATAGATTGCCTCGACCATCGGCGCCGGGTCATCCGTGCCGCGGTGGGCCTCCTCGGCGAGCAACTCTTTGGTTCGCTCGATTAACATCGGGATCACAACGATCAATTTCGCTGTGGCAAAGGCGGTGACCATCGCGGTGGCTGAAATCGAGAGCACGTCGCGGTAGCGAAACGACGTACAGGCGGTGATCAACAGCGGCAGTACCAACATCGTTAGAATCAGGATCGCCGCGGTGTAGCACAGCAGGTACGCCTTGAGTTTGCCCAGATCCTCGGGCGTCATCGTACCAGCCGCCGCCGCGACCATCGCGAACACGCCGACCGGAGTGGCCTTGACCACAAAACTGTTGATTCGGTTGAGCGCCTCCCCGACCACATCCAATATCCCCAGCAGCTTCTCTTTGTGCGGCATCCGAACGAGCGCCGCCCCCAGGCAGACGCTGAACACCACAATCGCTGGCACCAAATTATTCGCCAGCGAATAGAAGGGGTTCGAGGGGATAAATAGCTCGACAAAATTCAGCGAACGGGGCGCCTCGGTCAGACGGGTAGTAAAGAACGACGCCGATGTCCTGGCGGGAAAGGCTTGCGGCATCAACATCACCACGGTGATCCCAACGGTCCACAACGCGGCCATCACCACGCCAACGACCATTGCCAAACGGCGTCCCTGGCCGATCCGCAATCGACCGATGCTCGAGATCAGCGCCACCACGATGTAGGGCAAGATCGTCATCTGAAGCAAACCGATGAAGGCGTCGCCCGGCACTTTGAGCCAGTCGCACGATTCGCCGAAGAAAAGCCCGCAACCGATCCCCAGAGCGATCGAAATCAGAATCTGACCGGTCAATCCGAGTCGCCGTTTCTTCTTCTCGGCAGACAACGGTGGCGTTTGTGGAGAGTCGGCCATGGAGAAAATATCGATGCAGGGATAAGATGAGCCACGTCGGACGGAATTCTAAGCGATATCGTCCGGCGAGAACATGGCTGGCTTACGGGCGGAGTGGGGGGAACCTTCGGGGGCTGGCGAACGTCCAAGAGCAAGTAAACTTCTCGAGCGGCTTTTTCTGGAGTCAACGCGATGAAAATATCCATGCTCATATGTACGTTTCTTCTGCTGTTTGGCGCGCCGCTTGCGGCGGCGGAATCTCTACCAATCGTCGAGATCCGCAACGTCGTGCCCAATCAGAGCGTCTTTAAGGACGCCCGTCGCGACAAGCCGCTGGTCCTGCAAAGCGAGAAAGACACGGCGAAATACTTTGGCGACAAGGCGCTCAAGTCACTCAAAAAGCAGGTCGACTTCGAGAAGCGAAAGGTGTTGGTCTTCGCCTGGCGTGGCTCTGGCGGTGATCGGCTCTCGTTCGAAGTCGCCAAGAGCCGCTTTGAACCGGTCACTTTCCGGATTCTTCCGGGGCGGACTCGCGACCTGGGGCAACATCTGCGCGTGTTCTCACTGCGCGCGAAGGGCAAATGGAGTGTGGCGAAATAGCGTCCATGCAGTTCTAGCCCGTTGCTCACCGGCGGCCGTCGAGGGCATAATAGTCGGACCCAATGTAAAGCCTCTCCACGCTGACACCGAGGTCCGATATGCGCGATGTTCATCTGAAGCTGTTCCTAACCTCCGTCATCCTACTTTTGACTTCTATCACTGCGGCGCAAGCCACCGCGAAAGATCTTCCCCCGGTCAAGGTTTTTCTGCTCGCCGGCCAGTCGAACATGCAAGGCCAGGGCGTTGTCGATCTGGACCACCCAAAGTATTACAACGGCGGGCGGGGAATTCTTGAGCGTGTGATGAAGGACCCAGCCAAGGCGGCGAAATTCAAACATCTTAAGGACAGCGCCGGCAAATGGGTCGAGCGGGACGACGTGTTGGTCTGGTACAAGACCAAGAACGGTTTGAAGAAGGGACCGCTGACCATCGGTTTCACCGGATACGGCGGCAATCACCATATCGGTCCCGAGTTGCAGTTCGGTCACATCGTGGGCGACCGGCTCGACGCGCCAGTGCTGCTCGTGAAGACAGCCTGGGGTGGCAAGAGCCTGTTCAAAGATTTTCGGCCGCCTAGTGCCGGTGGCGAGACGGGTCCCTATTACAAACAGATGTTCGCAGAGCTGAACCATGTGCTGAAAAATCTGGGCGAAGAGTTTCCGGCGCTCAAAGGTCGCCGCTACGAGATCGCAGGATTCGTCTGGATGCAGGGTTGGAACGATATGTTCGACAAGGACGCCTTGGCCCAGTACGAAGCGAACTTGGTGCATTTGATTCACGATGTGCGCAAGGCGCTCGACCGGCCAAAATTGCCCGTCGTGATTGGCGAACTAGGAAACGGCGGCCCTAAGGCGAGCGGCAACATGTTGGCGATTCGCAAGGCCCAGGCTGCGGCGGCTGCGCACAAGGAATTCGCCGGGACGGTCAAGTTTGTCAAAACCGCACGGTTTGCAAGGCTGGCCAAGGACTCTCCCAACACGGGTCACGGGCACCATTGGTTCGGCAATGCCGAGAGCTACTTCTTGATCGGCGACGCATTGGGGCGGGCAGTGCTGGAATTGCTCGACCCTGAGCGGTCTGAGCCGTAAGCGCAGATCGCTGTCTGCTGGCGACTGTTCCATTTTGGACCACGCCATGCGATAATCACGTTTTCAGCAATCCAAATCACGACGCCCCTCCCTCTTATTTTTTCTTGAGGAGTTCGCATGTCCGATCATTCCCGCTCAGTGACCCGCCGCCAGTTTGTGGGCGCTTCGACTGCCGCACTTGTCGCAACGGTCGCCGCTCCTACCATTGTCACTGCCAAGAAGACCGACAAGGCCACGATCATCGGCGAGAGCGAGCATCGCTACGAAGTGCAGCACGCCTGGCCGCAACTGCCGGACAAGTACCATTGGCAGACCACGCATAACGTCGCCGTGGACAAGGCTCAAAACCTCTACGTCATGCACGAAGGCCGGGCCAACCTGAAAGACCATCCGTCGATCTTCGTATTCGACAAAGACGGCAAATTCATCCGCGCCTTTGGCAAGCAATTCCAAGGTGGCGGGCACGGCATTGAGGTTCGCCAGGAAGGCGGCGAAGAGTTTCTCTATGTCTGTTCCTATCAGGCGGTCAAGAGCTTTGCCAAGATGACGCCCAAGGGCGAAACGATCTGGGAGAAGTACGCCCCCATGGAGTCAGGCGTCTATGCCAAAAACGAAGACACCAAGCGAACCGGCAAGTGGGGACGCAACCGGTTCATGCCAACCAACTTCGCGTTTCTCGACGACGGCGGGTTCTTGCTGGCCGATGGTTACGGGTCGTTTTATATCCATCGCTACGACAAGGACGGCAAATGGATTTCGAAATTCGGCGGACCGGGCCGGGGCAAAGGAAAGTTCAACACGCCGCACGGAATCTGGATCGATCGCCGCGAAGGTCGCGAGAAACAGATCGTGGTCTGCGATCGTGCCCACGGGACGTTGCAGTATTTGACGATGGAAGGCAAATACATCGAGACGCTGCCCGGCTATGGCTGGCCGGCCAATGTCGACACTTACAAGGATCTGATGCTCGTGCCGGAGTTGCATGCCCGAGTGACACTGCTCAACGCAAAGAACGAAGTGGTGGCACGACTTGGCGACGACGTGAAGCGAGTCAAGTCAACTCGCAATCTGCGTGGCACGCCGGCCAAATGGCAAGCCGGAAAGTTTGTCCATCCGCACGACGCCTGTTTCGACGGCAGCGGCAACATCTTTGTCGCCGAATGGGTCGCCGGAGGTCGCGTGACGAAGTTGAAGCGAGTGTCGTAGATGGGCTCGTGAATTGGGTTGAACCAAACCGTCATAGCCCGAAGCGTGAGCGAGGGAATCGATATGGGGTCGTTACCGGCGGCGTCCCTCGCTCACGCTTCGGGCTATGATTCGGATCGCTGTGATTCGGAGAACCGAATCATCGTGAGATGCGTTCCAGAAACTGTCGAAACGAGATCCATGCGATGAAATGTTTTGTCTATTTAGCGGCCGGCGTGATCGGCGCGGTGTTTGCCGGCCCGTTGTCGGCCGAAGAGATTGATTTCAATCGGCAGATTCGCCCGCTGCTGTCGAAAAACTGTTTCGCCTGCCACGGACGGGACGCGAAAAAGCGCGAGGCGAAGCTGCGGCTTGACACGCTCGACGGCGCGATCGCCAAGCGCGATGACGGACCGGCCATCGTCCCGGGCAAGAGCATCGCAAGCGGGCTGGTCGCGCGAATCAACTCGGATGATCCCGACGAGAAAATGCCGCCGGCCGATTCGGGAAAAACGCTCACCGCCGACGAGATCAAACTGCTGACCCAATGGATCGATGCGGGGGCGAAGTACGACACGCACTGGTCGTTTACCAAGCCGGTGCGACCGGCGCTGCCGAAGGTGAAGAACGCCACTTGGACAAAAAACTCGGTCGATCATTTTGCATCGGCCCGACTCGAAGCAAAAGGTTTGCGACCGTCAGCAGAAGCCGATCGTCATGCCTTGATTCGCCGCCTGAGCCTCGACCTGACCGGTCTGCCGCCGACGCCCGAGCAGGTTGCGGCATACGTAACGGACAAGTCGCCCGCCGCATATGAGAAACTGGTCGACCAACTGCTCGCCTCGCCACACTATGGCGAACGTTGGGCTCGGATGTGGATGGATTTGGGGCGTTACGCCGATACGCAAGGCTATGAGAAGGACAACGCGCGCACCGTGTGGACTTGGCGAGACTGGCTGATCTCGGCGTTGAATGATGACATGCCTTATGACCAGTTCACGACCGAGATGATCGCTGGCGATCTGTTGCCTAAGGCGACGCCGTCGCAAGTTCTCGCCACGGTGTTTCATCGCAACACGATGACCAACACCGAAGGCGGTACCGACGACGAAGAGTATCGAGTCGCCGCGATCAAAGATCGAATCGACACGACCGGCCTCGTGTGGCTGGGACTGTCGGTCGGTTGTGGCAAGTGTCACTCGCACAAATACGACCCGATTTCGCAGAAAGAATACTACGGGCTGTATGCGTTCTTCAATCAAACGGCCGATGCGGATCGATACAACGACGCGCCTCGGCGAGCGCTGCCGTCGGCATTCTACTATCAGAAGCAGGCGGAGTTACTGAAACAACGCACTGCAACGCGAAAAAAACTGGCCGCCACCAAGACACCACAAGCACGAGAAGCAATCTCTAAGCAGATCGCCGAGCTACAAAAGCAACTTGATCAAAAGGCGATGGCAATGAAGCCGCCGGCCGTGCCAATCATGAAGGAGTTGCCTGCGAATCGTCAGCGAAAGACACGGTTGCTGGTCAAGGGAGATTTCCTCAACCCGGCCGACGAAGTCACCGCGGGCGTCCCCTCGGCGTTTCATCCGCTGCCAAAGGATGCGAAACGAGATCGATTGGCGCTGGCCCGCTGGTTGATGGACAAGGAAAATCCACTCACCGCGCGTGTAGCGGTGAATCGCATCTGGGCACGAATGTTTGGCGTCGGGTTGGTCGAAACCGAGGAAGACTTCGGCACGCAGGGCGAACTGCCGAGTCATCCACAGTTGCTTGACTGGCTGGCCGAAGAGTTTCGCGATACCCACAAGTGGTCGCGTAAGAAGCTCTGCAAAACGATTGTCATGTCGGCCACCTATCGGCAATCGTCCCATGTCACGCCGGAACTGGTAAAGGCAGATCCTCGCAATCGGTTGCTCTCGCGTGGGCCACGATTCCGGCTCGAAGCCGAGATGATCCGTGATCAGGCGCTGGCGGTCAGCGGCCTATTGAGCCGCAAGATGTACGGCCCGCCGGTGATGCCGCTGCAACCGGACGGTATCTGGAAAACGGTCTACAGTACCCGACGTTGGGTCACCAGCAAGGGCGATGATCGGCATCGCCGCGGTCTCTATACATTTGCCAAGCGAACCAGCGGCTATCCGTCGTTCTTGTTGTTCGACGGCGGCAGTGGCGAGACGTGCATGGTACGGCGGATTCGCACCAACACGGCGACCGCCGCATTGGTAACGCTCAACGATCCGGTCTATACGGAGGCGGCTCAGGCACTGGCCCGACGAATTGTTAGCCAGGGCGATGGCGACACCAAGAAGCGAGCGGCCTATGCCTGGCAGCTTGCCACCGGTCGGCCTGCCAAACCGGCGGAACTGGCGCGGCTTGCCAAACTGGTGGACGAGCAGACTGCGATCTACGCCAAGGACAAGGCGGCTGCCAAGGCGATGGCGACGGTGCCGCTGGGAGCAGCGCCCGAAGGGATGGACGAGTCGGTGTTGGCGGCTTGGACCGTGGCGGCCGGCGTGCTGTTGAATCTGGACGAAACTCTCACCAAGGGATAGACACGTGAACGCCTTTGACGAATATTTTCAGGCACAGACCCGGCGGCATTTCTTGGGCAATGCTGGTGTCGGTTTCGGCGCGATGGCACTCGCGTCGATGATGGGCCAAGACGGTTTGGCGAAAGAGAAGAGCCACAACCCGCTCGCCCCGCGCAAGCCGCACTATGCGGCCAAGGCCAAAAACGTCATCTATCTCCACATGTCAGGCTCGCCGACGCAGCTCGAACTGTTCGACTATAAACCGGTGCTCAAGAAACACGACGGCAAGGTCTGTCCGAAGGAATATCTCGAGGGCAAGCGATTCGCGTTTATTCGCCCCAAGGCCAACCCGTTGATGATGGGACCGCTGTTCAATTTCAAGCAACATGGCGGCGGTGGCACGTGGATGAGCGAGTTGCTTCCGAATCTGGCCGGCGTGGCGGACGAAATGTGCGTGGTCCGGTCGATGCACACGAACCAGTTCAACCATTCACCGGCTCAGTTGCTGTTGCACACCGGCGATCCTCGCTTCGGCAGCCCGTCGATGGGCTCTTGGGTCACCTATGGCCTGGGGTCCGAGAATGAGAACCTGCCGGGGTTCGTGGTGCTGGCCTCGGGCGGAAGAACGCCGAGCGCCGGCAAGAGCGTCTGGGGGAGTGGCTATCTGCCGAGTCTTTATCAAGGCACGCAATGCCGCACGGTCGGCGATCCGGTGCTCTATCTGTCGAACCCTAAGGGGCTTGATCGAGCGACACGTCGTCGCCAGCTTGATGCGCTGCGCGACCTCAACGAATTGCAGCATCGTCGCGTGGGTGACCCCGAAACATTGTCGCGTATCGCTCAGTACGAATTGACCTATCGCATGCAGACGGCAGCAGCCGAGGTGATGGACATCTCCCGCGAGCCGAAAAAAGTCCTCGAGATGTACGGCGCCAAGCCGGGGGTCGAGTCGACCGCCGACCTCAAGTCGATTGGTGACAAGCCGGTCGCGGCGGCCGATGATCCGGCGATGGCCAATAACTGTCTGCTCGCCCGGCGGCTGGTCGAGTCGGGCGTGCGGTTCGTGCAGATCTTTGACTGGGGTTGGGATCATCACGGCGCTTCACAGCCCGAGGATATGAAGACCCACCTACCGGTCAAGGCGAGGCAGATTGACCGACCGATTGCGGCGCTGATCCGCGACTTGAAACAGCGAGGCTTGCTGGACGAGACGCTCGTCGTCTGGGGTGGCGAGTTCGGTCGCACGCCGATGCGCGAAAATCGTGGCGGTCGCTACGGCAAATTCGTCGGCCGGGATCACCATCCGTTTGCTTTCACCATGTGGATGGCGGGCGGCGGGATCAAAGGCGGCATGAACTTCGGCACGACCGACGAGATTGGCTATTACCCCGCTGAGAACCCGATGAGCGTCCGAGATCTGCAGGCGACGATATTGCATCTGATGGGATTGAATCCGCACAAGTTCGGAGTCATGCGCAACGGCCTCAACGCACGCCTGATCGGACCAACCGACGAAGGCAAGATTCGCCGCGAGATTCTTGCCTAAGTCGCAGCCTAGCCGATTCCATTTAGCCGGCGGGCCTGCCCGCCGAGCGTCGCTTTACTTCCGCCGTTTTTTCTTCCCCTTGATGATCGCCGGTTTCCCCTTCAAGTACGACAGTCGTCGCTTGACGTTGCTATCCTTCGCCGTCACATCGCCCGACGTCAGACGGAAGTCATAGCCCGGCGTGCCATCCTTGAAAAAGACCACGGTATTAAGCGTCAAGCAGCTCACCACGGGCGACTTCGATTCTTTGAGGATCGCCATCAAGGCCGGTCGGGGATCTTCGCCGGTCGCGATGCCTAAGAATTCGATGGCTCGCAGTCGCACCAACAACTCGGGATCGGCGAGCAGCGATTTGGCGGTCGGTGCGAGTGACGTGGCCTTCTTGCCAAACACGCTGCACGCATTGAGCGCCCAATAGCGAACCCAAGCATTGTCCGAAGCCAGCGCCGCGGAGAGTTTTCCCTTCGCCTGATCAAACGGCAACGTGGCAAGATCGGCCGTGTCGACCAGCGTGCCGATTTCCGCCGCGTGCGACTTACCGTACGCAATCGGCGCCCCGAGTACTTTTTCGACCAAGAAGCTCTCAGGATAGAACCCCAAGTCGGGCAATCCTTTTATCTTCTTTTGCAGTCGCGTGCGCAAGTCGACCAGCGTCTTGGCGTGTTTGGGATCACTGGCGAGATTCTTGACCTCGTGTGGATCAGTCTCGATATCATACAGCCCTTCGGCCGCGCGTGGTTCAAAGAACTGGCGCTGCACGTCGTTGAGTTTGCCGTCGCGATACATCTTTCGCCACTGGGCGTAGGCCAGTTGGCGATAGCGGTAGTTATTCTGCAGCGAGTCAGGATAGAACGCCTGATAATTGCGGATGTACTTATATCTCCCCTTGCGAAGCGAACGGACCAACTCGTACCGCTCGTCAAATCGATCCGCGTAGCCAAACGTCTCGTCGCGGGCGTCGACCTCGGCCTGTTCGATGTCTTGGCCCAAGAATGGCCGGCCGTCCATGTGCTTAGGCACTTCGGCGCCGGCCAGTTTGAGAACGGTCGGCCCAAAGTCGACAAAGCTCACGAATCCCGACGACTTGCTGCCCACCTTGGCGTCGACCAGATGGCGAAAGTTCTTTGGCACCCGCACGACCAGCGGCACGTTGAGGCCGCTCTCGTAGAGATACCCTTTGCTTCGCGGCAGCACGCCGCCATGGTCACCAAAATAGAAGATGAAAGTATCTTCGAGCAGCCCGGCGTCGGTCAGGTCCTTCACCACACGGCCAACGATCTTGTCGATGACCAATTGTCGCTCAAGATAGTAGGCATGCGTGTAGCGAAACAATTTGGTGTCGGGGAAGTAGGGAAACAGCTTGACGTCTTTGGGGTTCACCGTCAGTGCCTTCGGTTTCATTTGTGAGGCCCGAAAGTGCAGACGGCCTTCGTGCGAATCGGGATGACTTTCCATGTGGAAAAATGGTTTGTCGATCGGCCGATTCTTCCAGGTGGCGTTGCCGGCTGACCGGTCCCAAGCGCCTTTCGATCCACCCGCGTTGTAGTCAGTCTTAGAGCGGTTGGTCGCGTAGTAGCCAGCGTCGCGCAGATAGGCCGAGAAAAATTTCCACCCTTGGGGCATCGCCGCCGGGCGCAGCTTTCGATGAAGCTGCGCTGCCAACTTTGGGGCATAGACACTCGTGCCCAACGTCGTGCGGGCCACAGAACAGACCGGGCTGTTCGAGAATGCGTTCTGATAAAGAATCCCCTCAGCGGCCAGCTTTTCGATGTTCGGTGTCGCAATGCCACCGGGAAAAAACTGTTTCTGGTAGTGGATCGAGTTATCTTCCGAAACAATCCAGACGAAGTTCGGTCGCGGCGCCGCATGACAGATCGTGGCGAAGCTGAGACCAAGGAGCACTAAAGTTGCGTGGCGTAACAGGCGGGTCATGACCGATGGTTCCCGGGGCGTATCTCAACAGAAATGGTTCCAAACAGTGCGTATTGCGGTTTTGCGCCGCCTCATCAGTATCGTCGCTGGCGTCACAGTTTTCACCCCCTGCTCCAGGGGAACTGCAAAGTCGGGGTCTGGTCTATTTTTCGGCCTGTCGTCCTTTGCTACTCGCTGAAAACGTAGACCGAAAACATGGACCTGACCCCTTCCCGTGTGACTTTGCAATTCCCCTGCCCCCTGCTCGAATCGTCACTACCGGCCCAGAAAACACGCTAGCACGCCACTGCCCAATCGGTCCAATCGACATGGCCGAATTTCCCCGGTCCCGCTAAACTGCCCGATGCACCGCGCAGGGAATCGTTTGTCCATCCATCGGGACCGGTGCGCAAGGAGGCGATTATGTCGAGTAGCTCATTTCGATTTATCCATGCGAGCGATTTTCACCTCGAGCGACCGCTCGCCGGTCTGTCCGAGGTGCCGAAGGCGCTGCGCGATGCGCTGATCGAGGCACCGTTTGCCGCGGCACGGCGAGTTTTTGACGCCGCGATGGCAGAGCGGGTTGACTTTGTCGTGCTCTCGGGCGATCTGGTTTGCCCCACCGCCGCCAGTCCATACGCTCTCGATATGTTGCTCCAGCAGTTCGAGCGAATCACGGCGGCGGGAATCTCAGTCTATTGGGCCGGCGGACATGTCGATTCACCCGACGTTTGGCCTGCGGCGCTGGCGCTGCCCGACGCGGTGCATGTATTCCCACAGGGTCGCGTGGCCCAATTTCTTCATCACCGGGGCGACGAACCCCTGGCGAGCATCCTGGGACTCAGCCGCGACCACAAGCACTACTTGCCGGCGAGCGAGTTCCGGCCCGACGAGGGTGGTCTATTTACGATTGGTGTTGGCAACGGAACGCTGGACGAGGTCGCGATCTCGAAACGGCGGGTCAACTATTGGGCGCTAGGAGGACAATCTCAGCGTAGCACCACCTCCTCGCTGCCCTATCTGGCTCATTATCCCGGCACTCCCCAAGGTCGCGATGCCAAGGCGACCGGCCAACACGGTTGCACGTTGGTGCAAGTTGACGAAAGCGGTCGGGCGCGCACGAGTCTCATTCCCTGTGATGCGGCTCGCTGGCACGCAGAACAACTTCATGTGAGCGCGACATCGCGACTCGATGAACTGACGCGCGACATGCGCCAGCGGACTCAGGCAATCTCTCAGTCGAGTGGCGAGTGTGTCGATCTAATCGGGTGGCAGTTCACAGGTGACGGCGTCTTGATCGATCATTTGCGTCGCGACGAGGCCCAATCGCTTGTTAGGCAATTGCGCAGCGACCAGGGTGAAACGTCGTCAGCGGCCTGGACGGTTTCGGTCAACATGCCTCCGTCGGGCGAGTTGCCGTCGTCGTGGTACGAACAAGACACGATGCTCGGCGAGTTCTTGAGGACCGTGCAGACAGCGCAAGACGACCCGGACTACGAACTCGATCTTGAGCCTTACCTCAGCGAGCGTCACCTTGCCGGCAGTATCGGCGAGGCGGTCGCGGTCACCGACGAGGCGACCCGAGAACAAGTCCTCCGTGAGGCCGCTCTGGTAGGTGCCGAGTTGTTAGGCGGATATGAAACAACGCCCCAGCGAGAGGAGGGCGCAGCGTGAAGATTACTGACCTAGAAATTAGCGGTTTTGGCGTCTGGAACGGATTGCAACTGAGCGATCTTTCTGACCGATTGCACGTCTTTTATGGCGCCAACGAGGCGGGCAAGACGACGCTGATGCAGTTTTCTCGCGGCGTGCTTTATGGGTTTTCGCAGCCTCGGCGGCGACGCTATCTGCCGCCCGTTCATGGTGGAATGCCCGGCGGATCGATCCAAGTGACCGACGAGAGCGGCAGCTATCGAATCGAGCGACATCTCGATCCGGCAAACCTTGACGGACCGGAGCGACTTACGCTCACTGCGGACGACGGGACCCGACGAGCCGGACACGTGCTCGACTCGCTGCTGTGCAATTTGGACGAGGCGATCTTCAACAATGTGTTCGCTGTCGGATTACGCGAGATCCAGCAGCTTGATTCGCTCGATGGTACCGCGGCGGCACGGCTACTCTACGACCTGACCACCGGCGTGGATCGCGTGTCGCTGGTCGAGGTGATGCGCCAACTCGAATCAACACGTTCAAAGCTATTGGCCCGCGACGAGAGTCGATCGGTGATCACGGGGCTCCTGGCGCGGCGAGCAGAACTGGAAGTTCAAATCGAGCAACAACAGGGCCAGACGAGAAACTTTGTGCGATTGGTCGCCGAGCGCAACACACTCAAAGACACGATCGAGCGACAACAGTCGGAAATCGATCGGGTCGAGGGGCGATTGCGGTTGGTCGATGTGGCCGTGAGCGTGGGCGAGAAATGGCGACAACGCGACAACCTTGACCGTCAGTTAGAAGCGTTGGGATTGGTCGACGAGGTCTCGCCCGAGGCGATTCGCCGGCTCGAAGAGCTTTCGTCACAGATGGAGCGGCACCAGTCGCGACGTGCTCTGCTGCGTGACAAGCGCGGCGAGCTACGTTCGGCGATTGACCGTTTGCCGATCAAAGACGCCCTCGGGCGTCACGCGGCAAGGATCGAGGTATTGACCGAACAGCAGCCTTGGATTGCCTCGATCGAGCGACAGCTTAGTCGGGTGAGCAGCGAGGTGCAGCAACTCGAACAGCGATTTGATACGGATTTTGGCCAATTGGGACGGCACTTCGAGTCGGGCCAACCGCTGCCGGAAATCTCGCAACAAGTGATTGCCGAACTGCGCCCCACGGCTCGGGCGATGAAGACGACACGCGCCGCCTACCAGCAGGCTGGTCGCGACGTCGAGCAACAGCAGGACGCCTTCGAAGAGGCAGCGGAGCGGATCGACTCAGCCCTGTTGGCACATAACGAAACCGACTTGAATGTTGCCCTCGAAGCGACCGGCAACCGTGTCGCCGAATTGCGCCGCCGGGTGCAGCTTGACGAGCGCTCGAAGCAATTACAGCGGCAGGAGGGCGAGCTTCAGCAGCGAGGCGATGATCTGTTTGGTCATCAGGTCCTGTCGACGCGAATGGTGGTTGGTCTGGGAGCGATATTCGTCTTGGGGGTCGTCATGGTGTTGGCGGGGATCGTCGGCATGATCGCCCCGTCGCTAGGACTTGGCGGCGGACTGCTGGGCACGTTTTTGGGACTGCTCATGTGCGGCAGCGCGGTCGGCGGAAAGGTATTCTTGGAACACGCCGCTTCCGTTCGACTGAAGGATTGCCACCGCCAGAGCGAAATGCTGCGGACGCAGATCGAACAGATCGAGTCGGAGCGAAAACTACTCGGTGTTGGTACGCCGGCAGCAACGTTGGCCAAGGCCGAAGTCCAACTCGAACAGCTCCAGCAGCTTGTCCCCTTGCAGTCGGGACGACATGCCGCGGAAAGCGAACTCGCCAGCGCAAAGCAGCAACAACAACAGGCGGAACGTCGGCTCATGGCCGCCCAGGATGCCTGGCGTCGTGCCTTGGAGAATCATCATTTACCATCCGACTTGGCACCTAAGCAGGTTCGCGAGTTGGCGAGCCGTGGCCGTCAGACGCGCCAGTTGAGCGAGCAGCTTGCCGAGCGCCGTGCGGAGTTGGTCGAGACCCGCCGCCAATACGAGTCGATCACGGGACGTTTGCACCAAATCGCGGTTCAAGCAGATATCGAGCCGGTCGGTGTTGAGCCCGATGGGCTGATCGAACAGCTTCAGATCGCCCTGCTTGATCATCAGGCGCACGTCGAGCGTCGCAGGGATCTGAGTCGCAAGGCGCGACGTCTGCAACGCGAGCAGGTCCGCTGTGCAGGGCGTGTGCAGAAGCTGGGTATCAAGCGACGCCGTCTCCTCGAACATTTGGGGATCAGCGACGAGGACGAAATGCGACGTCGGGCCGTAGAGTATTCGCGAGCCGCTCTATTGACCGAAGAACGAGCGGCGATGGAACGAGAAATCAGCGTGATGATCGCCGGGAGGTGCAGCGAACAAGAGCTAGTGGAATTCGTCACTCCAGAGAATATCGCGGATCTGGCGCACCAAGCTAGTAGTTTGGAGGCCGCGCGAAGCGGAGCCAAAGAGGCACTCGAAAAAGCGCACGAGCGCCGGGGCGAACTTAAGCAGCAGATCGAAACGCTGGCTGAATCAAGGCAATTAGAGACAACGCGGTTGGAGCTCGAGGACGTCAACACCCGACTGGACGAGGCGCTAAGTCAGTGGCAAATCTGCGCAGTGATCGGACGGCTGCTCGAATCGATCCGAACGCAGTACGAACAGGAAAGACAACCCGAGACGTTGCAAGAAGCGTCGATTTATCTGAATCAGTTGACCGAAGGCCGTTACTGCCGAGTCTGGACGCCGCTGGACGAGGACGTGCTCTTGGTCGATGACGCCAACGGCGAGACGCTTTCGGCCGAGGTGCTCAGTCGGGGCACGCGAGAACAATTATTCTTGGCGCTGCGATTGTCGCTGGCTGCGTCCTATGCGCGGCGGGGGGCGAATCTGCCGCTGATTCTAGACGACGTGCTCGTCAACTATGACGTAGGTCGAGCCAAAGCCGCCGCCAAGGTCTTGCGGGACTTTGCCAAGTCAGGCCATCAAGTGTTGGTGTTCACGTGTCACGAGCACCTCTACAAGATGTTCAAGTCGATGCGGGTCAAGGCCGAGGAATTACCACGCCGAGAAACGTCGGACGGAGCGGTCGTTGCACTTGTCGAAGCGAAGCCAAAGCCAAGTCGGCGCAAGAAAGAGATACCGCCAGAGCCCGAAGTTCCCGCCGAAGAGCTCGAGGAAATCGAACTAACCGACGACGACATGATTGACGAAGAGGAGGTCGTCGCAGAAGAGGAATCCGAAGAGGAATCCGAAGAAGTCGCGGAGGATTTGGAGGACGACGAAGAGGAAGAAGACGAAGAGTACGAGTACGAATACGAAGAAGAAGAGGAAGAGGAAGAGGAAGAGGAAGAATACGAAGAAGACGACGCAGAGGCCGCCTAACCTCATGTAAAGCCGCGACCAGTGGTCGCGCAAACAGCTGGTCGCGCAAACAGCAGCGCCAAAAAAACTACCCCTCCACTCCTTTCTCCGTGCGATTCAACAACGACCGATACCGGCCGCGGGTCCCGGCGAACATCCAACCCAAATACGCATTACCGCCCAGCGACGCGAATAGCACGAGCGTTACCAGCATCAACGGCAACCACGGCTTGGAAGGTGGATCGCTCTTGGCCGGCTGATCACGCGGCGGCTCTAACTTGGGAAGCTCCACCGTCGGGGCACTCTTTGCCACTGGTTTTTTTACCTCGCCGACTGACGGCTCGACGAAACCGACGCGCTCGGCAACCGGCTGCGCTTCTTTCGGCGCAGTAAACGGTGCCGGCGGATTGGCCCAACTGGGACGCTCCACCGTCGGTTCGCCGAACGAAAAAGCCTCTTTCTTGGGCCGGTCATCGAGCTTCGGGTCGTCTCGCGCAGGTTCCTTTACCGGTTCTTCGATTTTAGGCCGGGGCGGCAATCTATCCTGGCCCGGCAGCGGTCCCTTGCCGACCGTGATTCGATAGCGCCGCGCTCCACGAAACGGTGCAGGGATATCGCTGGCGATGTCCTCGCCGTTGCGGAGTGACTCGAGCAACTGTGGCTCGATCTGGATCACGTACTCCAACCCACCGTCAGCCAGGGTCGTCCATCCGGTATCGACGCCGACCACAGCGGTGGCGAGAATAATTACAGCGGCGTTCATTATATTTCTCCTTCTAAGGATAGAACCTGCGATTTATCCTACTGCCGTGATCGCCGTCAGGTAAATAGCAGCTTGCGGAGCCCCGATGCGAGGCGGCGCGATCTTGAAGAAATGACCGACCCGTTCCACAATAGAGCAACCTCAGTAATTGCATAACCGCTGGCTTCCCCGGAGTTTCGTCCACTTGCCGCCTACTTCGCCAAATCGACGCAAATTGGTGCTGCTAACCGTGAAGCTAGTGATCGTTGCGCTGGTGACGTGGTGGGTTGTCGTTACGTTTCGCGATGCGTGGGGCGAGTTGGCCCAAGGCGATTGGTCGCTCGACCCCTTGTGGTTGGTCCTCTCGGCGGGACTCTATCTGTTGGGACTATTGCCGAGCGGACTGTTTTGGCATCGGCTTTTGAATCGCTTGGGGCAACAGGCGCAGCTCGGCGAAACTCTACGGGCCTATTACATCGGCCACCTGGGCAAATACGTTCCTGGCAAGGCGCTGGTCGTTATTCTGCGCACCGGGTTGATCAGGTCGCATCGCGTTGATACGACGCTAGCGGCGGTGAGCGTGTTCATCGAAACGCTGACCATGATGGCCGTCGGCGCGGCGATCGCCGCATCCGTGTTGCTTGTTGTCTATCGAGACAGGGTCGAGTCGCTGATGTTGGTGGGCGCTGTCGGTCTGTTGGTCTTGGCTGGCTTGCCAACGTTACCGCCCGTCGTTCGCACGGTCGTCCGCCGGCTTGGTCTGGCTCGCAAGAATCCTCAGGCGGCCGAGGCGCTCGAGGGACTTACGTATGGCGTGTTGCTCGGCGGCTGGATTTCGGTTGGGCTGGGGTGGTGTCTGTTGGCGGGAAGTCTCTGGGCTACCCTCCGCGCGGTGGGGCAGGAAGTCGATTTGGCGACCGACGGTCCGCTGCTCGTGGCGAGCGTGACCCTGTCGATGGTGGCCGGGTTCTTGTCGCTGATTCCCGGCGGAGCCGTGGTTCGCGACGGCGTATTGGCCAAGTTATTATCACTACATTACCCAAAATCGGGAGCCTTGGCCGCGGCGATCGTGCTGCGATTGGTCTGGCTGGTGGCAGAGCTAATAATTTCGGCTATCCTATACGTAGGCGGTCCGCGTCCCGAAGTGCCGCCCGAGGAGACCCCGTCGTCGTCCGACCAGTCGCCGGCCGATCACGACTAGCTCTCTCGTTCCCTCCCACAACACCCTCCCATTGCAGGCCGCCGCGATGCTCTCGGTTGTCATCCCTGTCTATAACGAAGTCGACAGTCTCCAGTCGCTGCATGGCGAGTTGGACGAAGTCGCGGCGGAGCACAGCTATCAACTCGACATCATTTTTGTCGACGATGGTTCAACGGACGGTTCATGGGACGTGATCGCGGAGCTGGCGAAGCGGGACGCTCGAGTTCGCGGGATTCGCTTTCGTCGCAACTTCGGCAAAGCGGCCGCATTGAGCGCCGGTTTCGAGACGGCCCGTGGCGAGTTGGTGATGACGCTCGACGCCGACTTGCAGGACGACCCACACGAGATCCCGCGTTTCCTGGCTGAAATGGACCGCGGACACGACGTGGTAAGTGGTTGGAAGCAAGTTCGCCACGACCCCTGGCACAAGGTGTTTCCCTCGCGGGTGTTCAACGCGATGGTCAGCGCGCTGACAGGCGTCCATCTGCATGATCATAATTGCGGCATGAAATGCTATCGCCGCGAAATTTTCAATGAAGTGCGGCTCTATGGCGAGTTGCATCGGTTTGTGCCTGTGTTGGCCCGTGCGCGAGGATACAAGATTGGCGAGATCGTGATCAACCATCGCACCCGTCCGTTCGGCGAATCGAAATACGGCCTCAGGCGGCTGCCCAAGGGTTTTCTTGATCTATTGACGGTCAAGTTCCTGACGGGCTTTGGGCAGCGACCGCAGCATATGCTTGGAACTGCGGGGCTAATTTGTTTCTTTTTCGGAGCCGTGGGTTTGGTGTTGCTGTCGGGTTATTGGATGGTATCGCGGATTTTTTGGGCGCTCGACCCGATCCATCTCCACGAACGGCCAATTTTTTACGTCTCCCTGACGGCATTGATCTTGGGAGTACAATTCATGTCGATCGGGTTTATCGCCGAGTTGATCACCGCCTATCAGGGGCGCGACACGGATACCTACTCGATTGCTGAGCAAACCACCGACTGGACCGACGAGCCCACCCAGCATCCCAACTCTGCTGCGTCATGAGCCATTCCGATGACGGTCTAACGGACGACGATGCACGCGCCCGGCTGCGGCGGACGGTTTACGCATTGCTGATTGTCGCGAGCGCGGCCGTGATGACGGGGCGGATCTGCGCGGTGGGCTCGCTCGACAAACTGGCATTGGAGAAATT
>Ga0114996_10002279_pt1 | contig 24914 bp, 17 predicted proteins | sample ArcticOcean_MG_C_4_FD_87039 | JGI IMG/M metagenome (GOLD analysis project Ga0114996, IMG submission 87039) | Marine microbial communities from western Arctic Ocean - ArcticOcean_MG_CB4_134 | ecosystem: Environmental > Aquatic > Marine > Oceanic | place: Arctic Ocean: Canada Basin | collected... | reverse complement strand
CCAACGAACAGATGGCCAAGATCAACCTGTCTCCGCACGACTTCCACGGTGATTGGAACTACACCATCAGGCCATCGCCTACTTCCTGATATCAACCGTTTGTTTCGTCGCGGGCCCTAAGTGCCCAGGATTAAGCGGGTGTGCTTCTCCGCTGTGAACTGTTAGCTGTTAGCTCTTCTCTACCCTTTGCCCTTTGCCGGTCCCTACTCGTGCTTCCTTCCCGACGACTCATCCTCCTGTTCGCTTTCATCCTCGTCGACGTTCTCGCGATCGCCGCAGGGAGCTTCTACGTCTTCACCATGGGACTTCCCCGGCTCCCCGACGACCTCTCGCAGCTGGAGCTTCAGGCCGGACTTACGATTTATGCCGATTCGGGCGAGCTCCTGTATACCTTCAACCGAAGCGTCGGGCGCGTGGGCCTTGCGGACGTATCCCCACATTTCATCAACGCCATCATCGCAACCGAAGACGTCGATTTCTACAACCACCGTGGAATCAGTCTCAAGGGGATCGCCGGCGCGCTTTGGCAGAATCTGTGGGCCGGAGGCAAGGTGCGGGGCGGAAGCACGCTGACGCAGCAGATCGTAAAAAATCTCTTCCTCTCGCGCGAGAGAACATATACCCGAAAGGTGAAGGAAATTCTCCTGGCCGTGCAGCTCGAAAGTTTCTTTCGCCGTACGTACGGAAAGGCCGCGAAGCAGAAACTCCTGGAACTCTACATGAATGGCACCTTTTTCGGAACGAGTGCCTATGGCGTGGAAGACGCGGCTCGAACCTATTTCGACAAACCTGCATCAGGGCTGACGATATCTGAGGCCGCCATGCTCGCCGGGCTGCCAAATGCCCCTTCGACCTACAACCCGATCGGCGGCGACAGCACCGCCGCGCGTTCACGGGCAGAACATGTCATGCGCCGAATGGCTAGCGAGGGTCACATCACGGCAAAGCAGTTGAGCGCGGCGCTGAGCGAGCCCCTTCATGTGCGGCAAGACCGCCTCCCCCAGAACCGCACCCCCTACTTCGTCGAAACCATCAAATCTGAAATCGTCAACCGATGGGGACAGAGCGCACTGTATTATGGGGGGCTGGTCGTCCACACCACCCTCGACCTCGCGATGCAGCAGGCCGCTGAATCTGCAGTTGCAGAAGGCCTTGCGAGCCTGGACCAACTGCTGGAGTTCAAGCCTTACGGAAACGCGACGCAGGCTGAACGAAAGGACTACGTTCAGGGGGCCCTCGTCAGCATCGACCCCGCCACCGGCCGCGTCAAGGCCGTCGTCGGAGGTCGCGACATCTTCGTCAGCTACTACAACCGGGCTACCACCGCAAAGCGTCAACCTGGATCCGGTTTCAAACCGTTCGTCTATCTGGCCGCATTCGCGAGCGGGAGTGTCACCCCTATCTCCCTCTTCCTCGACGAACCCCGGTCCTACGTCCTCGACAGCGGCGTCTGGGAACCTCGCAACTATGGCGACAGCTACCTCGGCCTCACCACCGCCGCCTGGGGGCTCGTCAACTCGGCCAATGCCACCACGGCTCAGATCATCCAGCAGATCGGCCCCCGTCGCGTCGTCGAAGCAGCAGCCGCTCTCGGTATCACGACCGAGATCCCACCCTACCCCAGCATCGCCCTTGGCGCCGCCGAAGTCACGCCGCTGGAACTGGCCGCTGCGTACGCCACGCTCGCCAACTACGGGGTCCGTGTCGCCCCCACCTTCATCACCCGCGTCTCCGACCTCGCCGGCAGAGAACTCTACCGTCACCAGGTCGTCCAGACCCCTGCCGTCGACCCCGCCGACGCCTACCTCGTCACCCGCCTGCTCCGCAATGTCATCGACATCGGCACGGGACGATCGGTCCGCCGCCTCGGCTTTACCCACCCGGCCGCGGGCAAGACAGGCACCACCAACGACAATACCGACGCCTGGTTCACCGGCTTCACACCCGACCTTGTCACCTCCGTTTGGATCGGGTTCGACCGTCGCGACGTCGGGAAGCTCGTCCAAAAGTCAACCGGCGCCCAGATCACCGGAGGCCGCGGCGCCGCCCCCATCTGGACCCGTTATATGAAGGAGGTCACCGCCGGTCGTCCACCGTCCAACTTCTGGATACCCGACGGCATCACCGAAGTCGTCCTCGACGCCCGCACCGGCCTGCCTCCCGAGTCGATCTCGCCGTTAAACGAAGATATCGTCCCCATCACTATCGCCCTCCGCTCCAACCAGTCTCCCAACTCCGTAGACACCGTTCGCGCCTTCCTCGCCCACACTCTCCCCGACTCCCTCATCCCGGCTCCCCACCCCTGATTGTCCGCCTTTGGTTGTCCGAGTGTGATTATCCCGCCGTAGATTTTCGAATCCGATTTTCCCGCCCCTGACTATCCCGTATCAGATTATCCGCAGTTGGCCATCCCGTCTAGTCGCACCGGGTTGAAACCACGGTGCTACGCACGGACCCCAAGTCCGTTAAAACGGACTCGCCAGGAGCCCCAACCGCCTCGCTTCTGATCCTCTTTTTGATTATCCGCAGTTGGTCTCATCCCGCCCTTGCTTATCCGCCTTTGGTTATCCCGTTTGTTCCTCCAACCAGCTGAACATCTCCTCCTGCATCTTCACGTTCAGACAGTGTGGCACATCGTAGAATCGAGCTTCGAATTTTCCCGATGCTCCCCAGGCGTCGTAGACCCTCTGAATATCCTCGCAGGCGCCCTTCATCGAATCCATCGTAAACAACCGATCCTGCTCACACTGGAGCACCAGCAGCGGCTTCGGCGCACCGATCGCGGCGATGTCGGGAAGGTCCAGATGACGGTAGACATCAGGCGAGGTGTAGAGACCGATATGCGACTGGTGATCGTGAAGGACCTGGTCACCGAGGCGAGACATCCAGCCTGCAATAGCGCCAGCCGCAATCCCCTCCTCGGCACCAAACAGGTAGGTACTCCGCCATCCTCCTCCTGAAAGCCCTCCGCAGGCAATCCGAGCGCCGTCCACCTCTTGTCGAGACCGCAGGTACTCGAACGTCCGCCGATCGTCCCAAAGCACCAACCCCATCCAGCTCATGCCGGCCCAATTCACCATCTGGTTGATTCCTTTGGTCATCTCACCGACGCAGTGGTTGATCACGTTGGCCCACTCCGAAGTGCCCGTCTCCAATCCCTCCAGCTTCTTCCTCACATGGTCCGGCAGCTCGGCGTCTGGTACGCGGCGTTCACCCCACATGTGGGCGTCATTGACGATCACAACATAGCCTCTACGAGCCAGTTCGCTGGCCCAGAAGCGCCCCTCGTAACTTCGTCCAACGAATTGCAGGAGCACCGAATCGTCGCTCATCCCCTCCACCAGCTTCTCCCGCCCATGCGTGAAGAATCCCCCATGATCGTGCAGCGCCACCATCCCCGGGAAGGGTCCATCGCCCTCTGGTATCAGCACCTCACAGCGCAGCCGGTGGTGGCGGCTTGAAGCGAATTCCACAGTCTCCCTTACATACCCGTCACACGCCTCCGTCGCCACAGTCGTCGCGTCGAAAGGCACGGGTGTCGGGCTGAAGGCCATATGTTCCCACAACGCCTTGCGGGCCTCTGCTTGCCACACCTCTGAACCCATCTGGGCGCCCACCTCCCCGAATGCCAGTTTCCTGGGATGCTCCTCGGCCAGCGCCTCCAGAAATGGGCCGATTGCGCCCAGGTACGGCTTCGCCATGCGTGCCTCCTCCAGTCCCTCGATGATTTTGTTTTTTGCCCGGTATGCTATATGATACTCATCGGTCACACCCCGGTTTCTGATTTCTTGCAGGCCGTCGCTGCTGAATCGGACTCAAATTGGAGCCCATGCTATTGTATTGGAAGACCCAGTAACGAAAGAGACTTCGAATGAAATCAATCCCTCACATAGTCGGGATGCTGCTCCTCGTTGTCGGGCCCGCCTCCTCCGGAGGCCCTCCTCTTGAAGAAGCCCTCCTCTTCTCCCCCCACTCTCCCGGTGCCTGGGCTCCCAGCGAATCGAAGATAACGTCGGGCAATTCCGGTGGGGAACCCGTTCTGGAATGGGCCGTTGTAGTCGACCACAAAGCCGGTGAGGCCGACTACCCAATCGGTTGGCCGCGCATCGTCGCTGAAGTCGACAGTCTCCGGGACTGGTCCGCCTGGGACTACGTCGAATTCCGAGCCAGGACAACGGCGAGTCGAACATCGCTCCCTTCGGAGCCGGCCGGTCTCATCCTTTTCGATACCGACGGCGATCGTATCCTCACCCGGCCGCTCACCGAACTCCGCCTGAACGAGTGGGTGTCGTTCCGACTGCTCACCGCCAGCCTGCTCAGCGCTGGAGCCGTAGGGCGGATGCAGTTTTACATTGCAGAGCGGAACTACAGCCATGGCGACCGCCTTCACTTTGCCATAGACCGTATCTCTCTCTCCCGCCATACGGCGCCCGCCCTCGTCGACGTCCTGCCGTCGGCACATGTCGTATTCAGCGACATCGGCCACATATCCCTTCAGATCCGGCTGAGCGGCCTGAAAGATGCCGGATCCACGAACATTGTCTGTGAGGTCGTAAGGGAGAACGGCGTAGTCGCCTCCATGGTGCGTTCGGTGTCGAACGGCCTGTCAACGCTCGTCCTGCCCCTGCCTCAAGGCCTGTCGCCGGGAGCCTGTACGCTGCGAACGCGAGTCGAGGAATCGGAAGACCTGTCGGAATCCCCCCTACACGTTGTCGCCTCACCCTGGAGATAATCCGTGAACCGCCTCGCCATCGTCATCGCCGTCCTCCTGTTGCTATCGCCGCAAACGCCCGCAGAAGTTCTACGCTTCGACCTGGGCGTCGACACATCCGCCGTTTGGGACGGATTCACAGCCGTCACCCTTTCCAACAGCGGGAAGAATGGATGGACGTCCGTCGACAGCCTGACGGCGACGGGGCGCCGCTACGAGGCCCGCGAGGGAGATCGCCGACCGCCAGCAATCTGGACCAATCCCATAACCGAAGACGGGCACCTCAGTGTCCTCCCCAACACCTTCCTCGTCGACGTTCCTCCGGGCCGCTACCAGGTCTTCGCCCTGTGTGGCACAAGCGGGAGGGAGCGCGATCGGTTCTTCGACTTCACAATCTCCGTTCCCGGTGACAGCGCTCGCGTGCAGATCGAGGGCGGTCTCGACTTCAGGTCCGTCCGCCTCAACGCAAACGTCGGCGACTCACCTCTCAGAGTAGACATTGCGCCCCGTAGCGCGTGGTGCATCTCGGCGCTGGTGATCTCATCCCTGGACGAAACACCCCGCGTCGAACGCGAAATCATCAAGCCTATCGAAGACTGGACCTACCGGCTGCCTCCTCAGGAATCGGCGAAATGGGAATTCGAAGCTGGCCCTGTACCTCCGCCCCTGCCGGAACTCTCTGCAGAACAGATGAAACGTGGTTTCGTCCTCCATGCACGTCCGTGGGAAGAACCCGTCTATCCTCACACGAGGCCCTCCAGCGAAGATCTCGACCCGAAGCTTCGGCTCTTCGCTTCGCAGGATGAGTACGAGCCCGTCACTTTTACACTCCACGCCCTTCGAGAACTCGACGGCATACGCGTCCAGGTCGGCGACATCGGCCCCGTCTCATCAGCCGACATCGATGTCCGCAGGGTTGCCTACGTACGCGCCCGCCCCAACTACCAGGTTCGGAACCGGTACCGAATCGTCCCCGATTTCATCGAACGCTTCGAGACGATCCATCTCGAGCCTCACGAAAATGTGCGTTTCTGGGTCACTCTCTACGTACGGAAGGGGACTCCGGCCGGTATTTACAACGGATCCGCCGTTGTCACAACATCCAGGGACACCGTTCAAGTCCCCATCCGGCTCAGGGTGCTCCCCTTCCAGCTCCGGGAAAACCCCGACCGTCTGTATTCCATCTACTACCGCCATCCCTACGACCGCATGCGCCAGGCGGCTGACCCGGTCTCGCGCGAGTACTTCCGTCGCAAGGCCGAGCGTGAGCACATCGACATGGCCGCTCACGGCATCCGCAATACCGTTCTCTCCGTCTGGAGCCCGGCCGCCGACGAACAGGGCCGCTTTGCCTTCGACTGGGACCATCTTCAGGCCAAGCTCGATCTCTGGAAGCAGGTCGGATTCCGCGGCCCCATCGTCATGGGCATCCCAACAGAAAACGTCTACAGGAAACATGTCGGTAAGGGCTACGGCAGCCACCTGAGTGATATCGAAGTGCCACCCGAACCCTTCGCAGCCGAAATGACCGACATGGTTCGGGTAATCGAAGCCGAACGTAAAGACCGGGGGTGGCCCGAGTTCCTCTACTATCCGGTGGATGAGCCCGGGCGCGATTCCACGGCCATCGCATTTATGACTGCAGTTCTCAAGTCCGTAAAGGCTGCCGGTGTCCGCACCTACCTCACCGCCAGCCCCGTCAGCGACGCATTCCAGCCGCTGCGACCTTACGTCGATGTCTGGAGCACCCAGCCCTTCCTCCCGGCCCGCGAACAGGCGCTTGCCGAAATGGAAGCCCAGGACATCGAGTACTGGTGCTACCCCAATCATGTGAACGGCGAGAACGACCATACGCCCGTCGCCGGGGCTCGCATGACATTCGGCTTCGGCTTCTGGCAGTCGGGCTTCCGCGCCCTCAACCCCTGGATCTACTCCTGGTCCGTCGGCTCTCCCCGCAACAACCTCGACGGATTCATGAGCGACTTCTTCAACGGTCACGAGCCAGACGGCGCCGTCATCCCCGTAGCCATGTGGGAAGCCTACCGCGAAGGCTGGGATGACGCCCGCTACATCTACACCCTCGAATCCCTCATCCAGACCGCGTCCAACCATGCCATACCCGAAGTCCGTCAGGCAGCTGCCAATGCGCAAGAAGAACTCGATGGAATTTGGGATGCCATCCCCGTTCAACCCAAGTACAAGTACGATAACCTCTGGGCCCCGTCGGAGTACACCGTCTACCGCTGGCTCATCGCCCGGGAGATCCTGCAGCTGCAGAACCTGCTCTGAATTCACATTCTCTATCCTGCGACCTGTACTCTCTGATCGACTCTGTAATCCACCCTCAACTGTTCGAGACCATCCAACAATGAAGTGTCTTCCCCTTACCATCGCACTCGCAATCTTTGTCGTTTCCCCTCCCGCATCTTCCGCAGCCGACCATCCAGGAGGAAAGAGCGTGTCCCTTCGGGCCGCCGTTCAGAAGAGCGGCGTCGCTTCCAGATATCCGGGCGACCTCGGGATTGCCGATGATCCGTCCGTCATCTTTGCCGACGGATTTGAGAATGGCCTTAACGCCTGGACCACCTTCCGGAATCGCGACGCCATCAGCATCCTCCAGGACAGCGGTATGTCGCACGCCGGATCGGCGACCGTTCGCATTACCGCCACCCGGGGCCACGACACAGGTGGCGCCCTCGGTTACCGGTGGCCCGATGGGGTCGACCGTCTTCACGTGCGCTTCTACTGCAAGTTTCACCCCGATACCGTGAAGCCGCATCACTTCGTTAACATGGGCGCCGACAGTCCCCTGTGGAATCCCGGCGGCCACGCGGGGGAACGCCGGGAAGGGCATCTCACCTACTCCACCACAATCGAACCACCCAGAACGGATGACAAGGATCCGGGATGGTATTTCTACACCTACTGGCATCAGATGCGGAGTTGGGAAAATCCGGACGGCACAACGAAGCATCCGCCCAAAGGCAACGGCAGGAGCTTCTACGGCAACAACTTTAAACCCGACAGCCAGGGTTTGCCATTCGAACGAGACCGCTGGATCTGTGTCGAATTCATGATGCAGGCCAACACGCCGAGACAGTCGGACGGCGTTCAGGGCTTCTGGATCGACGGAGTCCCCGTCGGCCGATACGGACCCGGAAAGCCCCTGGGCTCCTGGATCCGCGATCGCTTTGTCACATCGGGTCCGTTCAATACCAACCCTCAGCCGTTTGAGGGCATGAACTGGCGGTCGATCCCCGAATTGAAGCTCAACCGGGTTGGTCTTCAGTGGTACATTTCAGATGAAGTGGCTGAACCCGGACCCTCCGATCACAACACCGTCTACTTCGATGACGTCGTCTTCGCAACCGAGTACATTGGTCCGCTACATCCCGTGCCTGATCATTGAGGGTTCGGTGGTTGTATCATCCAAACTATGATGCCTGCCCTTTCTTCGCGCCCTTTGCGGTGACAGCCTCTCAAGAGGAAATCCCATGCTTGGAGACCTCGAAAAACTCAGCTTCGCCACGAAGCAGGATTCCGAAACCGGCGTCACCGTACGCCGCCTCTCCGACGGAAAGGGCGACACCATTACGCCCTACTTCACGCAGCCGATGGTCTCGCACGACAACCGACATGTTCTCGTGGAAAGCACCCGAACCAGTCAGCACCAGCTCCACCTCATCGACCTCGAAGATGAGACGATGCTCCAGGTCACCTCCGAACCCGATATCGGCTTCCATCGCTCCCTCATGGACATCAACCGGATGGTCGCCTACCATTGGGCCGGGCGCCTGCTCCGCCGCGTAGACCTCACCACCCTCCGAAGCGAAGCACTCTACGAGATTCCCGAAGGTTTTCGCGGGGGCATCCTCTCCATCGATCACTCGGGAAGGTATCTCGCCTTCGTCTACGCCGAACAGCTCAACGTCAGCACGGCCACCGGCCAGATCTACTCCGACATGAAAGAGAAGTACTATCGTCGCCCTTCCTGCGTCATCATCCGCTACGACATCGAGAAGCGCCGGGCCGAGGCCGTTTGGGGAGAACACGAATGGATCTCCCACGTCGCCATCTCCCCCGTCGACCCCGATCTCGTCCTCTTCTGTCACGAGGGCCCCTGGGCCCGCCTACACAGGATGTGGGTCGTCCGCGTCTCGTCAGGGGAACACTGGCCGCTCGTGGAGCGTGAAAACTTCACCGAGAAAGACGGCCACGAGTACTTCACCCACGCCGGCAAGGTCGTCACTCAGTACGCCAGTCGTGAATCGTCCGCCTCGAACGAATGGGACGAGTACAATCTCTGCATCTGGCCCGACGGAACCGGGGAAGAGCGCTTCGCTCTTGGCCCCCGACGCCCCGGCCACGTGCAGACGTCACACACCGACGATACGCTCCTCGTCGGCGACGGCTCCTTCCCCATGGGAGGCCCGGATGAGGAGGAATGGCGGTCGAAGGGCCACGGTTACATGGCTCTCCTGCGCCACCAGGAGGGCGTCGCCCACATAAAACCCCTCTGCACCCACAACACATCCTGGTCCACCCAGAACTCCCACCCACATCCCGTCTTCGCCCCCAACGACGACTCCATCTTCTTCAACTCCGACGCCGAAGGCCTCAGCAACGTCTACCAGGCCCTGGACATCAAGCGATATGCAGAAGGTCTATAGCCCCAACACAATTAGAAATTGCCAATGTCTAATCTTCAATACTCAATGATCTAAGGGTCAATTTTATACTCCTAACTTTGTACTGTCTCATCGCCTTTTCGTCCCACCTCCAACCTGTGAGCCTCTCTCCATGACCGACCGAATCCATCGTATCCGCCCGACTCCCACCGACATCTACCTCGGCAACCCGCACAAGGGCTGCTGCACCTTCCAGCACTTCAACGGCGACGAACTCTTTGCAGGAACCGGTTGGTCCGAATCCGGCCCGCTCGAATTCCCGGCGCGGGTCGCCCGAGGCGTCATCCCCGGTTATCTGCCAACCACGGTCTCCTATTGCCGCTGGTTCTGGCGCCACTTCGAACCCGAAGATGGCACCTACGACTTCTCGATGATCGAGAAATCGCTGGAGGTCTGCGCGGATCGAGGCCAGTCACTGGCCGTCCGTCTCATGGCCTTCGGAAGCTTCAAACAACCTCAAATCCCCGACTGGTACCAGGAGAAGTACACCACGAGCCCGTGGGTCATCCCCTGGTCGGGAGGAAAGATTACGATCCCCGACTACGACTCCGATGAATACTTCGAGCGATGGGCTGCGGGCAACGCCGCATTCGCCGAGCGTTTCGGCGATCATCCTCTACTCGAAAGCATCGACATCACCTACATCGGTCCATGGGGCGAAGGCGCAGGCCAATACACGCAGGAAACGGCCGATCGGTTCGCGAAAATGTACGCCGACACGTTCTCCAACATCCCCAGGCTCGCCCTCATCGGCGGCATCCAACTCCGTGCCGGCGTCGAGTCTGGAAGCGGCTGGCGGGCCGACTGCTTTGGTGACGGCCCCGGTATGTGCTCTCCTCCCGACGCCTACACACCATTTCCCCTGGCCTACGATCACATGCACGACATCTACCCGAAGCAGATCGTTATCTCGGACGCGCAGAACGCCTGGCAGGCAGCACCCGTACACATGGAAACCTGCGGCGTACCAATGCGGTGGTTCCAAACCGACCGCGACATCGACTTCATCCTTCAGCAGGGACTCAAGTACCACACCACGTACTTCATGCCGAAGTCGACGGCGCTTCCCGACGCATGGATGGACCATCTCCGCGACTTCTGCCGCAGCATCGGCTACCGCTTCGTCTACCGCCAGGCCGAACTGCCCGACCAGGCCAAAAAAGACGGAAGCTTCTCATTCACCTCCTGGATCGAGAACGTCGGCATCGCTCCCATCAGCAGACACTACGACTTTGCCCTCCGCTTTCACCAGGACTCGAAAGAGGAAATCGTCGTCTTGAAGGACGTCGACATCTGCAAGTGGATGCCAGGTGACGAATGGATCAGCACCGACGTCCAGCTGCCGAAGGGCTTCCGCGAAGGAAGCGTCGGTGTGGCCGCCGGAATCGTGCCCCCTGGTGAAACCGAACCCGCCGTCCGCTTCGCCGTCAAAGACCAGTTCAAAGACAACTGGGTCGACCTCGGGAACATCGAACTCTGCTGATTCCGCAGCAAATGCAGTATGCAGAAAGGCCCCCGGAGAAATCCGAGGGCCTTTCCTTTTCCAGAATTTGCTCCCTGGTCCTGAGGCTCCGCCTCAGGACCACCACCTCAAACCACCTTCACCCCACCCTGATACACGCCGCTCACCCGGCTGAACACCCCCACATCCTGAGTCGGATCGCCCTGAAAGATCGCAAAGTCCGCCATCTTCCCCTTCTCCACCGTCCCGATCTCCCCACCCATCCCAATCGCTTCTGCAGATAGGCGCGTTGCCGCAACAAGTGCCTCCGCCGGGGTGAAACCCACTTCGGTCAACAGCTGCAGATCATAGTCCAAATGCCCGAAGGCCAGACTGCTCACCCCCGAATCGGTACCGGGGACCACCCGCTCCTTCATTCCCTCGAATTCCAGCATCCGGCGCATGACGTCCATCCGGCCCTTTGCCCGGACTTCGAGATCATGAAGTTCCGCTGCCTCGAAGGAGTGCAAAGTCCCCAGTTCGTGACGCTCTCTCAACTCCACGATCCGGTAGAAGCGGGTCCACGCTTGCAGTGTAGGACTCACCCAGATCCCCGATTCGGCTACCATTTCGGCCAGCTTCGGATCGAAACGAAGCTCGCGGTCGGGGTCCAGAAACTCGGCATGCTCAATCAGGTCCACACCCGCTTCAACCGCAAGACGCATCGACTCCGACGCCCTGCAGTGAGCGGCCGTCAGCCGCGAGTGGTGGTGGGCTTCGTGGACGGCAGCGTGAAGCTCGTCCACCGAATAGCTCGCTCGGCCAGGATCCGTACCTGCCGTCCCCCCGCCCGATGCCATGATCTTGATGTAGTCGGCGCCTTCGTGAACCAATCGACGCACCGACTTCCGGATCTCGTCCACGCCATCTGCCGTCTCATTGCACATGTGAAAGTGGCCGCCGGTGCACGTAATCGGGCGCCCGCTGACCTGCATGCGCGGTCCAGGGAAGTACCCCCGCCCCAGACCTTCCTTCAACGCGAACCCCACCCGGTTTCGGGCGCCATGCTCCCGGATCGTCGTAATCCCTGCACGACGATGCTTCAGCAGGTTCATAACCCCCGTCAGCACCATCATCTCATCGGTATCCGAAAACATCTCCGCATACGACCGCCCGTCTCCAGCAAGGCTCAGATGTGTGTGGCTGTCAATAAGTCCTGGAGTCAGGCATTGTCCCGGCAGGTCCAGAACCTCGGCCCCGGGAGGAGTCTCTTTGCGCAGCGCCTCAGCGTCGCCCACGGCTCCGATCCGATCGCCCTGAACACGGACCGCCTTCCCTCCAACGGCCTGTCCGCCGCGTCCGTCCGCCAACAGCTCCGGTACCAGCAGCGTTACCCGATCCGACGCATCACTCATGCCGTCTCTCCATCCTAAGCAAAGAGACCGCAACGGATGCATTGCGGCCTCTCAACCTGATGCTAAAGCAAAAGTGCCTCTGATCTTCGCCTTCAGTCTACGGCCTTTGACTCGCCTTGCCTTCTTCTGCCCTCTGCCGTCTCCCCTTTGCCCGCCTTTAGATGTGCGGCCCACGCTCCTTGATAATCTTCAGAGCAAGCGCGGGGTCGATTTGGACAATCATCTCCGGCTCGATCTTGCAGTGTCCGGGAAGGTCGAATCCGGCAACGGCGCTGCGGGTATGGAATCCGGAGTTCGATACATCCTCGCCGTCTTTTGCGAACTCGGAAATGGGTCCACCGAATACGTCGTGCCAGACCGTCGAGTAGCCGTCCACAACCTTCGGCGACTTCGAGAAGGCGCCGCCTCCGGCCGAATTCACCATGCCGATGCACTTCACGCAGTACCAGATATCGTTCAGTGTACCGTAGCCGTCCAGGCCCCAGTGAAGCGAGCGGATATGGTTGGCGCCGGCTTCACGCCCGGCCTCGTATCCAACCTGCACATCATCGTCGTCATTCGTCACTGGGCCCGTTCCGCCGCCGGTCCCGGAAGTGAACACCAGTCCAGACGGGGTAAATGCCAGGTTGGCGATCCGTCGTCCCTTCATCGGCGCCACTACGGCTTCCTTCTTTCCCAGATCGATTCCAATCTTCTTGATCCGGTCGTATACATCGAAATCACGTGTCCAGGATGCATGAATGTCCGCCATCTCATAGCCTCCGTACGTCTGAAAGTCAGTATTTGAGGGCAATTCCATCGATTTACTAACCCCAGCAAGGTAGAACAAATCCCCACTCCGTCAAGCCTTCTTTCCCTGTCTCCAGGCAGCATATCCCACGTTGTCAATTCCCCTCGGAAATACTACGTTTCCCCCCGTGGCAAAGCCCGCCGTCCCTTCTGTATTCTGTCTTCTTGGCTCCTCACCTTCTCTTCCAGGATTACCCTCGATATGAACAAAGAACGCGAATCCGAACTCCTGCAACAGCTCGACGCTCCGGCCGAAGGCCATTTCGCCGACGTCAACGGAATGGAGATGTACTACGAAACCCATGGCAAGCCCAACGACGAACGTCTGCCGCTCTTCGTCCTTCATGGCTTCTCGGCCACCAGCCAGGCTTGGAAACCCAGGCTCCCACCTTTCACCGAGCACTTCCGCGTCATCCTGCCCGACCTTCGCGGCCACGGCCGTTCATCGAATCCGTCTGGAGAATTCACGCATCGACAGTCAGCCCAGGACATCCTCGCCCTTGCCGACCACCTCGGCGTCGACCGATTCATGGCCATGGGGTCCAGCACAGGCGGCATGACCCTCATCCATGCTGCCACCCGATCTCCTGACCGCATTGAAGCCCTCGTCCTCGTCGCCGCAACCATCTACTTCCCCGAATCCGCACGCGAAATCATGCGCGATTCCGACCCCGCCAAACTGACTCCTGAAGCCATTGCCCAGATGCGCCAGACCCATCTCCGGAGCGACGACCAGGTCCGCGACCTCCGGCGTCAGTTCTATGAATTCAGAAACAGCTACGACGACATGAACTTCACCGCCCCCTACCTCTCCACCATCCAGGCCAGAACGCTCATCGTCCACGGGGACCGCGATCAGTTCTTCCCGGTCGAAATACCCATGCAGATGTACGCCTACATCCCCAACAGCTACCTTTGGATCCTCCCCAACGCCAACCACGGCCCCATCGCCCGCGACCCCGACGCCTTCGGCCATCACGCCGTGGAATTCCTCCTCGGCAACTGGGAAAACGAGTAGCTCCAGGTTCGGCCCGATCTTTCCTCCCCCAACCCCCACCTTCTGCCGTCCCTGCCTGTCATTGCGAGGGTCCCGCAGGGACCCGTGGCAATCTCGCTCTCCCCGTACCCTTACTTCTTCCCCCCCCCATCGCCCTGTACAACTCCCAATTCGCCTTCCCCACCGCCTCCGACGCCCGAAACGACCGCACCGGCCAGTAGCCGAACGCCTCGTGCACCCGAATTCGGTGGTGGAACAGGCACTCCACAGCCTCGCCCACCATCGGAAACGCCCCGTTGTCACGCCTGCATTCATCACTCACCGCCAGGAGGTTATTGTACTTCGATGGACTGACGATGAAACTCCCCCCGCCGCCATTCACATTCAGATAGAAGGCGTGCGAGGTTCCCGTCACCCGTCCCGCCTTCGCTTCGAACGCATCCACGCTTCCCGAAACCTCACCCCCGTTCGACGGGTGCACGATCACTCGTGATCCGAACATCACTGGCAGCGTCCAGACATCCGGATATCGGCCGTCGTGGCATATGTGCATGCAAATCGGCGCGCCGTTGACATCGAACTCCGCAAGCCGGTACCCGTGATGAAACTCGGTTTCGCACGAGTGAATTTTGGCGTGCGTCGAAACGACCTCACCATCCGGATCGTACACCCGCGAAACGTTCGTCCGCGTCACCGCCCGCTTGTGCCCCTTGCCCTTTTCCCAGTTGGGCATGCCCACCACCACGTGGGGAGCGTTCGGCTGCTCCCGGATCGCCTCTCGCAGAACCCGCTCCGCCCTCTCCACCTCGGCACGGTCTTGCGTCACGCGGTCGGTCGGGAAAAGCCCCGTCAACGATGTCTCCGTCGTCACCATCAGTTCCACGCCGGCTTCGGCAGCGGCGGCCAATCCCCTTCGAATCGACGCCAGGTTCTCTTCGATCGAAGGCCGATTCAGCATCTGCCAGCCTCCCAGGTTCAGGAACTCCGGTACGGTCCAGCGAGGACCCCGGTGTACGAAGCGGCTGAGATGAACACCAACACCTTCCGCTTCGAGCATCACACCCATTTCGGGTAGAATATCCAGGTCGCCTGTTCGAAGGAGTTCCTGCCCATCCAGGATCACTCCGATTCGGGCCATTTTGACGAACTCGCCGCCGCCTTCCAGTTTCTCAACAATCAGGGTGTGGTTCTTGCGTCGGGACACCTTCGGCATCCTCACCTTCACAACGGGCTGAGGGCGCGTCCATTCCGATGTGCCCAGCAGCGCTCGGCCGGCCTTGAAGTCGAGTGTCACGACAGCCGACTCTGCTCCACCGGCGAAGCCGAATCGCAACTTCCCGCGATCCGTTTCATCCAGCTGAAACGTCAGCTCCATCGAATCACCGTTTCGGGTATGAACACCCGTCCCGTGTATCCTGCTCGGTCGCCCCCGCATCGGCGTCAGGTGCAGGCCGTCTCGGCCCGATTCCACAGTCGCATCGGAAGCCGGAATCGACCACCCACACTCGGTTTTCCGAAATCGTGTCTCCGAAAGCTTAACGCGTCGCATATCAGCCCTCTGTAGTTTGCGTTTCTCTAACCGCCTGCCCCAATGTACCTTCGATGAGCCGGTGAACAAACCTTTCCAGGGCCCAAAAGGCATGTCCCGAACCTGTTCCGGGAAATCGGGCCGCCGGAGGCAAAAGTACTTAGACTCCAACTGAGCTGGTTCAGCCAGCAAACACCCCCACCTCACCGAACTCAGAAGAACCCGAAATCGTATCATTGATGCAACACGGAGTCACTTCATGAACCTCATCCAGATCCAACACCCTCAATTTGGGCGGCGCGTCGCCGGTATCGAGGGCGAACAAACCAAACTGCTCTCTCCCGAGCGAGCCTCCGTTCATGAACTGGCCGCTGCGGCCGTTCGCAATGAGCGGACACTCACGCAGGAAGCGGCGGACTCGCTGTCTGATGAAACGCTGGACTACGACTCCATCCACGCGGGTGAGAGTCCCTGGAAGCTGTTGGTGCCGTTCGACCACCCGATGGAGCCGTCCCGATGCCTGGTCAGCGGCACCGGCCTCACGCACAAGGCCAGCGTCGACAACCGGCAGGCGATGCACGAAGCAGAGGCCGACGTCGCTGCCATCACCGACAGCATGCGCATCTACCAGTGGGGGTTGGAAGGGGGAAAGCCGTCACCCGGGGCAGTCGGAGTCCAACCAGAATGGTTCTACAAAGGCAGCGGAACCATCCTCAGGGCGCACGGACAGCCGCTGGAAACGCCTCCCTTTGCGGACGACGGCGGCGAGGAACCCGAAATCGCCGGGGCCTATCTCATCGATTCGGAGGGCCGGCCCAGGCGCATAGGGCTGATGATGGGGAACGAGTTCTCCGATCACATCATGGAAAAGAAAAACTACCTGTACCTGGCGCCCTCCAAACTCAGGACCTGCTCAATCGGACCCGAACTGGTTCTCGATGCCGACTTCAGCAGCGTCACCGGCACGGTCTCCATCCATCGCGGCGGGGAGACGGCCTGGTCGCGAACCGTCGTCACAGGCCAGGACAACATGTCCCATTCCCTGGAGAACCTGGAACATCATCACTTCAAGTATCCTGAACACCGCCGTCCCGGAGACGTCCACATCCACTTCTTCGGCGCCGACGGCTTCAGCTTCGGCGAAGGATTCCAGATCCAGGATAACGATGTAGCCGAAGTCACCTGGAACGGTTTCGGAAAGCCGCTGCGAAACCCCATCCAGATCGCCTCAGGCCCCGAGCCCTTTACTCCAGCCATCCCACTATAGAATTCAGCTGCAGCGATTCTCTTATCTTTGCCCTCTGCCCTCTCACTGTTCACTGTTCACTGCCTTCATGATCTACGACATCCACACCCACTACTGGAACTATCCCAACGACTTCGACGAAGACGCGCTTGCACAGGGCCAAAAGGCCCGCGGCGATGTGGACGTCGATCTCACCGTCACCTATCATGGATACCAGAGTACGGCGTCTGAACCTGTTACAACCGTCGTCTTTGGCGGAAAAGCGAGGTTGTCCGGGCTCTGGGTGGACGATCGGTCCGTCGCCGCGTACGTCGGCGACCGTCCGGACCATCTGATCGGCTTCCTCTCCGTCGACCCGACACAAAACGGCTGGCAGGAAGAGCTTCACCACGGCCACAAGGAACTCGGCCTGAAAGGCATCAAGCTCCTCCCGATGTACGCCGGTTTCTGTCCCAACGATCCGAAGCTGGATCCCCTCTGGACCTATGCGTCAGACCATCGTCTCCCCGTTCTCCTGCACACGGGAACCACCTTTGTCGCCCAGGCCCCTCTGGAGTGCACGCTGCCCAGACACGTCGACGATATCGCCATCCGATTTCCCGACGTCCGGATCGTCATGGCCCACCTCGGACATCCTTACGAGGGAGAGTGCGTCGCCGTCATCCGGAAGCATCCGAATGTCTACGCCGATGTCAGCGCACTCCACTACCGGCCCTTTCAGCTATACCAGAGCCTGATGCTCGTCCAGGAGTACGGCGTTTGGCACAAGGTGATGTTCGGGACCGACTATCCGTTTACCGACGTCGGTGCGTCCGTCGCCGGCCTCCGCGGTCTCAACAAGATGCTGGAAGGCACTGCCCTCCCGCGGCTGCAGGTCGACCAGATAGAAGCCATGATCTACCGTGACTCGCTCTCTTTGCTGGGCCTCGGTTCACCCTCGTGAACTCAGGGCAGGAGCCCTGAGTGAGAGGATGTCGGTAGCCCGAGGTGTAACATTTCCGCCAACCCCTCATCCACGGCTCCCGCCGTGGATCACAAGGCATCACGTCGTCCTCCAAACCACGGAGATCTCGTTGCCATCCTGGGAAAAACAAGACGAAGGCCTGTTCCTCTATCGCGACAGCTGCAACGTCTACGCCGTCCAGGGCGCCGAAGGAACGCTCCTCATCAATGCAGGGACCGGTCGCTGCGCCGACCACCTGTCTGAGGTCGCGAAGGGACCCGTCACCCTCCTCCTCACCCACCACTTTCGCGACCACACCGACGGCGCGCGTCGACTCAAACAGAAGGGAGCGCAGGTCCTCGGACCGTACTGGGATCAGGACTACCTGGTCGATCCCGAGCAGGTCTTCCGGGAGCGGCAGGTGTGGAACTCGTACGACAACCGGTGGGACCGCTACGCTCCCGTCACTCCGCTGGAAATAGATGGCTGGATGATGGACTATGAAACCCGGCAGCTGGCAGGGCTCAATGTCGAAGTCGTCCCAACACCCGCTGCAACGAACGGTGCGGTCAGCTACGTCATCACGCACGGCGGGCGGCGGCTGGCCTTCGTTGGCGAAACCGTCTGCGGCGTGGGCAAAACCGGTCGAATGGCCCCTTTTCAGTACAACTACAACGACCTCACCGGAGCGGTCAATCTCTGGCACTCCTCCCGTCGACTCCTGGAAGCGAAGCCGGATCGTCTTCTTCCCAGTATCGGAGAATCTGTCTCCGATCCCGGAGTGGCGATTCAAGAGCTCCGAAAGAACCTGCTCAAACTCGACGATATCCAGCCCGGCATCAGGGACCAGTTTCAGGATCCAGATGAGGACGATATCGAGGAAGTGCTGCCGCACCTCTATCGGTCGAAGTACGCCAACTGTCAGACTCACTTCGTCATCAGCGACTCGGGAAGAGTCCTCACCATCGACTTCGGCTACAACAACCGGGCCTACAGTTCCCCGCAGAAGCAGCACCTTTCAAATCGCCGCCCGTTCCTGCACGGGATCGGCGGACTCAGGAAACGGTTGGGCGTCGAGCGAATCGACACCGCACTTATCAGTCACTTCCACGACGACCACGTCAATGGCGTGCCCATGCTGCAGCGGCTCTTCGGCACCGAGGTCTGGGCGTCGGAGATCTTTGCCGACATCCTGGAAAACCCGCCCCGCTACGACCGCCCCTGCCTCTGGCATGAACCGATCAACGTTGGCAAGCGGCTCCCCTCGGAAGAAGCCTTCGAATGGGAAGGGATCCCCATCACCCTCTATCCCATGTCGGGGCACACCCGGTTCGCCACCCTTATCTGCATGGAAATCGACGGTACTCGAGTGGCCCATACCGGTGACCAGATCTTCTTCAGCACACCCGACGGACTTGCCTACGGCCCCGATTCACGGTCGTTCACCAACCACGTGTACAAGAATGGGCTCGACATCGGGTGTTACAAAGACACGCTGGAAAGGCTAAAAGCGTTCAAGCCTGAGCTCGTCATCACTGGCCACACGCAACCCTACCGTCCCGACGGAAACTGGCTCAGCAAGATAGAAGTCGGCGCCAACGCCTTCGACGACGCCCACGAAAGCCTGATGCACCTCGGGAACAACGACGTCCACTTCGGCCCCGAATCCCAGGGCGGAAAGCTCAAGCCCTACATGGTCCGCCTGGACGAACCATCCGAAATCACCTTTAGCGGGTGGATCATCAACCCCTTCCCATCCGACCAGACAGCAACGATCACTCTCGTAGGTCCGGACATCTGGACATCCACGACAGCCAGCGTGAAACTGGGTCCTCGCGAGCAAAAGAACATCGTCATATCTATTACGCCGCCCTCAGACACCACCTGCCGACGCCAGCCCGTCGCCCTCGACCTCGTCGTCGGCGACCGACCCTTCGGCCAGGTCACGGAGGCCCTTGTCACCATAGGCCACCCCCGCTTCTAACCGCGCTCAGAAGCACCAGCCGTCGCCGTCATTGCGAGGCCAGACGTTTTCCGGTCTGGCCGTGGCAATCTCGCTTCACACAGAGCACCACGCCTTTAGAAAGCCCGCCCCATGCCCCGACCCAACCTCCTCTTCCTCATGCCCGACCAACTCCGTCACGACTTCCTGGGCTGCTATGGCGCCGACTTCGCCGAAACGCCAAATATCGACGGCCTCGCCGACCATGGCGTTCTGTATCGCAACGCCTACTCGCCCTCACCAATTTGCGTGCCCGCACGTTCTCTCCTGATGACCGGCGTAAACGCAATACGTACCGGAGTTCTTGGAAATGGAGAGTTTCTCAGACCCGATCTTGAAGACTGCGGAATCCGAACATGGCCTCAACACCTGGCCGACGCTGGGTACACGACGGCCGCCATTGGCAAGATGCACTTCTACCCCTGGGACCTGAAACTCGGATTCCAATACCGGGTTGCAGCCGAAGACAAACGGTGGATTCACATCGAAGACGATTATCAGCGCTTTCTGAAGCGGTCCGGATATCGTAAACTTCATGGGAACGAGCACGACGGTTACCAGGACGGCCGGGGCGCCATCGTCAACCGAATCCCCTGGGAGTATTCGGTCGACCGTTTCGTGGGCCAGGAAACATGCCGCTTCATCCGGGAGCTGCCGGCTGAAGAGACATTCGCGGCGATGGTCGGGTTCCCCGGACCTCACTGTCCGTACGATCCGAATCAGGAATTTCTCGACGGGGTCGATGAGAGCCGGATGCCCCCCGCCATACCCGTGTCAGAAGATGACCCGCAGCATCTGGTTGCCGGAAACGTAAGAGGCAACAAGAGCGAGTGGAACGGCGTCGACTACGCCGAGTTTACCGACGCCCACAAGCGCAAGATTCGCGCCCACTACACCGCTCTCGTGCAGCAGATAGATCACGAGATTGGGGACATCCTGAATGTGCTGGAAGAGACGGGACGGTTGGACAACACCGTCATCATCTTCGGCAGCGATCATGGCGACTACCTCGGAGATCACGGACTCATCGGAAAAGGCACTTTCCTGGAAGCCAGCACCCACGTGCCTCTCATTGTAAGAACACCTGGGCAGAATGGGGGGCGAGTCAGTACGGAGCCAGCAAGCATCGAAGACATCACGGCCACGCTGCTCTCACTCGGAGGCGTTGAACCGCCTGGCTACATGGACTCCAAGCCATTACCGGAGCTTGGAATCCCCGGATCGGCGCCGCGGGACATCGTCTTCGGATTCCTCGCGGGCGGGTGCATGGCCTTCGACGGAGAGTGGAAGCTGATCAAGTACGCATCAGGTCAAACCAGGCTCTACAACATCCCGCAGGATCCCGGAGAACAGAAGAATCGTCTGGACGAACGTCGAGACATTGCCGACCGGCTCGACGCAGCACTCACGACCAAACTGTTTCAGTCTCTCAGGCAATCCAATCGCGAGAAAACCGTAGACGACTCAACCGGCCTCTGGCAGAGCGAAGCGTTCGGGCGCCTTCGCTGGAAACGCAGATACCCGCAGCCCCTGGACAACTCTTGAGAAGGAACACAGCCGTATGTTGACGAAGCGAAATGCCTTTTGCCCCGAAGATGTCATCGCGCTCAAGACGCTCGGAAAGGTCGAGATCTCTCCCGACGGCAATTCTGTAGCCTTTTCCGTCTCCAGAGCGGTCATGGACGCGACCACCAGCACGCATAGATCACACATATGGATCGTATCCTCTCGGGGTGGCGCCCCGTCCCAGCTCACGAACGGTCCCAAAGGCGATGGGGGTCCAAATTGGTCGTCCGACGGATCCCTGGTCGCATTCACTTCCGACCGTGGAGATAAGAACCAGGTCTGGTTGATTCGACCAGACGGCGGCGAGGCCAAGCAGCTTACTCGATCGAAGAACGGAGTGAGTGCGCCGCGGTGGTCGCCCGACGGAACCCGGATCGTATTCCTCGTAACCGAGGTGGACGCTAAAAAGAAGAAGACCCAGAAGAAGGCCGGCAACGACGCCATCGTCGTTGGCAAAGACGACATCTACCAAACCCACCTGTGGGGCATCGACGTCGATGGGGAAGAAGGGGAAACGAAACTGCTCTTCACCCTTCCAGACAGCCCGGACGATGTCTCGAAGGATCCGGCCGTTCAACTCACAGATGGTGACTTCACCGTTTCCGATCCCCAGTGGTCTCCGGACGGGGCCTCGCTTGCGTTCGTCTCATCCCCTACCCCGAACGCCAACGATACCATGTTCCGGTCTACGATCCATATCATGGATCTCGAATCAAGGACCATTCGCCCCCTTACCGGGCGAAAGGGAGGCGAGAAGGAGCCTCGCTGGTCTCCCGACGGCAAGAGCATCGCCCTGCTCCACAGTCCCGAGGGCTATGGCCAGTACGATATCGAGGTCGTACCGGTCAGCGGTGGGAAACCCTCAGCACTCACGGCCACCGCACTGGACAGAACCTGCGACACCCTCTCATGGTCTCCCGCCGGCACAACGATCTACGCCCGCACAACCGACAGGGCACGCAGGCAGCTCATCGCCGTACCCGTCGACGGTGGAGAGATCAAGCGTATTGCGCAGGACGATTGCGTCGTCGGCAGTGTTTCCATTGCGGAAGACGGTGACAAGTACGCCTGCTACAAGGCTGAACCGGACAAGCCGGGAGATGTCTGGGTCGGATCGACGGGGTCCAATGAACTCAAGAGGCGCACCGACCTCAACCCGCAGGTACGCTTACTCCAAACGTCCAACTGCAGCATCATCTCCTGGAAAAGCTCCGACGGTCTAGAGATCGAGGGCCTGCTCTCGCTCCCACTGGGACACAAGGAGGGAGAACCGATCCCCCTGATGGTCGAACCTCACGGGGGCCCGCACGGAGGCGCCAAAGACCTCGATTTCAAGCCGCTCTGGCATATTTTTGGAAACGAGGGATACGCCGTCTTCGCCCCCAATTTCAGAGGAAGCGACGGCTACGGCCGCGAGTTCGCCCGGGCCAACTACAACCAGTGGGGAAAAGGCGACTACGACGACCTCATCACCGGCGTCGATCACCTCATCAAGGAGGGCATCGCCGATCCTGACAAACTGGTTATCGGTGGCTCCAGTTACGGCGGCTTCATGACCAGCTGGGCCATCGGCCAGACCGACCGGTTCAAGGCCGCTTGCGCCGTCTGTGGGGTCATCAACCACACCAGTTTTTACGGCCAAACCGACATCCCCGATTTCTCGCGAATGTACTTCGGTGAAGGCCCTCCCCACGACCAACCCGACCTCTACCGGGACCTCTCGCCCATCTCATATGTGGGCAACGCCACAACCCCCACGCTCATCCTCCACGGCGAGAAAGACATTCGTGTGCCTATCCCCCAGTCCGAAGAGCTCTACGCAGGACTCAAAGCGGCCGGCGTCGAAACAGAATTCATCCGCTACCCCCGAGAAGGCCACGGCATCACCGAACCCCGTCACCTCCTGGACATGATGCACCGCTGGGTCGACTGGTACAAACGCCACCTAACGTGATAAGGTGTTACCACCTCCCGAATTTGTACTTTGTACTGCTCTTCCGCTATTCCAGGAGTTCTCGTGCCGCCGCTAATGCTCCGTCCGATGTCCTCCAACGACATCTCCGAAGTCACCGATCTCATCCACATATCCATCAACTATTGGTACGCCGTCTACGGTCGGGGGCCCCTGTTCGGCAGCATCGAGGGAACGCGGGTCTTCTGCGATGTCTATGAAGACCTGGATCCCGGTTGCTGCGTCGTCGCCGAGCACGTCGACACGAAACGTCTGATGGGTTCCTGTTTCTATCATCCTCGCGAAACCCACGTCTCTCTCGGCATTATGAACGTGCACCCCAACTACTTCGGCTACGGCGTCGCCAACCAGCTCCTGAAGCACATCACCGACTTCGCGGAGAAGGAAAGCAAGCCCGTTCGTCTCGTCTCCAGCGCGATGAACCTCGAATCCTTCTCGCTCTACACACGCGCTGGCTTCGTGCCACGCCGCGCCTTTCAGGACATGCTGCTCACGGTACCGGAAGCCGGCCTCGACGTCGATATCCCGGAATCGCGTCACGTCCGCCCGGCGGTCGCCGGAGACATTCCCGCGATGGTCGAACTTGAAAACCAGATCAGCGGCATTCGACGTGAAAAGGATTACCGATACTTCATCGAGAACAAGCATGGCATCTGGCACACGTCGGTCTACGAAGCGGAAAGCGGTCAAATCGAGGGCTTTCTGTCATCGGTTAATCATCCCGGCAGCAACCTCCTGGGGCCGGGCGTCTGTCATACCGAACCCCAGGCCATCGCCCTCATCCACGCCGAGCTTAACGCAAGCAAGGGCCGTACACCGGTCTTCCTTGTTCCCATAGACTGTCCCGAAATCGTCCGGACGATGTACAGCTGGGGCGCCCGAAACTGCGAACTCCACTTCGCGCAAGTGCGCGGGGAATGCCAGCCCTTCAACGGCGTCGTCCTCCCCACCTTCATGCCCGAAACCGGCTGAAGCCCTACGACCCCTTCGTGCCCCGTGCGACCGGCCCGTTGGACCCGCTTCCAGTCGGGAACGACTCTCAGCCGCGACAGCCTCACCCCCCTGCCGTCGAAATCTCTCATATGAACAAACTCCTCCCCTCAGCCGCCCACGCCATCGGTCATACGCCGCTCGTCGAGCTCTCGCGCATCACCGGAGACCTCTCCGGCCGTATCCTTGCCAAGCTCGAGTACCTGAATCCCGGCTTCTCCAAGAAGGACCGAATCGCCCGCCAGATCATCGACGACGCGGAAGCCGACGGCAGCCTCAAACCGGGCCAAACCGTTGTCGAACTCACGAGCGGCAACACCGGGACGGGCCTCGCCATCGTCTGCGGCGTGAGGAGCTATCCATTCGTCGCCGTCATGTCGAAGGGGAACACGCCGGAGCGAGCCAGAATGATGCGGGCCCTCGGTGCGGATGTGATCCTGGTAGAGCAGCTGGAGGGATCGGAACTGGGAAAAGTGTCGGGGGGAGACCTGCAGAAAGTCGAGGAAGAAACGCAGCGCATCGTCGCCCAACGGAGAGCCTTCAGGGCAGACCAGTTCGTTCTGCAGGGCAGCGTCCGGGCCCACCAGCTGCACACTGGCCCCGAAATCCTGGCGCAGTCCGACGGT
>Ga0114996_10002277_pt1 | contig 24926 bp, 25 predicted proteins | sample ArcticOcean_MG_C_4_FD_87039 | JGI IMG/M metagenome (GOLD analysis project Ga0114996, IMG submission 87039) | Marine microbial communities from western Arctic Ocean - ArcticOcean_MG_CB4_134 | ecosystem: Environmental > Aquatic > Marine > Oceanic | place: Arctic Ocean: Canada Basin | collected... | reverse complement strand
CGAGACGCAAAGTTTCTTGCAATGGGTCTAACGAAGGCAACCATGTAATGTTCTAGTAGTTGGTCGCGAGTTTCCCTACACCCACAAGCCTTGAAATGTGACATTGCGCGTGTGACCCACGCCTCATTTGCGGGAAATGTTTGCGGTTCCTTTGCTTCTATGATTGCTTCTACTGTTCCATGTTGCGGCAAAAAATTGCCGCCGTCCTTCTTTGGATGACTAACCATTGTATTCGTCCCTGAATATGATTGCGATGTACGGGCTTCGCGCGCTGTGCGCCGCCCAACCCTTACACATCGTCGGCAGGGGCCATCTCTCAATAATTATTATTAAATAGTCATTTAAATAGTGGCGGCATGGTCAATTTGACCAATCTTCTTGCCATCGTGATCCCCTAGAATCCATGCTTGGCTTGCCCAGAAGACAACAACTGTGACGGGAATGTAAACGTTGTTGACCATCTTGTTGTCGTTGGGAACTGGGGTAAAAAGCCTTAGTTACGTGGGGCTATTGCCACTGCTAACGCGATGGCGTACACTTACCTATTGGAGTATCACACCTTATGGCAAAACTGTTCTATACCATTGAAGAAACCTGCTCAAAACTTGGTAAGTCTGAGGACGAAGTCAGGGAAATGGCTCAATCTGGTCAACTTGACGAGATGCGAGATGGTGAGAACATGATGTTTAAGCGCCAACAAGTCGATTTACTTGTCGGTGGCTCAGAAGCAGAATCGGGAGAAATAGAACTCGATCTCACAAGTGGTGCATCTGGTATTGATTTAAACATTGAAGACACGCCACAAGAGGACATTTCGCCCCTAGACGCATCCGATGATGGTTCGGCTGGTGGAAGCGGATATGACCTAAGCGGCAGTGGCATGGGATTAGCCCAAAGTGGTAGTGCTGCGGGGTTAGATCTCGGGGGCAGTGCAGGTGGCAGTGGTGTTGGTTTTGATTTAGGTGAGAGCGGTAGTGCTGCTGGATTTGATTTGGGAGAAACGGGTGACGCGACAGGTTTCGGTTCTGCTTTTGACGGTGATGATGATTCTGCAGAAACTCGCGTAAGTGACGCTGTTGATGAAGAACTTAGTTTGGAATCAGTTGGCAGTGGTAGTGGTTTGCTTGACCTCACCCGTGAATCTGATGATACGTCACTTGGCGCGGAACTCCTTGACGAGGTTTGGGAAGGTGGCGACAGTGGCGAGTTTGGTGCAAGTGCATCGGGCTTGTTTGAAACAACAAGCGAAGGTGGCGGTGCGACGCGGACGGCCTCTCCACAAGCAGCAGCAGCGCCAATGGGGCTTGCTGTACCAATGATGGCAGAAGCGTACGACGGAAAATGGTCAGGCGCAGGAACGGGTTTTATGCTTGGCGCGTTTCTTGCTCTTACAGCCGTCTTGTTGATGATTGTCAGTTCACTGGCGGGCGTTGGTCCACGATTAGCAACAATGATGACCGAAAATATTGCAATGTATGCAGGTGGACTCGCTGGTATTGCGATCATTTTTGGGATGATTGGTATGTTTATTGGCAAAGCCAGCGAGTAACACGTAAGTGACACTCACGAAGTATGGTTGGAAGCAGTGGTTGATAATCACTGTGGTTCTTGTAATTCCACTCTGGTTTTTCATAGCATTTGGGTGGTGGATTGGCGTGGTTGCAGTGGTTGCCCTCTGGCTTGCCCTCGTCTCATTCTTTCGTAATCCTTGGCGACGCATTCCTTCGGGTTTAGAAGTAGGGACCATGTTAAGCCCAGCTGATGGCACAATTTCTGCAATTGAAAGAGTGGACCACCACGAAGCAGTTGGCGGCGAAGCACTCATCATTCGAGTTTTTCTGAGTGTGTTGAACGTGCACATCAATCGAGTCCCTTGCGACTGCACATTAAAAGAGATGGTCTATAAACCCGGAAAATTTCTTGATGCACGTACCGAAGAGTCGGCGAGAGTAAACGAGTCGAATTTGCTTATATTAGACAATGATGGCGAACCAATTGGCGTTCGTCAGGTTTCCGGTAAAATTGCACGTCACATTATTTGCCCAATTCAAATTGGCGACATTTTCACGCAAGGTCAACAATTTGGCATGATTAAATATGGTTCTACGACCGAACTTATTTTGCCACGGCCAGGCGATGTACAAGTGATTGTGAACATTGGCGACAAAGTGAAGGCTGGTCTCACCACATTTTGCGTGCTTTCAAAAAAACTGTCCCGCGGATAGTGTTTTTACAGCCAGATTCGCTTCAACAATTGAACTAACGGGTCGTTGCTTCCCTCACGCTCTTCAAACACCCGAAGTCCGCGTTCGATCATTTCTCGATCACCGATTTGATGACCGATGTACGCCAATAAGAAGGCATACGTTCCACCATCACGCTCTTCGTCGAGTCGTTTTGTGATGACAACAGCCCCCTTCACAAGTTCAAGTCTTGGAGGCAATAAGTTTTCTGCGTAATCAACATCGATCATCTCAGGTTGAAGGGAGAGCAATGATTGCAGTATGAGTGATGCTGAGAGGTATAAACCTGCTCCAATTCTCGAGTGCCCAAGGCCGGCGGTTGCAAGAGGGTGTCCCGGTACGAACCGCAGTGCACGATCATACCGTCGCTCTGCCCAGAAATACTCTTCATTATCAAAACGTTCTTGTGCAAGCACCATCAATTCATTAAACCTTGTTTGGTCTTTACTTGTGAGTTGTTCAATTCGTTGACCATGTTTCAGAATGAATGCAATTTCAACTCGACCATCTTTTTCTTGGGTTTCTGGTTCAGCCGTGCTATCTTCTATACCATCGAACTCGTCCTCTTCGTCGAACCGTATTGTTCCTGCAAGTTGTCCCTGTAACAAGTTGTACTGTTGGTCGAGCCAGCCCACGGGCTGCTCTGCGATAAGCGGAACCACTTCTTTTTGTTCAACAGCCCTTTGGTGTACCGCACCAAGAACGAAATCGTGAGACGATGCTACTTGTTGTTTTTCGTGCATACGTCCCTGACCCAAACCCGTGTCCTTAACCCAACGGTTGACGAGATTTTTTGGTCCAATTCCGTTATCGATATCTTGCTGCGCCCTTGCAGCATCCCACGCCGTAAGCCCCAGTGCGGTGGCATAGTTGGTCGTGTCGAGAGCTATTCCGCGAAGCGTAGAAGCAGTGATATAACCACTACCTTGGGATGATCTAAGATTTCCAACAGGGATCGATGACCACTCTTCTTGCGATGGGTCGTACGTTGAACCTGTTGCTAGCGATAATACATGTTGTCCGATTTGCCTTGTAGACCACGAACTTGGATAATTTAGTTTTGCAGATTGCTCGCCCGTGTCGTCATTGGCACTCCAGGCGTGCGAAAAGGATTGCATTGATTGACCAATTCTCATTTTCATTGGAGACTGCGCCCAGTTGTCAACGAAATGGGGGTTGAAGTAGCTCGTATCTCCCTGAGAAAGAAATTGGGCGGACTGGTTGTTCCAGTTATTCCAATACCAGGGGCTGTTTTCCAACGTGTCCGCTAGTAAATCGGGATCTTCATCGGCAGCATTAGAGATCAATTGTATGTGAGCTTCTGATCCAAGGCCAACCCCATCGTTGAAACCCCTTCCCGCAAGAACACTGTTTGTTCGTATTTCATTGTTGCTTGTTCCCCGAGGTAAGTTTCTACGGTAGTTTTCACGGCCAGATGTGGATAAATTATTATCAAGTGCATTGCCCGTACCAAGGGCATCTTGGGCTTGCAACGAGCTCGTAACAATAAGGACAGATGGAATGATGTACAGAAAGGTTCGCATGGTGATCTCCAGTGAGAGCGTATCCTACATACACTGTGCGACATGACACAAGAAACACGATATGTCACAACGCCAATTTACTACGTTAACGATAGACCACATATCGGTCACGTCTACACCACAACGTTGTGTGATGTGTATGCAAGGGCGATGAGAAACGCTGGGCACGACGTGTTTTTCTTGACCGGAACCGATGAGCACGGTATAAAAGTCGAAGAATCGGCTGAAAAACGCGGTATGACACCCCAAGCACTCGCTGATGAAAATTCTGCCATCTTTCAATCGATCATGGGGATGTTTTCACTCACCAACGATGCGTTTATTCGTACAACGGATCCAAAGCACGAGTTACAAGTACAGGGAATGGTTTCGAAATTACTTGAGAGTGGTGATGTCTATTTGGGTAATTTTGAGGGTTGGTACGATCAGGGCCAAGAGGAGTACCACACCGAGAACAGTGCGAGAAAACTTGATTATAAATCACCAATCAGTGGCAACCCCCTCGTGCGTTCGACCGAGAAAAATTATTATTTTCGCTTGAGTGCATACCAAACGGAACTCGAAAAACTGTTTGCAGATCATCCTGAATTTGTTCGACCCGAAGGTAGGCGCAACGAAGTGCTTGGCCGTTTACGAGAAGGTCTTCAAGATGTTCCAATAAGTCGAACAAACTTTTCTTGGGGTGTTCCCATGCCAAATGACCCAGAGCACGTCATTTATGTTTGGATTGACGCCCTGTTTAACTATATCACCGCACTTGGTTTGGGTGATGTAACAAGTGTCGAATTCAAAGAACGAAATCAATACTGGCCTGCCGCATACCACGTGGTGGGGAAGGAAATATTATGGTTTCACGCAGTCATTTGGCCAGCTGTCTTGATGGCGATAGAATTGCCATTGCCAAAATGTATCTACGCGCACAGTTTTTGGATCAGCGAGGGGCGAAAGATGTCAAAGTCTCTTGGCAACTTTGTTGATTTAGAAAGCATCGAACAGTATATCGACGAGTATTCAATGGACGCGTTGCGGTATTACCTTGTAACACAAGGACCCCAGGGATCTTCCGACGCAGACTTTGTTGCAGAAAAATTTCACGAAATCTACAACGCCCACCTTGTGAACACGGTTGGGAATTGCATAAGTCGCGTGACAGCGATGATCGAACAATATTTTGATGGTGTTGTACCGGCTCAAAGCGATGAGCCCCAACAATTTGCAGATACCAACTGGCCAACAATATGTGAACAGGCCTCAACCGTGTCGCTTGAAGCGATGGAAAACTTTTCCTTACAGGAAGCGGTCGAGAGTGCAATGGGGATCATTCGAAAAATTGATTTGTTTATCAATGAAACATCTCCATTTAAACTTGCAAAAGATGAAACGAAACAAGCCGAACTCGGCACAATTCTCTATCAATGCCTTGAAGCCCTGAGAATTGCATCAATGCTACTTCACCCAGTTATTCCTGCAAAAATGGACGAATTCCACAAAGCAATTGGTGTTGAACTGCCAAGTGGTGACACTCGACTTTTGCTTGCATGGGGCGGCATGAAGGCGGGTACAGTGGTGAAAAAAGTCGCACTGTTTCCACGTGTTGAGACAGTTGCAACGTAAAACTATCCGTAGGTCTATTTATTCTTGAACAGCACCAGTCATCGTAGGTCCTGGAACCTCGCCATGTCCACGAATTGCATCAGAAACTTGAGTGTTATTAGGATCAATGGCCCACGCTTCTTTCCAGCGTTGAAGCGCTAAAGTGTCATCCCCGAGCTGTTCTGCAAACGATGCTGCAACGATGTATGGCTTAGGTGTCATACCAGCGTCTAATGTGATCGCTGTATTTATTGCCATGGTTGCATTGTCCGGATCGCTGATGGCCATTGCATATTCTGCAAACCATGTCCATGCACGAACGGTTTGCAGTTCTGTTGCTTGTTGTTCTAAAAAAGTAAAGAGTTTATTTTCATCTCCAGCTGCGAGATAACTCTCAGCAAGTAAATCGCCCACTTCAATGTTCGTTGGGACAACTGTGTTCGCAATTTCTAGTGCAGCAGAGGCACCTTGTGGATCACCAAGTTCAAGTAAACATTGACCAAGGTGGTAATGGGCCTCCCAGTCTCCCGGATGCAGTTGGGTTATTTTTGTATAACTCGTTGCAGCGTCGCTCCATCGACCTTGCCACATGGCAAAACTACCTTTCTCCATAAGAGCCGTTGTACCTGGTTGCCCACATCCTGCCAGAAAAAGTGTGGCAGAGGCGGTAATAATTAATGAGGTATATTTCATGACAAGATCTCCTTCTTTCTATGTCACACGATCAGTGCGTCCATGATACGGTAGTCATACCAATTATGGCTAGGGCTTCAAAAGAACATTCATTCCGAACCGTTGTACTAGAGCACAAAATGCCAGATGGAACCACCCATTTTGACTGGTTGCTGGCTGTTGATGAGGATGGAAAGAAACCACTGATTAGTTTTAGATCCAATCAGCGACCCGACTTGCTCACAAATAATGAATGGATCGATCTAGAACCACAGCCCGATCATCGTCCTGAATATCTAACTTTTGAGGGCCCATTAAAAGAAAACCAAGGTACCGTGAAGCGGCTTGGCGTAGGTGCAATCCAACAATGGCAGCAAACTATGACCGGTTGGCAGATGATGATCGAATGGGAAGGTGGCCCAATTGTTCCGCTAGAAGTTACAACAGGGAGCGTCGTGCGACTTCGACTTATTCCAAACAAGATGGTTGAAAAATCAAGCGATGACATTCCAGTTGCTGGCGATCTTCCAATTTCGGACGCGATAGGACCGGCGGGTTTAACACGAAAAATTACTGCATTTGGTTCAAAGGTTAAACACGAAGCAACTTGGAATCGTGTACCAAACACGACTGGCACCGGTGCAATACACGTCCGCACATTTCACAGCAAATTAACTGATGATGCTTTGAAATATCTTGATCAACAAGTGAACGAGTGGCTTGATGATCATCCCCAATATGAAGTGAAGCAAGTGACAACCACAATAGGTACATTCACTGGCAAGGTGAAGGAACCACACATCATTTGCCAAGTTTGGGTATAACCCTCCAATATGAAACCAGAAGATAACATTTGCGTTTGCCACCACGTGTCTCTTCGCAAGTTGCAGAATTTTATTCATCGTGAAGATCCCACTGTTGCATCTCAACTTTCTGAATGCCTCGGTGCTGGAACAGGCTGTGGCTGGTGTATTCCATTTCTAGAAAAAGTGCACAAGTGCTACAAATCTGGCGAATCGATGGACCTCAATGTGACGTTCGAAAATTACACTCAGCAGCGCAAAGTGTATAAATCTCGAAAGTCAAAGCAAAAGAAAAAAGATGACTGAACCGGAGAGAAATATTCCTCGATCCATCGGGGGATATCAAATTCTCGAAATTCTAGGGGAGGGAGGCATGTCAGTGGTCTATACGGCTATGCAGGACCACCCTCGAAGAAAAGTGGCGATTAAGGTGCTTAGGGGCGGAGTTTTTAGCCCAACAGCCTCACGGCGATTTCATCTTGAAGTTGAAATTCTCGGAAAATTAGATCACCCATGGATCGCAAAGGTGTATGAAGCGGGAACGCATGATGATGGAAATGGGGCGACGCCATTCTTCGTGATGGAACATGTTTCTGGTGCGAGGGAATTAACACCCTACCTCCAAGAGGAAAAGTTAGAGAGACGCGAGATATTAAAACTTTTTGCGATGATTTCCTCAGCAATTGAACACGGACACCACCGAGGTGTTGTACACCGCGACTTGAAACCCGGCAACATTTTAATTGACGGAAATGGGGAGCCAAAAATTATCGACTTTGGAGTTGCACGATCTCTTGAAAACAACACTGTTGGAGAAGAGGCCATGACCGAAGCAGGTCGCCTTGTTGGTACGGTGCAATTTATGGCTCCGGAACAAGTGGATCCAAAGATTAAAGACATTGACGCAAGGTGCGACGTCTACGCCCTTGGCATCGTTCTCTATCAAATGCTAACCGGTCGATTACCAAGAATTCTTGAAGGGTTACCAATTTACGAAGCGGTTCGCCAAATTTGTGAAGAAGAACCAGTTCGCCCAACAATACACGACAAAACAATTGACGCTAACATCGAGGCGATCATTTTGAAGTCGATTCAACATGATCGCCAGAAGCGTTACCAATCTGCTGGTGCGATGGGTCGTGACGTGCTGCGTTATCTCGGTCACATTCCAATCAAGGCAAGAAAAGTGAGCATGTTTGACAGGTTAAAACTTTTTCTGCACCGACACAACAGGGTGATTGCGATTTCTTCGGTTGTTTCGGTTGTCGTGATCTCGACGCTTGCTTTGTATTTATATAAACAAGGCGTGGACGAAGTTGAAATCGAACGACTTGAAGCACAAATAACTCGGTTAAGAACACCAATCGAAACAACACAACATAACCCCCCGGTTTCAGAAGAACCTGAATCGATCGAACCCGTCTTTACACTTCCAGCAAACGCTCGAAGCACGGTCGTTTCAAAGAGTGGGAGCGTTGTTGCTGCAGTTACCGACGAATCTTTTTATGTATGGAGAATTGACGGGTCTCTTGTTCAAGTTCCTCCCATGAATATTGATCCCAAAAATGCAGTTATTGCAATATCTCAGGATGGTTGGACGCTCGGTGTTATTGCAGATTCAAAATGTAGAATTGCTCAGGTAGGGATTAAATTTGAGACGAAGGAACACGTATCTGCTCGGTTTAGTAGATCCATTACCGAGATTCTGACAACCGCTGTTGACGAAACCAGAATTGCAATAGCGAGTGACAACATGACCCTTGAAGTCCTAGAGACCCAGGGGGAGCCAAGGCTCTCAACCTCAATGAGTGGCCAGTATGTCTGTATCGCACTGCCTACTCCAAAACAGGTTGTCGCTGCAACACCAAACGCGGTATTTGTTTGGACAGACGGCTCGTTCCCAAACAAAGCAGAACAATATGAAGGTGTGCAGGACCCAGTTGCGGTAGGAATGTTACTAGAAAAACCAGTTGTTCTTAGTCGTAGCGGCGAACTTGTTTATCACTTAGATGATCAGCGAGTTCGCGTTGTTCTTGATCTTTCGGGCGAGATTTCATTCTCGACTTTTTGTGCATCAGGGTTAAAGATTGCACTTGTTGTTGAGTCAACGCTTTTTCGATACGAGTTGGACAATGGAGAAGTAGAAAAACTGTACGAATGCACAGAAGAGCTTGGCGGAGTTTCCATCAACAACGAGGGTGACGTCGTGTGTTGGACAGTTGGCGGAGAAGTTTTTGTATTTACGAAGTGATTAATCTTCGCAGGCAGTTGTACCGTCGGGATCAACTGGCGGGGCTTGGGAAACCGGCTCGTTGATCACATCAAGAACGAGTTCTAACCGGTTGGCGACGTATTCCATAGATTCTGGACGATCTTTTTTATGAGGCTTAATGCAATCCATAATTTGTTTAGATAGCAGTGGATGTATGCGTGGATTTCGGCTGTGAGGCGCACTTGGCATTTCAATATCTTTCGTGTCTACGGCACTTGTGAGCAACCCCTCTTGTTTACTACTAGGCGGCATTGCTGTAGGGATCACCTCACCTACAAGCACCCAGTACATCATTGCACCGAGGTTGTAAATATCAGTTTGAGGAGTGATTTCCCCGCGATGCGCTTGCTCGGGAGCCATGTAGCCGGGAGTACCCTGAATTCTTTTCTTTACGGTTCCAATTGCACATGCTTGGCCAAGGTCAATAATTTTTATTCGGTTATTTTCATCAACCAACACATTGTTGGGCTTGATGTCTGCGTGCACATAACCGCGCTCATGCATGTGCGCAAGGCCTCGTGCAATTTGACTGAAGATTTCAACTGCCTGCCCATGATTCTTTGGAAGTTGTTGATCAAGGGTCATCGCATCGAGTAGTTCCATGATCATCGAAACAGCCGTGACCCTGAACATCTTTCGATGACGAATGAGTTTAATAATTTTGCGAATGGATTCATGATCGAGTTTTGAACCAATTGCATATTCTTGTTCAACTTGGTCAAGGAACCGCTGAGATTTCTCATCCGTCTTCTCTACATGCTTGAGGGCTGAGACCTGTTTCGTCTTTGGATTTTGAACGGCATACAACATTGAGGCAGCGCCTTCACCTACTTTGGCAAGAACGTTGTATGTACCTATTTTTCTAGGTTGTGACCGATTTGTGCTCATAGAATCAAGTGGTTGTGCCCTATCGCCGTTTATCGGGGCGGGAAGTTAGAAATGAACACCTAGGGTACCCCTTGTGGGAGATTGGTTCAACTAGAAAACGTTAGCGATATCGTGTAATTGACTGCGAAACTTCGCTTCTGCGAAAAATTTACCTGGAGACGCTAGTTGATTTGGCCTTTGTACAAGGTCACTAGCAAGCCAAACCTTGCTTGCTTCTATTGAAAGTTCGTGTTGCAATCGCTGTACAAGCCTAGAAAGATGTAGAATTTGTCGTTCTGTGAAAGGGCGGCGGTTCCCATTACCAACCAAACAGATTGTGATGACATTCTCATCCCAACTATCCTCGGGGACGTGAATGGGACGTGCGGATTTTGTTTGGTTAAGCCATCGTTCACTTGCATGCACCGCGCCATCGCCGAGTCCATTTCCATTGCCTATGACGAAGTGGAAGACGAGACCATCAAGACCACTAGCGACATGTGATCGGTGGATTGATTCAATTGAGCCTGCTGGTTCACCAAGATGTTGTACCACGATTCCAGACCAGGTTGCACGATGATCGGAGATTTCACCACTGAAAATGGGATCTTGTTCAGGGCGTTCATTCATTGAGGAAATGTTTGTAAGGAGAACACCACCTTCTTGCATTTCGCTGCTACCAACTTGCAAAAGTACAAGCATTGTTGACATGACAGCAAAGAATGATCCCCAGACAATCTGGGTTCTTTTCGAAAGCGTCCTTGCTAGTTCGTTCTTCATCGGGGGCTGTACATCCATGTCGAGTAGAAAAAGTACTCGTTAGTAGTCTATCGGGCACCCCCCCCCTGTGGACTTTATAAAGAGGAATATCGGACGGAAAAATAAACTGGTTCAAGGTCAGTTTTTTTATTGGAAACGCCAATTAACTGACCCCGGGGCAGTTAATTTTACCGCCGGTGTCGGCTAAGACGCGTGCGAATAGCAGGTTCTGGAAGACCATATTCATCGGGCTTTTCAGTGATCAAAGCACCGTGACGCATCGTGTCATAAGCATCAAATTGCGTAAGGTTTTTGTTGTTATCAGGAAACAATGATCGATTGCATCCACCTAGCATCAAGATGCAAAGAAGTAACAACGTACTGAGTAGCACTCTTACCATTGCTTGATAGTACCTAATTGTTAGTAGGTAGGAGGGAAAGAATCTTGTCAATAAGGCCATATTCCAACATTTCTTCTGGGTCGAGCCACTTATTTCGTTCGCAATCTTCGTGAATCACCTGCTGATCTTTTCCAGTTGCGTTGGCGTAAATAAGGAAGAGAATGTCACGTAAGCGAAGCATTTCACGAGCCTCAATTTCAAGATCGGTTGCTTGACCCTCTAGCACACCATTGAGAAGTGGCTGGTGCATCAAGTTTTTTGAATGTGGCAGGGAAAATCGTTTGCCCTTTGTTCCACTTGAGGCGATCACAGAACCCATCGAAGCAGCCTGACCAATGATGTATGTTGCAACATCGCATGGAATGAATTGCATTGTGTCAACAATTCCAAGACCAGCTGTTACAGAACCACCAGGTGAATTCACGTACAAACTGATTTCGCCCTTTGGATCATCGTTAGCAAGGTATAACAATTGTGCGACGATCAAGTTTGCAGATTCGTCCATAACTGGACCGCCGAGAAAAACAATTCGGTCATTCAACAGTCGAGAGAAAATGTCATATGCGCGTTCGCCCCGCCCAGTTTTTTCAATCACGATTGGTACAAGTGTTGACATGTATTAATCCTTCTTTTTGTCTTTTTGGACTTTAAAGATGTTATCAACAAGTCCATACGCCTTGGCTTCATCTGCAGAAAAGTACTTGTCCCGTTCACCATCTTCGGCAACTGTTTCAAACGTTTGCCCCGAATGGTTAGCGATTATTTCGTTCAGCGTTTTCTTGGCACCAATAATTTGTTCAGCCTGAATTTGGATATCTGAAGTTTGCCCAGTAATGCCACCATAAGGTTGGTGAATCATGACCTTTGCGTGCGGAAGAATATGCCGTTTTCCTTTTTCTCCTGCACAAAGGAGGACGGCTGCCCCACTGTACGCTCGACCGATGCAGTAGGTAGCTACATCAGAACTGATGAATTGCATCGTGTCATACATGGCAAGCGTGTCATCAACGGCGCCACCGGGACTATTGATGTACAGGTTGATCTCTTGACCCTTTTTTTGGTCTTCAAGATAGAGCATCTGCATCATGATTCTTGCAGAAGATGCTTGGTTGATCTCTCCAACGAGAAAGATCACTCTGTTTTCGAGCATCAACTCGTCAAGGGACATCTCCCTCGTTCGTTGGTAGTTACTCATTGCTGTTGGCTGTGTTGGCATGTGTGAACCAGCTACTCTTGTTAGGTCGATGCCACTGTATTGTTCTTGATAATCTTGATTCATCATAGTTGTCGTTTCTTCTGAAGTCGCGGCATTGTATCACCTCACCAAATACTGTTTATACAAAACTGTTTGGATCTTCAATTGATGCTGGACCTCTCGTATCTCCAGGGTCATCTTCTCGACCCAATGGCAAGTAAATATTGAAAAGTGTTCCGCCGTGGGGTGCGTCAAGGATGTTAATCGTCCCTTGGTGTTCAAGTATGATTTTTCTAGAGACGGCAAGCCCTAACCCAGTGCCCCGTTGGCCCTTTGTTGAATGAAATGCACGGAAGACTGCTTCTCGCTGAGAAGAATCAATGCCTTGCCCGTTGTCCTCGATGGCGATCCTCACTGAATCGCCAGACCTTGGGATAGAGGCGAGTATTGCAACGATACCAGTCTTCGACGGGGCTGCTTCAACGGCGTTGTTGAGAATGTTTAGGAGGACCTGCAAAATAGCCGTTTGATCGACAGGAATTGGTGGCATGTCTTCTTCAATATCAACCCTGATGGCAACCTTGCGTCGCTGAGCTGCACCTTGTACGAGAGAAACTGCGTCTTCAACGATCACCGGAAGGTTGACAAGCGAAATTTCAGGGTGTCCTGCTCGTGACCATGCAAGCATGTTGAACGTCAGTGCATAGACACGGTCAAGGTTGCGGGCAAGGATTGGCCAACCTTCACGGGCGAGATCAAGATCGCCGCGACCAAGTGCGAGTTCAATTGCACCAGCGCCGCTGCGGAGTCCTTGCAGAATATTTTTAACGCTGTGGCTGATCGAAGCAACAGTTTCGCCCATGGCGGCAAGTCGTTCATGGTGCAGTCGCGTTCGAACAAGGTTGGCAGTAAGAATAGCAAGACCCGTGTGCTCAGTTGCAGCAGTAAGAAGTTGGAATTCATCGTCGGTCCAGTGACGTGTTGCTGAATGTGATTCCAAGAAAATCGCGCCAAGCACTTGATCATGTGCAACGAGTGGAACACAGATACAACTTCGTAGTTTTGAAGACTGGACAATGGGGTCGCCAGAAAAACGAATGTCTTGCGAAATGTCCTCAATAAGTAGACCCCTTCGCTCTTTACAAACATGCATTACAAGGGCTTTGCAATATGGGTGTGCTTTGTCAAGTAGGTTTCCTTCAACCGCTTCAACGGACGTGGCGATGTGTCCATCATCATCAAAAAGCACACCTACCGCTCGATCTGGTTTGAATTCATCAGCAACAACGGCAATGAGCCTTTGCAAGATGGCTAAAGCGTCAACTGTTCCTGCGGTAGCAGCAGTGAGTCGATACACCATTCGCAGGTGATTTTTGGCAGCTTGAAACGAGTGAGGTGACGTAACAATGACAGATTCAGCGCTCGTGTCGAGACTTGTTGCAGAGAGAATGGTTTCCGTTGGTAGTGATCCTCGTTCGCTGACGAGGAACAGGGTGGAGCCACACCCAACCTCATCCCCTTGTCGGAGTGCGACTCGATCCACGAGCCTTCGCCCATTGAGAAAAGTGCCATTTGCCGAATCAAGATCTCGCAAAAACCACTTGTCATCATCAGGTGTGAGTTCAGCGTGCCTTCGGCTGACTGTTGGATCGGTCAGGGGGAGAGATTCCGATGATCTACCGATTAACTGTGGTTCACCCACTGGTAGCGGATAGGTGTTCCCAAGATCCGGACCATCAATGACTTCTAGTGCCAACATTTCCTCAATCGTACCAGAGGCTGTGCCTGTTCATGTACTGAGTTTAGTAGCCCATACGAATGTGACGTCCGACGAGTCGTCGAGTACACCTTATGATGCACCCATGGCAGGTCAACCGAAATTTGACGCGAACATGCGAGTGGTGATCCTTCATGGGAAGGAATCGTTTTTGATGACGAGGTACTCGTCAGTTCTTGAAGATGTGCTCACAAAGGAGTATGGGGAGGTTGATCGCGTAGTTTTTGATGGCGAGACGGTCGATTTGGCAACAGTGCTTGATGAAGTAAGAACGTATGACTTGCTGTTGCGGCACAAACTTGTCATTGTTGATCATGCTGAGGCCTTTCTTGTTGCTAGAGATTCGGGGACGACCTCAACAAGAAAATCATTAGAAAAATATGCAAACTCACCGGTAAGTTCTGCAACACTGTTGCTTCGCGCACCAACATGGCGAAAGGGAAACCTTGACAAGATTGTGAATAAGACAGGGCTCGTGTTTAAGTTACAGGAGATGAACGAATCCGATTCCGTGCGGTGGTGTGTCGGTCGTAGTGGTAAAGAACATGGTTGTAAACTCGACGCCAAGGCGGCACAACTTCTTGTCAAACGAATTGGAATATCACTGACGCGACTTGATGGCGAACTCGGAAAACTTGCTGCAAAAGTTGCGCCAGAAACATTAATTTCTTATGAAGATGTTGTTGAAATGGTTGGTCTTAGTCGTGAAGAGCAAGCGTGGGAAATTCAATCAATAGTGCTTTCTGGAAATTCTGGTGCGGTGTTAACAAAAATTGGCGAGTTGATTGACATTTCAAGGCAACCAAGAGAACTCTTGGTCTGGTCAGTTGTTGATCTGTCGCGACGCCTTGCCGCTGCCTCGGCGATGCTCGCCAGTGGCTCTACCGCGAATGACATTCGGCGATCACTTAAACTTTTTGGTAATAGTGGCGATCGAGTGATCGCAGTCGCGAAACGTCGTTCACCTAGCATCCTTGCTAACGTCTTTACAGATGCAGTTGCGATGGATGCGAAAATGCGAAGTGGAAAACTTGATTCACGTAGAGGTATAGAAATTCTGGCGCTGCGGGTTTGTAAAGCAATCGCCTGAATTACACCAAACTGTTTCCAGTCATCTCTTTTGGCCTTTCTATCTGTAAAAACGTAAGCAACGTTGGTGCAATGTCAGCGAGAATTCCACCGTCTCGAATTGTTGCATCCTTCCACCGATCACCAACCACATGCAAAGGAACATCGAATGTCGTGTGCGCAGTATCGGGACCATCTGCTTCAACATCCCACGTGCGCTCGGCGTTACCGTGGTCTGCGGTAATAATCAGCGAACCACCCATGGCGAGAGTTGCCTCTGTGATTCTTCGCGTGCAACTATCAACAACCTCAACTGCTCTGATAATTGCAGGCAAATTTCCTGTGTGTCCAACCATATCACCATTTGCAAAATTCACAACAATAAGTGCAGGGCAATCGTCACCCGCAAGTTGGTCTAGTACGCCTTGACACACCTCTTCTGCGGACATCTCGGGTTTTTGATCGTAGGTTGAAACATCTGTTGGACTTGGAACGAGTAGTCGTAATTCGCCAAGAAATGGATTTTCACGATAATCGTTAAAAAAGAATGTTACGTGTGGAAACTTTTCTGTTTCTGCACACCGGAATTGTTTTAATCCTGCATCGGAGACCACGTTGCCAAGAATGTTTTTCATCGGTTCTGGTTTATCAAAGGCAACAGCTGAAACAGGTAAATCGGTTTCGTAATTTGTCATCGTGACATAAAACAAATCCACAAAGCGTTTTCCTCTGTCGAAACCACCGCGGAGTACACCTGCCCACCTGTCATCGTCAAGTACAAACGCTCTTGACAATTCTCTTGGTCGGTCGCCACGATAATTAAAGAAAATAAGCGCGTCGCCATCTTTCACTAAGCCTACTGGCACGTTCTCTGCATCAACAATTTGGGTTGGAACAACAAACTCATCACCCGACATTTGTGGCTCGGTTGGAGATTCGTAATACTTTCGAACAACATCCATTGCACAGAGAGAAACGTTCGGAGGTTGCCGATTTTCACACTTGCCCGTCATTACATCCCACGCTGCTGCGACACGTTCCCACCTGTTGTCCCGGTCCATCGCGTAATACCTACCCATCACCGAAGCAATTGCTGCATTTGACCCTGAAACTTTTTCTTCAAGAAGTTTCACAAACCCAACACCCGTTGTTGGTGAACAGTCACGACCATCTGTGATGACATGAATAAAAATTTTGCATTCTTTTGGCGCAGCGTCAAGAAGTGCAAAGAGGTGATTGATATCACTGTGGACCTTTCCATCACTGACGAGTCCAACGATGTGCACGGTATGTCCATGACAACCACGTTTAAATGCAGACGCAAGTACTTGGTTCGATGCAAACAAACCATCATCAATTGCTTGATTAAGACGGACAAGTTCTTGGGACACAATCCGTCCTGCACCGATGTTTTGGTGTCCAACTTCACTGTTGCCCATGGTATTGTCTGGAAGACCGACTTGTAAGCCAGATGTTCCAATGAGCGTTGTTGGCCAATCTTCAAACAGTGAATCTGCAAAAGGCGTGTTTGCCTGCACAATGGCGTTGTATTGATCCATGGTTCTGTCGGGGTTTTGACCCCACCCATCTCGGATGATGAGCACTGCTGGTTTTTGTCTATCCACCATATTTTTTCCGCATTCGTTTGAGTTCTCGTTCGTTTCTACCAATCGCTTTGGATAAGAATTTGTCAACGATAGTTAAAACTGCATTGTTTCCAATGGATTTTGAAATTCTTGACCCAATGGCACGTAAATCATCACAAGCATAAACACTCCGAATATTGTCGATCAGAATCGGAAGAGTTGAATCTGGAAGTACAGTCACTAGGTGCCAAAGCATGTCTTGTTCATACCGATTAGGTTTTGTTAGCATTGTAAAAGCCGTGAAAAAATCTCTACTAGCATTTGTACGGAAGAGTGCGGGCAATGACGCCTTTGCTGCCCTTGCCCCCGCTACTTTATTTTGTACCGCAACCTGCCAGAGTTTTACTGCAACCACGTCTCTGCCAAGGAGCGTGACTTGTTCAATTGCCTGAGCAAAAGATTCATCAGAGGGAATTTCTTTCGTTTGTTGTAATAACACTTTTGCTTCTTGAAGAAGATTTGCGCACTCTTTTCGGTTGATTGCTTCTACTCTTTTACGATTTGTCACAGGGTTAGTACCGCAAAGCATGAGGGGATCGCCAATGGTGTTCATTCTCCACGGCGCACTGTAGGCTCCTTGACCAGCAAACCACCTTGATGCAGGCAAGAAGGGCACGAGACTCATCGTTCGTCGCATTACCTCCATGGGCGGAACAAATGCTTGCAACATTGGTTCGTGAGACGATCCAGCATACGCATACACTCCCCGATCTAACCACGTTCCACCAACGGTTGTCCGGTTGGCTGGTTTTTTTAAAGACCAACTGTGAACAAATTGTAATGCAGCAGGCGTATTTAAAATAGGCAGCCATGTAGGCGCAATTCTTGTGTCGGAAAGTTCAAGAAAATCCTGGTTACCCTTTGAAGTAAAAAAAACGACGTCAGACGTAACGCCCCCGACATTCACTTCATACAACGAGTCGAGCGAACAATTCGTCGTAGTGAGCGTAATTCCAAATTGTGGCAGCACTTCTTCCATGTTGCCAATACCAAAATGTTGCCAAGCACCGCTGTCTGGATACGTATTACAAAACCAGTAGTTGTTTCTGGGCAAGAACAAACTACATGCTGCCATATACGCAGTTTGTTTTTTTGAACCAAAAATCCAACCACACCACGCAAACCGATTTCCATATTGGTCTCGCCCAATCAGGTCGGTCGTTGCCACAGGGTTTTCTTTTGCTAGAGAAAAATGAGCAAGTGGGGACATTTGCATGCAAAGAGTAATTGTAGATATGTTTCCCCCAGATCTTTGTAAGATTCGTGCCGCTTCAAACATGCGCTGTTCTGTTTGTTCTTCACTCCACTGGGTGTTTGCATCCCCCCAATCCTGAACAAAATGCAATGTCTGTCCTCTACCTGCAGCAAGTGCAACTGCTGCCACTCTTGCGGAATCGTTTTTGTTTGTTACCACAACGCCTAGGGGTTGAACAATTTCATCAATAAAACCGACGTTTGTTGAGGCTGTTCTTCCCCACGCTTTAGCAACAACAGTTTGAGAATATGTTTCAAAGTCTTCCGTAGGTTTGCCCACAGACTTTCTTCGCCACACTTGTTGAGGTTTAAACTTGCGGATAAACATAGGCGCGAATTTGTCATCATCAAATAACACTGGCCACCTTGCTTGGGGCGACCACTTAGAAAGTTCATCAAGATATGTTGCTTCATCGGGCACAAGAACGACCTGATTCACCAATGGCAACGAGTGTTGCACCATTGCCACCCGTTTTCCAATTTCTACAGCCTTTTGAAATTCAATATCCGCAGACATTGGTGTTTGGACAAAAAACGCAAATAGAATTGTTGTTTGAAAGATCATTGTGAACGGTTGGCATTAAGTATGACGTTGTCTCTACCTGGAATGATAATGTCTGCGATTTCAACACACTCTAAAAAAGATTCTTTTGCCAACTCGATGTTTGCACAGTTTTGTAAAACTGAGCCCTTCTCTAAGTGCTCTTGTGTTGCAACCGTGTCACCCGTGATCAAGATCGTTCGTTCTGGCATGGGAAGCAGTAGGCCGCAACTGCCAAGTGTAAAACCAGGAATCGGAAAAAGGTCAACACAAGAAAACAGGTTGTCGTTTGGAACAGTAAAGTTTGCTAGTAACCCGAGATGATCATTGAGAATATTTACAACTCCAGGGTCGTTTTCTGCTCGTACTAACTCGTCTTGTATAGCAGTGGCTGCAGACTGTATTTCTGGTTCGTGCATCAACCATGTTGCATGGACAAGTCCCCGAAGCGTTCGTCTTCGGTCTGGATCAAAACTTGTTAGAAAAACGTGCGTCACATCCGAAAGTTTTACGCCCCACCGTTCATCTAAACGAGCGTCCATCAAATCTGGAGGAAGCGAAGGGTCAACAAGCAATAGTGCACCATCAGATTTGACGAGTGTTGTTGTTGCGTGACCGATTCTGTATTCGGGGCGTTCGTTCCAGAGCGGATGATTCGCAAGTGTTCCAATGGAAGCAACTTTCCAATCCATCAATTACTCCATGTTCGCATCGTTTGCCATCGCTTTGAGTAACCCCGATGGATCGGACTGTAGAATTTTCAACCGTTCAATCACGAGGGTTGGAATGATGCCTTCAAGTCGATCGAGGTCACCACCAAGAGCTGCAATTTGTCGAATGAGACTTGAAGAAGTAAAGGCGTATTTTTCACCAGTAATAATAAACACGGTTTCAATGTCAGCAACCTGCCTGTTTGTAATTGCTAACTGAGTTTCGGTTGCAAGGTCGGTGATATTACGAATACCACGAATAAGTGCAGTTGCACCGGCTTCTCTTGCAAAGTCAACAGTCAGTCCGGAGTATCTCTCGACGGAGACACTTGCGGCATCTGGATCGTTTTCAATAAATTCTTCGATGAGCGTTGTTGCCATCGAAACCCTTTCATCAACTGGAAACAGCGACTCTTTTTCTGGATTGAACCCGATGCCAATGATAATTCGATCAAAAAGGTGCCGTGATCTTGCCACAACATCTAAATGTCCAGATGTAATAGGGTCAAATGACCCTGCATACATTGCTACATGTTCTTTCATAGTCGCGATTGTACGGCGTAATTGGATTAACTGTTACAAACCTGCCTCAGGGTACTGTTTTTGATCACCAACGACTTGCATTGGGTTCAAACATATTCGACTGTTCGGGTGAACAACAAACTGCTCTCATTTCTCCCCTTACGTAGAGTCCATCAGACCACACGGTCTTTGGGACCACATCCTCCCCTCTCTTGACCGATTCTTTAATCGGTCAGATGAAAACGGGCTTCTCGCTTAACAGCGGGAAGCCCATTTTTTGAATTAAATCACCCTCGGCGAACTTATTCTTGAATGTGATATCGTTAGACCGTTGCAACTTCTGGGAAATCAACGACTGTTTCATTAATATGGTTGTAAAAACTTGTGAATGTCAAGACGGAAATGCCCGCGGTAACTTCAATGGCTGCCTCAGTGTTATATCCAGCGTCCATGAAGGCAGCGAGTGTATCATCACTGACGCTGCCATACGTATCTAGAGTTTCAGCAGTAAAATTGATGAAGGCCTGCATCTTTGGGTCGTCTGAAGTACGACGTCGAATATTCATACAATCGTCTTCGCTAAGTCCAAGACCGCTGGCGACTTTGGAATGTGCAGCCGAGCAGTAGCCACAATGAAATTTTTCAGCAGCAAGAAGTTGCACCACTTCACCCTCAACTGGCGTGAGCGTACCACCTTTGGCACCACCTGCCCAAGCGATGAACGCTTCAAGTACGGGAGGGTGCGCGGCGAGCCCCTTGAAAATGTTAATTTGTTTTTCCTTGAGTGGTCCGTTAAGTAAATCTGCTCCAGCACCAGTGTCGGTTGCAGGGTCAATGTGTGTGAGTCGTGGCATCAAAGCCTCCTTGTTGTATGAGAAACATTGTGTATGAATTGCGGTTTCAGTTGCAAATAAATTCTCCCAGACCCGAAGCATCTAGGATCATTCTGAAATTATCTGAGAAGACAAAGTTGTGTTCAGGGAACTCGGTACCAGCCATGTTGTTGTCTAAATGACTGAACATCAATTCTATTCTACCAATTCGTTCCCACGCATCACCACCAGCGACACGTTTGTCAACAGTGCCACTCGTTGCGGCGCCTAATTCGTCGATCCGATCAATGGTAGCGTCGTATCTCACAGTGTCCCCCGCAGTCACATCACTGTCAAACGTTGCTCTCGTGATTTTTGCGAGAATGACTTTTTCTTTAAAGCCCGATGTTGTTCCAACGAGAATCCCCGCAGTTTGTGCCATACCCTCAATCAAAAGCGAAGCGGGCATGACAACTTGACCATCCACGATGTAATCATGGAGGTGTTCTTCGGCAAGCGAGACATTTTTAATCGCGACAAGCCGTTTATTCGGTTCGTGATCAATAATTCGATCTATCCACAACCATCGCATAAGGAATTAACCCGCAAGTTTGAGTTCAACGAAGTTGACTAGAGAATTTACGGTGATGGCATCGCCGAGTTTGGAGATCGAGCGATCACCACCCTCAAAAGAATCAAACTCAACATGTGCCATACGCCCCTTGAGCATAACGAGTCCCGCGTCAGTTAATTTGCCATCGGAAACCCATTCTTCGTTGTCCACAAGGTTTTCAGGAAATAGTTCACCCTGTGAAATCTTGACATCAAATGTTTTTTCGATTCGAAAGACGATGTCAAGGAAGTCGATGGATTCAGCACCAAGATCAGCTGTGAGGCTTGCTTCTGGTGTTACTTCATCTTCATCGACGCCTAGGGCATCATCTAGAACTTCTTGGATTTTTGAGAAAATATCGTCGCGGTTCATAACCATCTCCTGTTTATTCAATTCGAGCAGGACGCATTGAAAAGCGTCCTGCTACTGCAGTCTGTATTCCTTCGCTGTCCCTGCGTAGAACAGTTCCCGTACCCTTGCACGGCGTTGTGCCATCATCTTTTGTGGCGCTAGCGGTGACTTCCACCCGAAGCGAATCTCCTGGGCGAACCATCGCCCCGTATTTTACAGCCTTGACCTCGCCAAGGACAAGGCGTTGTCCTTCTGGAGCAAGCAATTTTGAGGCCGCTTGTACCATCGCTTCAAGCATGAGGACGCCGGGCAGGATCGGAAAACTCGGAAAATGATCCGCGAGGTACTCCTCTGCGAGGGTGACTTGCTTGATGGTCACAATCCGCTTTTCGTCCTGTTCAAGCACTTGGTCTACAAGATCAAACTTCATAGGCGGCGAAGTATACCGCACCTATCGAATGCTTGGCACTAAGGTGCCTCTGAGTGATAGCTTGGTGTTGGGCACGACTTGGCAAAAGGTCAAAAAACGAGTATCCTACGCTGTTTCTTAGGCATTTCTGCCTCCCACAAAACACGCCATTTTTTTGGAAAAATCGGAAAAACATATGTCTACTACAGGAACAGTCACACAAGTCATTGGTTCAACATTCGATGTTCAATACCCCCTTGAAAATTTGCCAGCAATCTACAACGCAGTTGAGGTCGACATCGATAATGCTGGTGAAAAACTCAAACTTGTTGGCGAAGTCAACAAGCACTTAGGCGGCGGAAGAGTTCGCTGCGTTTCACTTGGAAGTACTGACGGTCTTCGACGCGGACAAGAGTGCATCAACACAGGTTCACCCGTGACAGTTCCAGTTGGCAAAGGTGTTCTGGGTCGCGTATTCAACTTGTTTGGCGAGCCAGTGGATGAGCAAGGTCCTGTTACATACGAAAAGCGTATGCCAATCCATGCAACTCCCCCAAAACTTGCTGACCTGAACCCAAACTCAGAAATCCTTGAAACAGGTATCAAGGTTGTTGACCTTCTTTGCCCATTTGTTCGTGGCGGCAAGATTGGTTTGTTTGGTGGTGCTGGTGTTGGCAAGACGGTCATTATTCAAGAAATGATCGCTCGTGTTGCTCGAGAGTTCGACGGATACTCAGTATTTGCAGGTGTTGGCGAGAGAACACGCGAAGGCAACGACCTTTGGCTTGAAATGAAAGAAGCAAAATTTACAAACGCTGAAGGCGAAACGGTTTCGGTTCTTGATAAAGTTGCGATGGTCTTTGGTCAAATGAACGAACCACCGGGCGCACGTCTTCGTGTTGCTCTTTCAGCACTCACAATGGCGGAAGATTTTCGCGATTCTTCTGGTAAAGAAACACTTATTTTTGTGGACAACGTCTTTCGGTTCACTCAAGCAGGATCTGAAGTTTCAGCACTGCTTGGGCGTATGCCCTCAGCAGTTGGGTACCAACCAACACTCTCCACCGAGATGGGCGAATTGCAAGAAAGAATTACATCAACATCCAAAGGTGCGATTACGTCTGTTCAGGCGATTTATGTTCCTGCCGATGACCTTACTGACCCCGCACCCGCAACAACATTTGCTCACTTGGATGCGTTTGTAGTTCTTGAACGGAAGATTGCTGAAAAGGGTATTTACCCAGCGATCGACCCACTTACATCTTCATCACGTATTCTTGATCCTCAAGTTGTTGGACAACATCATTATGATGTTGCTAGACGTGTTCAAACAATCCTACAACGGTATGCTGACTTGCAAGACATCATTGCAATTCTAGGTGTTGACGAATTATCTGAAGATGACAAGTTGACCGTTTCAAGAGCTCGCCGTATCGAACGGTTCCTTAGCCAACCACTCTATGTTGCAGAAACCTTCACGGGTCTGCCAGGGGTGAACTCGTCGCTTGAAGATACGATTGATTCCTTCGAGCGACTTTGTAATGGCGAAGGTGATGATCTTCCAGAATCAGCATTTATGTATGTTGGCACGCTCGAAGACGCAAAAGCCAAGGCAGAAGCGATTGCGCTTTCCGTCTAACACAATTAACACTCAAAATGCAGGACCCACAACGCAAGTTGTGGGTCTTTTTCAATTACACTGTGTGCCCACAAACGAAGGAAGCACATATGTTTTTTACAACAATACTGTTGATCACAACAACCCTATTCGCTGAACGCCCAATTCCTCAAACGCCCGAAGAATTAACAGCAACAGTAGTAGCGGCATTTACTGCTGCTGACGAAGAAATCGCAATAATCATTGCAATAGAAGATGACCAGCGCACTTTTGGAAACACAGTGGGCGCCTTAGATGACATGATGGCTCGTCTTGACGGTGCAGCCAACATGCCAGCATTTATGGCGTACGTCCACACCGCCGCAGGGATCCGAGAGGCAGCACAAGGTGCCATTCAACTTTGGTCAGACTGGTCAATTGATTTTGCAACGAACGTCGATTTGTACAACGCAATCAAAGCGTACGCAGATACAATTCCAACACTCTATGGGGAGCAAGCACGCATGCTTGAACATACCATGCGTAATTATCGCCGCAGTGGAATGTCCCTCTCTGTAGAAGGCCGCGAAAAATTAAAAACAATTCAAAAAGAACTTGGCACACTGACAATCGAATTTGATACGAACATTCGTGAACACAAAACGATTGTTTCAATCCCCGCAGGTGGTCTTGAAGGCGTACCACAGGACGTAGTTGATGGTCTAGATGTGATTGATGGCCAGTACCAAGTAACTCTTGATTATCCAACATTTGGTCCAGTGATGGATTACTGTTCAGTTCCAGAATCGCGAAAAACGGTTCGTATTGCCTATTCAAATCGCGCAGGACAAAAAAACGTTGTCTTGCTTGAGAGAATTATCAAGTTGCGTGATGAAGCGTCTGATTTACTGGGCTATGCAACGACCGCAGATTATGAAACTGAAATAAAGATGTCTAAAAATGCTGCGACTGTTGCAGATTTTTACAATAAATTACGACCAGTTGTTCGGAAAAAAGCAGAAAAAGATTGGGCAGAACTTGTTGAAGCGAAGCGCAAAGACCTTGGCGATCCAACGGCAGAATTTTATCCGTGGGACTTTAGTTACTACTACGAAAAAATAAAGAAGGACAAGTACGCTGTTGACTCGCAAAAAGTACAAGAGTACTTATCCCTACAAAACGTGATGGATGGACTGTTTGAAATCACGCAAAACTTATATGGTATTGAGTACAGCGAAGTGACCAATGATGCCGACGAACGCGGCACACCTCTTTGG
>Ga0114996_10002270_pt1 | contig 24980 bp, 17 predicted proteins | sample ArcticOcean_MG_C_4_FD_87039 | JGI IMG/M metagenome (GOLD analysis project Ga0114996, IMG submission 87039) | Marine microbial communities from western Arctic Ocean - ArcticOcean_MG_CB4_134 | ecosystem: Environmental > Aquatic > Marine > Oceanic | place: Arctic Ocean: Canada Basin | collected... | reverse complement strand
CGCATCGCCCAAGGTCACATCGAGGGTGGCCGCGTTCTCGGGGATGGCTTGATCGGTCACAAAGGTCGTGGCGAGCGTCTCGCTGGCGATGGTCTTTTTGTGCTCGGTGCATGCGGACAACACGGACGCATCGCCGGTAAGGTAAACCGCGATGCGCGCCTGATACTCCATGTCCTGATCTTTCCGGAGGCCCTGGATCCGGCTTTGAACTTCCCGGGCCAACCCTTCGGCCACCAGGGCATCGGTCAGCCGGGAATCCAGAATCACCGTACCCACCGAACCGCCGCTGGCTGCATAGCCCTCTTGGGCTGACACGGCCACCTCCACTTCATCGGTGGACAGCGAGATGGCTTCTCCATTCGCCAATGTAACCGACACCGTGTGATCGGTGGTCAACGCGGTTCGGATCGCGTTGGCGTCCGCACCGTCCAAGGCCGCTCGGATCTCTGGCATTCGCTTGCCAAATCGCGGGCCGAGTGCCCGATAATTGGGTTTGACCTCGAAGGAGACTCGGTCGCCCGGATCGTCGATAAAGCGCACCTCTTTGACGTTCAGTTCCTCAAGGATCAGCGGCAAATAGGGACGAACGCGCGCGGCCAAGGCCGGCTTACCCAGGATCACCTCGGCGGCGGCCAAGGGCTGACGAACCTTGAGCTTGTGCATGGCACGTGTGGACTGACCCAAGCTAACGATGTCGCGTACCGCTTGCATCTCCTCGGAGAGATCCACGTCGATGAGGGCTTCATTCACCGAGGGCCAATCGGTCAAATGCACGCTCTCGGCCGCATTGGGATCGGTCGACACAACCAGATTGCGATGCAGCTCGTCCGCAAAGAAAGGGACGAAAGGTGCGATGACCTGGCCAATGGTGGTCAAGCACTCATACAAGGTGTGGTAGGCATCCCACTTATCGTTGTTCTTCTCGCTGGCCCAGAAGCGATCGCGACAACGACGCACGTACCAGTTGCTCAAGGCATCGGTGAAACGAATGAGCCGCTGAGCGGATTCGTAAATATCTTGCCCGTCCATTCGCTGCGTAACTTCGCGCACGGTCAGGTGCAGCTCCGAGAGGATCCATCGGTCGATGAGGTTCCGGTCCGCTTCCGGCTGCCGCGGACACGTGCTGGGATCGAAATCGTCGATGTTGGCGTAGATCACAAAGAAGGAGTAGACGTTGTGCAGCTTGATGAGAAACTCTTGCTGACTCTGACGGACCGCGTTGGGGCTGTATCGCGTGTTGTTGTAGGGCGGATTGGCTGAATAGAAATACCAACGCATGGCGTCCGCACCGCTGGTGTCCAAGATCGCATCCGGGGGCGTATAATTGCCTTTGGACTTGCTCTCTTTGCGGCCCTTCTCATCACAGACGTGGCCCAAAACGATGCAGGACTTGTAGGGATGGGGGTGTTCGGCCTTCTCAAAGAGGAGGGTCGAAACCATGAGCAAACTGTAGAACCAGCCCCGGGTTTGGTCGATGGCTTCGCTGATGAAGTCGGCCGGCCAACTCTTCTCGAAGGTCTCTTTGTTCTGATGGGGGTATCCCCACTGCGCAAAGGGCATGCACCCCGAATCGAACCAGCAGTCGATGACCTCCGGTACCCGTTGCATGGTACCACCGCATTCACCGCAGGGCAGCGTCACGTCGTCGATCCACGGTTTGTGGACGATCAAATGCTCGTTCAGCGTGGGATCCGCCTCTTTGGCGGCATAAAACTTGGCGAAGGCCTGTGGATTGATCGACTCGATCTCTGCGACCGACGCCGGGGCAATCCGATGCTCACACCCACTGCACGTCCAGATGTTCAGCGGTGTCCCCCAATAACGCTCACGCGACAAGGCCCAGTCCACGTTGTTGTTCAAGAAGTCGCCAAAACGACCGTCCTTGATGTGATTGGGCTGCCAGTGGATCTTCTGGTTGTTGGCGATGGCTTTGTCGATGACGCTCGTGGTGCGAATGAACCACGCGGGCCGCGCGTATTGAATGAGCGGATCGTCGTCGGCCCGCCAACAAAAGGGGTACTCATGTCGAATCGTCGACTGGTGAAAGAGCAGGTCACGCTCCTTCAACAATCGGATCAACGCTTTGTCGGCGTCTTTGCAAAATACGCCGGCCACATCCGTGGCCCGATCATCAAAGGTGCCGTCCGGCTTAATCAAGTTGATGAGGCCGATTCCTCTCTTTTTCGCCACCCGACTGTCGTCTTCACCGAACGCCGGCGCCGTGTGCACTACACCCGTACCGGCCGAGGTCGTAACAAAGTCCCCGGCGATGACCACGTGATACTCCCCCTCATCGGGCGTGGCGTAATCGAACAGCGGTGTGTATCGCAGTCCCAGGAGTTCGGTTCCTTTGACCGTCTTTTCAACCGTATATTCGCCTTCTCCCAATACGCTGTCGAGCAGGTCGGCCGCCAAGATGAAGGTCTCGTCGCCTTGTCGGGCGAAGCTGTAGTCGATCTTTTCGCTGACGGTCAGCGCGCAGTTGGACGGCAGCGTCCAAGGTGTGGTGGTCCAGGCCAAAAAGGACGTGTTCTCCAAGCTGGGCACTCGAAAACGGACCGTCACGGACGGATCATCCACCGTCTTGTAGCCCTGCCCCACTTCACCGGCCGAGAGCGCCGTGCCGCCTTGAGGCCACCACCAGATGACTTTGTGTCCCTGATAGAGGAGATCCTTTTTGAAGAGCTCGGAGAGCGCCCACCACACGGACTCCACATAGCTCTTGTGGAAGGTCACATACGCGTCCATGTCCACCCAAAACCCGATGCGTTGGGTCAAATTCTCCCACACATCCGTGTAGCGAAAGACCGACTCGATGCACTTCTGGGTGAAGGCCTCCACACCGTAGGCCTCGATATCGCTCTTGCCATGGATGCCCAGCTCTTTCTCCACCTCCACTTCCACAGGCAACCCGTGGGTGTCCCAGCCCGCCTTGCGTGGCACGTGATACCCGCGCATGGTCTTGTATCGAGGGAACAAATCTTTGATGACGCGCGTCAGCACATGCCCATTGTGCGGGGTCCCATTGGCCGTGGGCGGCCCCTCAAAGAACACATAGCGGGGCGCTCCATCCCGAATCTGCAATGATTTCTCGAAGATCTGCTTCTCTTGCCAAAAAGAGAGGATCCGTTTTTCGATGGCTGGAAAGTCGATTTTCTGTTGGACGGGCTGAAACATAGGACCCTCGCGTTGATGTTCAGGCCGCCGAATCATAGCGCGATCGCCCCCCGCGTCAACCGTGAGGTTCCGACAAGCGTAGAACCGACCCGTCTAGGGCTTGGGGGGTACCATCATGGACGCGGTCAGTAGGCTCATAATCATGCAATTGTTTTCCATCACACATTGCATGGTCGCGTCGCACTTCAGGTCGCCGCAGGGCGCCAGCTGTTCCATGGACTCGAAGGTCACCAAGGTCGCCAGATGCGTGCAGGCCTCCTTAAAGAGGGGTACAAATTCGTCCATGTTGGGACATCCCCCAATGGCCAATAACAACTTGCCACAGATGGCTTCCCCCTCGGAAGAAGTGGGAGAGCCTCCGGACGACTTGCCGGCCACTTCGACTAGACACAAGGGGAGGATCGCCGTGCCCATCTCTTTGCTGCACTCTCCCGCGGCCACGCATTCGTCCACCAAGGGACCTGCGGTCTTGTTGATGTACGCCGCGTTGGAGAAACAGTACATTTCACATTCCATCGGCGGAATGTCCGTACAAGAGACGGCCTTCGCACAGAACGCAGAGCAGTCCATGTTGTAGCCCTCTTCCGGCATGTCGGGCATCCAGCACATGTCAGGAGGACCAGGACCCGGGCCGGGCGGCGGTCCGCCACCATCGTCAGGCATCTCGTCGAGCATCTGACCCAAGAAACAGTTGGCATCGGACACACAATCCAAAAAGCTGCAGGGATCTTTCGCGCACGCCGCAATTTTCGCCTGGGCCTCTTCGGAAAAGAGGGGCACCGCCATCATGCAGCCCATATGGAACATCGGCGGCACTTGAGAGTCCACCGTTGGACACGAGACCAAGGCGTTCATGCCCGCATCGCACACATCCTTGCCTTCCGCGACGCCCGGCAACGTGGCCGCTGCGACAATGCCCTGAGCGCAGGAGGAGAAATAGTCGTCGCCTTCAAACTCCGAGCAGGGTTTGGTCAGGCACTGGGTCAATTCCGTGCCCACGGACTCGGACAGGTACTTGCCCACGATAGGGCACATGAGCTCGCACTCATCGTCCGGATCACACTGCAAGATGTTGGCGCAGATGGCCTCACAATCCATGGTGGACACCACCTCGGCGGGGCTCCAGCACTGGTCGAATGGGAACCCGCTGCCATCGTTCGGGGGCGTCATCGTTTCCGGACTCACATCGGGCGGTACAATCACCACGCCATCCGATGGACCGGTCGCGTCTGAGGGAGGCCTCGGATCACGAGTATCGTCCACCGTATCCGAGGGCGCTGCCGCGTCCGAAGACGTGGTGTCTTCCTCTACCGACGAGCTACTTCCACATGCCATCAACCCAACCAACAACGTAATCCAAACCAACTTGTTCATCATTCGGTCCTCCAAAGCGCCGGAAGCCTATGGGTTGAAGACCAAAAGGGCAAGGAGAGATTGGGAGGAATCAGGAACGCTGTCGCAAGCGCTCGGCCGCCACCATGGATACGGCGATCTGGACATTGTAGGAACCAATGAAACCAGGCATGGGAATTCGGACGATAGAATCGCAACAGGCCAGCACCTCAGGAACAATGCCGTCGCGCTCACCACCCACCACGATCAGCGGATTGCCCGAAAGATCCACATCCCAGGGCGCCAGCGTGCCGGTGTCTTCCAGTGCGACAATGGGCCGGCCAGCGGCTTTGGCCTGCTCGATGGCCACGAGTGACGACTCCCACAACACGGGCATGAATCGATCGGCGCGCATGGCCACCCGCATGGCCAGGTGTTTCATCTTCCGAGTAAACTCCCCGTCGATGACCAGACCCGCCGCACCGGACACCTCCACCGTTCGGATGGTCACGCCCACATTGGCCGGATAGGCCCCACCTGAGATCAACCACACTGCACCATCGCCCGCCATCAGCTGGGCGAGATCATGTTCGGGATGCCGACCCACCAAAGCCAACACCTCGCTGTCTTGCGTCCCGCGCCCCATGCGTCGCAGATCGTTGACGCTCTCCATGCGCAGCGGAATTCCTGCGGCCTGTGCTTGGGCCACCACCGCTTTTGCTTCTGTGCTCAGGGGGCCTTTTCGGACCAATAAAAGGCCTATGGACTCTCCCGCCGCCAGCGCAGAGGCGATGGCCTCAGGTCCCGTAAGCTGACTCGTGGGGTGGTCTTTGTCGTTCATCTACCGCCTCGGTCGCCGGACGATCAACCATACGATCAACGGGGCCCCTATGGCCGCCGTCAGTACGCCCACGGGCAAGTCACGACCCGGGATAATCACCCGCGCGATGGTGTCACACACTGCGAGAAAGGCTGCACCCACCAGCGCCGACATGGGTAGAAGAACCCGGCGGCTCGCGCCCATGGAGAGTCGAACCATGTGCGGGACAATCAACCCGACAAAGGCGATGGGGCCACACCATGCCACGCAAGCACCCACACCCAACGCACCGACCCCCAAGCCAATGGCACGTACGCGGGGGACATCCACCCCCTGCGAGTGCGCGCGGCCTTCGCCACCCACCAACGCCTCCAGCGCACGAGTCTGCGTCAACAGCGCCACCCCAGCGAACACCACAAAGGGGCTGAGCATGAGAACACCCTGGTACCCCACTTGTGCCAGGTTACCCAGCGACCAACGTACCGCCTCAAAGGTGGCTGCCATGTCGGCCTGGTATTGAAGCCCGGTCGACACGGCGCCCGCTGCCAACGTCAACGCAATGCCAGCCAACAAGACGTCGTTGGCCCGCGCCCGGCCGCTGGCTGCGATGGCCGCCACAATAACGGTCACGACCAATGCACCCACGAACGCTGCGATAGCCACGACGGGAATGCCGGACACCCCGCTGCCGCCCAAGAGGACCACCGCGACCAAAGCACCCAACACAGCACCCGCTGTGGTGCCCACCGTGCTGGGTGTGGCCAACGGGTTGGAAAAGATCGTTTGGTAAACGGCGCCCGCCAATCCCAGGGTGCCACCCACCATCAGCGCCATTAGTAATCGGGGCACACGGAGCTGCCAGAAGATGAACCCGCCACTCTCCACATCAAGAGTTGGGCCCACAAAGGGACACAGCGCCAAGAGCAAGAGGCTCAAGCACGTCATGGCAGAAATACGCCCCATCAGTTTCCGCCCTCACCGTCGCCAGGGACCGGGATCAGGTAGCGGCGTCCGGCCACCTCCAGCGAGCGAAAGGGAACCTGAAAGAGATCGTGCAAGTGGTCATTCAGATCCACATCCCCAAAGGTGGATTCAAATTGAATTTTGCCCCCCGACAAACCCACTACACGGACTCCGTCGATCCGATCGGAGGTCGCGATATGCCCCAGCAAATTGATGTCGTGGGTGGCGCAGACCACGGTGCGCCCATTGGACCATTGGCGACCGATCCAGCCATACAGTTCAAATTGATGGCTCGGGTCCAAATGATTGCCCGGTTCATCCAAGAGAAAAATGGACGCATCTTGCGCGACCAGTGCGGCCAGGGCCACCTTCTGCGCCTCCCCCCCGGACAAGGTGTCGAGGGTTCGGTCTGCGAGGGGCCCGACGCCCACCTCGTCCAACGCCATCGACGACGCTCTCAGCGCCGATGACCGAGATTCGGAGAAGCGAAAGCGCGCGGCCGCAATAAAGTGCTGGACGGTCAATGGCTCCGTCACCAGGCCATGTTGGGGCAACCAGCCCAGACAGCGCGCGCGCTCAGCGCCACCCAAAGAATCCACCGAACGATCGTCCACCCGGACCGTGCCCTCGGTCCGATGCATCAGCCCGAGAATCGAACGCAATAACGTGCTCTTCCCGGCACCGTTGGGACCGAGAAGAACCACTAGATCGCCCCCCTCCACCGTGAGCGAAATGTCCTCCAACAGCGTCGTGGTTCCAACGCGGACAGTCAGGCCATCCAAGGTCAGCAACGCGCTCATAGCTCGGAAGTGTCCTCTTTGGTGAGTCGCCCGACCTCTTCTCGAAGCGCCCGAACAAAATCCAAAATGCGGGGTCCTGGACGATAGTGACTCGAGCCAGCAATGACGCCCAAGCCTCCTTTCTGGACCGCCTGAAGCATGGGGAAGCGTCGAAAGACATCCAGGTGATTTTCACGCTCTGCATCCGTTACGTTGTCGCGTGCAATCATCAGGACGATGAGCTCGGGGTTGATCTCGATGAGACGTTCAAAACTCAAGGTGGCCGGCCCATCGACCACTTCATCCACGGCATTGCGCCAACCGACCGCGTGGATGGCTCGCCCGTGCAACGAGTTTCGTTTGACATACCAGATGGTGTTGCCTTGCGGCATCCCAAACACCAAGAGCAAGCGCGGACCCACCTTGGCCGCAGGAACATCCAGTTGTCCGGCCAACTCCATGGCGAGATGATCGGCCTCCGACTGATGGCCTGTCAGCGCGCCCAAGGACCGGATACCCGCCGTCACATCCGCCAAAGACAACCACGGAATCACGGTGGTGGGAGCAATGGTGCTCAGTTGGACCGGCTCTTCTGTGGTCGACCCGGACACCACGATGTGGTCGGGATCGACCCGTACGATCAGTTCCGGCGAAGGCTTCAACGCCGTACCCAAGGCAGGGAGCTTCTGGACGGATTCGGGATGGTCACAGAAATCCGAACGACCCACGAGGCGATCTTCGGCCCCAATGGCTACCAGTGTTTCCGTAATGGCTGGGCTCAAGCTGACAATGCGTGTGGGATGCTCTTGGGGAGGCTTCGTGGATGGAAAAAGTTGGTAGAACAGCGTCGACATGGCCACGGAACTGAGAGCCAAAACAAGCAACAGACTGAGGGGGCTTCGATGTACCATGCTCTTAGGATCCGTCCACCAAGGGGGTGTAGCGAAGTGTTGTCATGACGCTCAACCCGGGAAGCGGGAAGCCTGTGTAGTCCTGAACGCGGTTGTTGGTCAAGTTGCGCGCGGTCACATCCAAGCGAATACGTCGCTGCTGGAAGAGCGCGTAGAGGCCAGCCCCCACAATCCATCGGGCTGGAACGGCCACCAGATTGGTCGGATCTCGATAATTGCCCGAGAGTGCTTCGAGCTCCGCGCTCACGCCCAGTTCCGACAGGACGCCGGGCCATCGGCCATACGCTTCGAGTCGCCCAAAAGCCTTCCACTGCGGACGATGGGGCAGTTGTTTGCCCTGATGGGCCACAATGTCAGAGCGGTTTTCCGACTGCATCCACGTCAAACTGCCACGCCCACGCACGTGCCGAAAACAATCCAAGTACGTGCCAAACTCCACACCGAGGATCCGAGCCGACGCGATGTTCTCGGCTACCGAAATGTTCTGCGCGTTCTGAACAAATTGGATGAGTTGATCGGTCCAGCGCGCAAACGCAAACACCTCTACGCTCCACGTGTTGGGTCGATCCAGCCATTCCGCGCTATGCACAACGCCAAAATCTACGCCCACCCCGCGCTCTGGCTTGAGGCCCGGGTTGCCCAGGACATAGCCATTGTTGCCAAAAAGTTCGAAGAGACTGGGGAAGCGGACGCCATACGACGCATTGGCCCGCAGCTCTGTGTGGGGAATGGAGCGCTGCACCAGCCCGCCACGGAGTGTCCACGCATCGCTAAAACTGTCGGCGGAGGGCGGCTCGGTAATGAGGGGACGATTGCCCGGGTTGTTCATGGCATTCCACACGCTCTCGTAGCGAAGGGAACCGAGCACTTCGGTCGCGATGGGCTCTGTGGACAGAGCCAACTCTGCCGCGGCGCTCAACCGGTGACGTTCGGATGCATGGAGAGTGATGGTGTCTCTACCGGTGCCCGGCATGAAACGCTCGTATCGGTACTGGACGTTCAGCCGCGGCGTGAGCACAAAATCCGCGTCGTCGTCCAAGGGCATCGGATGCCCAAGGGTGCCGATCAGCCCTGGGACCAGGCTCTGATCACGAACTCGGTCCGCACCGAAACCCACCTCTGAAAGCGGATCTGAGAACACAGTTTGCGACCAACTGAGATAAGGAATCACGGAGAGAGCCACCCGTTGATTGCCCAAGCGTTTGCCGTGCAATCGGAGCCCCAGTAAATTTCGCATGCGCTCCAAGGAGCTCTCTTCAGTGGGATGAAGGGCCAGACCGGGCACACCTTGCTTCCGCCACGAAAACCAATTGATCGCACCGAGTCGCCAGTCCTCATTCAACGCCACAAAGGCTTTCCCCAGGAGCGAGACTTGGTCGAACGCGTTGTTCTTACGGGTGACTGTCTTGTCGTCTGTCGTCGAGAAGACGGTTCCCTGATCATTCAAGTAACGATAGTTGCCTGTGCTCCCCAGGTAGTCCAGCGCCACGCCGGCTCCCCAGTCCGCGCCACCTGTTCCGTAAAATCCCCGAAGAAGGCGCGTTTCAAAGGATCCCCCGCCGGCCTCCATCTCCAACCACTGACCAGCCAGATCCCGTGTTTCGATGCTCACGACTCCACCCATGCTGCTGGTGCCAAATCCAATGGGCGCTGCGCCTCGATAAATGAGGACGCGCTCCACCGGACCAAATGGGATGGTCGACATGTCGACGCCGCCCCCTTCGGCGGAATTTAGCGGAATCCCATCCAACGTGACGAGCACCTGATCGGCGGACGACCCACGAATGCTGACCGTCGAATAACTCTCCAGTCCGCCCAGACGACTGGTGCGAAGCCCCGGCTGTTCGTCGAGCATCTCGGGCAACCCAGCCACGGCGTCCGTCACGTCCTTGCGTGAAATCACGCTCGTGGGAATCGTTTCGTCCTCGGCTGCCCGTCGGCTGTGCACCACAACCTCGGGGATGTCGATGGGCTCTTTCGGCTCCACCGTCGACGAAGCGGGAGGGGCCGCATATGTAGGCGGCACCCAACCGCCGATCAGACAGAGCGATGTGACCGCAATCCATCTCACTGGAGGAGTCCAATGTCGGCTGGCGGAAAGCCTACTGAGGGGTTGGTCAGGGTCGAGACCAAGGGCGCCCATGCGCCTCCAGCAGCGCGCTGCAAGCGCCAGAGTCCAGGCTCCACCATGTCCATGTGGACCACAAACAGACGATTGGCGGATGCACTCCAAGCCACATCCCCCAAGGTGTAAGCCCCGGCTTCCAGCCCCAAATCCTGAACGTGATTGGTGGTGCGGTCCACCGCAAGCAATCGGTCGGGTTCGCCCTCGCCTTCCAAGGATCCCAAGGTCACCACCACGACGGTGTGGTCGTCCACCGCAGCCAGAGCAAACCCCAAGGGCCGATTGCCCAGCTCCACCGCGGAGAACATCCAGTCCACCGAAGGTTCGCCCTCGGTCGTTACGTCCACATGAAAGAGGCCCGACGCGTCCATTTGTGCCGACGAACCCGCTGCAAACACCCCGGTACACACGCCCCACAGTCCATCATGGCCCGCCACCATTCCGGTGCAATTCTGTAGACCCATGAGGTCCACGACGGTCTCCACTGTGTCGGTGCTTGAATCAATGCCCACGATGCGGCCTGAGCCCGCCTGCCGGAAATCCCGACTGAGGTGACGAAGGTTCGTCCACACGAGCCCAGCCGTGGACACCAGGCGATCGGGCCTCGGATCCATGGGTTTTCCGTCCTGCTCTTCGGTGTACGCGCTCAGGTCAATTCGTCCCAGCAAGCTACCGGTCTGAGGATGAATGATCAGCACATCGCCGCCCTCGTCCCAATCCGTGGCTGTATCGGTGGGTGTGGGGTTGGTTTCCGACCGCGTGACGTACATCTTGTCATCACCAAGGATCAGTACATCGTGGGGGTTGGACGCGAACCCGGTGGCGACCGAGACCTGGGAGCGCACCGCTGCCGTAAAGGGATCCACAAACGTGATGGCGCCGTTGGGGTAACGATCGATCAGGACCAAGAGACCCTCTGGGTGGGGAGTCGTCGGAAGCATCACGTCCCCAGACAAGGCCACGGTCAGACCGGGCTGCTCACTGCCCGAATGGATAATATTGTCCGCACAGACCGAGCCATCGGAACGCAATAGCGACACACTGGTAGACACATAATCCGTGTTCACCACCGCCATGCTGCACTCTGCAGCATGGGAAACCACCGGCGACGAGGGTGGAGTGTCATTCGCCTCACAACCAACCGCACACAGAAGTGACGAGAACACCCAACCAATCCACACTCTATCCGACCAACACATTGCAGCACTCCTCGTTAAAGGCTCCATGCGAATCGGGTCAAGTTTGGCGGTGTTGGATAGCGCGTTGGCTATAGCCGGCCTGCTTCCACCCGAAGCGCGTCAAAAGGCTCCACTGGTGCGACAGAGTGTCCTGGCTCCCGGGTCGCTCTCCATCGGTCCTTCCCAGCGCCTTAGCGCCAGTGGTTTGTCCGATTTCGTCACCGGTTACAGTTGCGGGGGCAGCCTCGGCATTTCACCGAATTCCTGCGCCGTCACCACTTTTGTGAGTACCGATTTTTGGGGGCCGCTGTCAACGGCTCTTTTGAACAAAGAGAGGGTTATCCTGTCCTTCGAAGCTCGTCGTACACGGCCTCCGCAGCGAGGTATTGGCAAACCACACGCCCGAACACCAACCAGTACCCGCTTTTCAGCGCACATCGATCGTCTCTGGACATCTGCCTCGTCCCCACCGCCGTGCCGTTTGTCGACCCCTTGTCCACCAAGAAATGGTGCCGAGTGCCGGGATCCCAGACAAATTCGGCGTGCTCTTTGGACACGGTGTAGTCGTTGATCACGACATCGCACTTGGCCCCTCGCCCAATCCGAATGGAACCCGGTTCATCGGTCTGTTTTCGCACAGGAAACACACGCTGTGGATCGAGTGTGCACGTCTTCATCATGCTCGATTCACAAGGGTCCATCGTCTCTTCCGGCTTCACCGCGCCCATATGCAGCATGGTCGACCACTGCATGGCCTTGGTACGGCCCGTGGCTCTGGACTTCTTGTGCTGAATCAGTCCGCCCATCATCTTTCGAGCGATCAGCACCGAATAGGGATGGTGGCTCACATACTCATCGAACGTCATGGACGCCGCGAGCTCTTGTAGGTCGGAGTATCGAAACATGCGTTGCTCACTTGGTAGAGTACTCAACACGGCTCGTTGTGGCAATGGGCGCATAGGAACCCATTGCGGGCTCCAAGGACACGTTATCTACGGCTCTTCTTCGCCTCTTGTGCCCTGCGTTTCTTGGACGCCGCCCACCCGCAGATGGGACACTCACTCAGATCGTGTCGCAACGCCGGACAATGTTCTCGGCCGAAGAAAATAATCTGAAGATGGAGTCGGTTCCACAGGGACCGGTCAAAGGTCCTCTTCAGATCCCGCTCGGTCTGCTCCACATTCTTTCCGTTGGACAAACCCCACCGGGCTGCCAGACGATGAATGTGCGTGTCGACGGGAAATGCGGGCACCCCAAATGCTTGAGCCATCACCACAGAAGCGGTCTTGTGCCCAATGCCGGGGAGCGCCTCTAGACCCTCAAAATTGGCTGGGACGATGCCTTCATGCTCGTCCACAAGTTGTTGACTCAATCGACGAAGGTTCTTGGCCTTGGTGGGGGCCAAACCAATTTCCCGGATGAGGTTTTGAATGTGCTCCACTGGCAACGCCGCCATGGCCTCCGGGGTCCGGGCGGCCGCAAAGAGCGAGGGCGTCACCTGGTTCACCTTCTTATCGGTGGTCTGCGCGCTCATCATGACGGCCACGAGCAACGTGAAGGGGTCGCCGTGATCCAGCGGGATGGGCACCTCGGGATAGAGGTCCTCCAAGATCTGCACGATTTTGGCGGCTTTTTCACTACGGCGCATGGCACCTCCCACGCCGCGGAGCCTACTCGATCACCAACCGGGTGGCTAGTACCGGATGTGAAAGTCTTGCGTCTCCTCAAGAGGCTCTTCCCACCGAACTTGAACGTTTCCAACGTGGGCCATGGGCGGCCCATTTCCGCACCACTCCAAGAGCGCCTCCAGCGCCGAGCGCGGTCCTTCAGCGACCACCTCCACGTCTCCGTTCGCTTGATTTCGTACCCAGCCGCTGAGGCCCAAGGTCTGTGCCTGCTCTTGCGCACTGGCTCGGTACCACACCCCTTGCACCCGTCCTGTGATCACGAGATGAATACGCGCATTGGCTTTCGTGTTCATCGCTCCTCCGCTCCCGTCATACCAAGCTGGGTGGGCTCGGAGCCGCGGCGGATGAAGAAGGTCAGCCACCCTCGCAGTCCCACTTGCGCACTATAATGGTTGTAGTCTCGCTGAAACGTTTCATCCAAGATCATATCTTTGTCACCCGGCAAGAAGGGCCACCATTTAGCGAACCAGTTTCCTACCTGGGTGGTCGGAATGGTTCGAATTGACAGCGTAGGCAACCCCAAGATCACCACATCCGGTGCCAGCGAAAGCACGTATTTGGCGTCGTGTTTTTCGTGACCCAAGGCTCCTTTGCCTGGCTCAACATCGACATGCGCGATGTGCGAATCATTGAGGCCCAGCATGTCGATGGTCGGGAGTCCCGATTCGTAAGGCACAATACCCGCTGCGTTGAGCGCGACCACGGTCTCTTTGGGAAAGGTCTGTCCCAGCCACATACCGATGGCTTGATAGTCGGCGTTCATTCGGTCCACGTTCTTAATGCGGGTGTGATGCGACTCGAGCGTTGTGCCGTGCAGGCTGCGTCGGGGAGCTGAGCCCGCCCCCAACATCCACATGCCCAAGAGCACACACGCTCCTGCAGCCAATCCATTCCGGAGACCGGCCGTCTCGACACCTGTCCACGCCACGAGTCGACGTATCCCATCCACCAAGATCACTAGACCCAACACCTGGGCCGGCAACAGGAAGCGGTAAAACGGAAAAATGTCGCCCCCCACCACGATGGCGTTGACGAGGTTGGCGCCCAACACAAAGGCCACCAAGCGCGACCAGACATCCCACGTTCGCCGCCACACACCTGCAGCCAAGGCCGGAAGCACCAACCAATAGCCGTGGGAGGTGAGGCACTCTTCGACATAGCGCCACCCAAGATAGGTTTGCTCGGACGAGAGGCTCGATTTGACATACACCGTGTTGGGCAAGGGAAAACCAAAGTGCTGCCAACGCCAGACAAACCAGGGCACGAAAACCAACGCAAAACCGCCCAAAATCCACAGCCCCCGTTTGCGAGACTCTCGTCCCGACAAAAGCGCGGCAATCACGGCTACGGCATAGCCCGCACCTTCGGGACGAACCATGGCTGCTAGCCCCAACACGATCGCGGTCAGGATGGCGCTACGCCTGCTCGATCGGGTCGCGAGCAACACAGCACCCGCTACGAGCAGCACAAAGAGCGGCGTCTCCATACCCGATGCGGACCAATAGGCCCAGGTCCCATTGGCGGCCAAGAGCGCCGGCGGCAACACGATCCATGCGTCGACCCGGCCTTGCCAACGCGCCGTCAGCACTGCCGTCAGCCCAAGCAAACCCAAGCCGCAACATACCGAGACGGCGACAGCTGCGTCGGGGACCACACCGCCGAGAAGATGGACAAGGGCCAAGAGAACAACCCACCCAAAGCTGGTGAACCCTTCAACGGGTGGACCACCGGGATTGAACACGAAACCGTGGCCATTGCCCAGATTCTCTGCATACCGGAAGGAGATGTAGGCGTCCTCAAAGGGAAGTAGGTAGAGTCCCATGTGCACAAGCCCACCGACCATCACCACGCCCAACAACCAAACCCATGGCTGACGTAGAAGGCCCATCGATGGGGCCGCCGGTGTGTCCGTATGCATCGGGTGTGGTTCGCCTCTCCCGGGTCGCGTGCCTTTGGGGAAACGGTATCACGGCCACTCTTGACCAACGAGTTTTGGAGAAATGAAAGGGGTTATTCGACGGATCGCATCCCAGGATAGATCCGTTCGACGGTGGACCAGCGGGTGCCGTGCTGACCATCCAACTCGTAGCGAGGTGGTGGGAAGCGCTGTTTGAGGTCCGCGTAGAGCGCATCGGCATCACTGTCCTCGATGGTTCCGTTCAGAGCATCCCCGTCGTCGGGCTCGTACACGTCGGTGTCTTTCCGAACGCGGTACCGCTCCGGAAATGTGTCGGTCTCGGTGTCCCACACAAAAATGTATTTGGGTGCCACTAGTGCGCTCCCTTCGTGTAGAGAGATAAGAGGAAGTCTCCGTCTTCGGCGGCCATACGCACGAGGATGTTTTCCATCTCCTTGGCCATTTTTTCCATGGCACCGGGTGGGAGCGGTCCCGTACCCGTCGTGGCGAGCATCGTATCGTAGCGGCCGCCCAGATCATCCAACCCGTATTTGGAGCGCATGGCCACATCGTCGATCTTGTCGAGGATGTCATATTTGGCCGTGTGGAAATTGGCCATAGGCTTGCCCACCTTGGCGGCCAACTTCGTGGGCAATTTGATGATCTTTTTCTCAATGAACGTGCTCGTAGTGGTGGTTCCCACCTGCAGCTCGAAGCGCATGCCGTTCTTGGCGCGAATGTCGGCGTGTTTTCTCGGGTAGGGGATGGCTTCTTTGGCGTCGAACTCCACCGCATCGGGGAACATCTGTTGAAGCTTCTTCCAGATGGCTTCCACCTGGCTGCCGTTCTCACATTCAATCCGACCTCGGATCATGTCGCCCATGTCGTCGACGGTGGCATATCCTTTGCGCGTCATCTTCTCTTTGACCGACCCCACAAATTCACCCACATCGTCGCGTTTAAGGCCGTACATTGTCTCCACCCCAAACTCGTTCGCCAAACCATCCAGTTGCGGGCCCAAGTCATCGACGGCCTCCCCCGCCATCTTGTGCAGGTTTTTCTGGGCCGTCGGACTGTCGAGCAAATCGTCCATCGTCAGCCGCAATGGATTGGCCGAATCCACGGCGCTTCCTACCCGGCCCGGAGTCGGCGCATCCACCCGTGGCCCAGCGGGCCGGGTGGCGGGCTTGGGTGCCGCCGCTAAATCGACGGTCTCCCCTGCGACCCCCAACTTGCTGAAGTTGGCCTTGTTCATGCGACTCATGTCGGCCTTGGCCCCACCCATGGTCACCAGGATGATGGCGCCGGTGGTGGACGCCCGACCCAACAGGTTGAGCAACGCATCGGTTCGCTTCTGCGGATCCTTCATCTGCATAATTTTCTGGTATTCAGCCTGATACTCGACGGCCAAGAGCACGCCCTGGGCTCCATCGGCGCTCACTTGGCCGATGAGGAAGGCCTTGGTCATGTTGGTACCGCCCCGGCCCACGTTGGTCACGGTAGCCCCCATGCGCCACATGACACCGGCCCCCAACATGTTGCCGGCGATGGTGAGCACATCCAGCGCGTCTTCTTTCAGACCACCGAACCCCTCCTCGTGACGAGTCGCCAAGCTGATGCCAGCGCCAGCAGTCGACGCGGCGATGGACGTCCAGATCAGGCCGCTCACCACCCGCGAGCCCGGGATAGGTGCCACGGCCGTAATGACCCCAAGCGCCAACGCACCGATACCGGCCACCAGACCCACCGTGTCGAAGAAGCTGCCGATGGAGTCCCAAAAGCTCATGCCATCGGTGGCAAAGGACTTGGTCATGTCAAAACCGGCAGCTTTCTTGGGGATCTCCATTTTAAGCAGGCCGTCGGGATAGCGATTGTCACCGTCCCATTCCTTGATCGCGGCGCGAATGGCTTCCGATGACGTCTTTCCTTTGCCCGTGTATTCGCCCGTGAGACGCCGATCGGCTGGATTGGTGATGTCCACCAGCTTCCAGATCTGTTGCCCACCGGCGTTTCCGACTTTGGCTACGAACGCGTTCAACGGCGTCGCCTTTCCGTTCTCCGTCTCCACATGAGCGGCCTTGATGGGGATCCGTTCCGCATCTTTCGTGCTGGCCAGCCGCTCCTTGAGCTTGTCCACGTAGGTCTCAATGCCCTCTTTGGCCTCGGGATCCAACTTGCCCGAACCTTTTTGCTGCTCAGCGCTCTTGAGCAGCGCCAGGTAGCCTTCCACCCCTTCGAGGGCTTGGCCCGGATCGCCGGGAGTTTCCATCTCGTCCAGCGCCTTATCCGCTTTGGCGCTCTTGGACATCACCGTTTGGCGGTATTCGATGTACTCGGGTTTTCGCTTGCCGCCTTGGCTCGAGATGAACTCCATACGACAGATGTACTTGTGCGTTCCGGGGATATTGGGGGCTTTGGTCGTCCACTGGGCGAAGTTAGGCCCATCGGCGCGGTTGGGCTCACCGAGCCGTTTGGCCTGCCCATAATCGTTCAAGCGGTACCACTGATAGGTGTAGTAGGAGCCGGAGGCGGATATCTCCGCATCTTTGACCACTCTCAAAGCAAGCGGCTGGCCAGGGACCAATGTCGCTCCTTTGGTGGACGATTGGATGCGATGGGAAGAGTTGTACTGTCCGTCTTCGGTCTGCTTGATATACGTGGGGACAACGCTGCCCTGAATCAAGCCCGCGCGAGCCATCTGGGACCAGGCAAACTCCCGGTCCCGACCGCCCATTTCCGACATCACGTCCTGGATGAGGCCTTTGCCCGTGTGCTTGTTGAAGTTTGCATCGTACACTCTCTTGATCATTTTCAGGAGTTCTGGCGGTTGATTCAGCGCTCCCCACACGGCTTGCTCGTCCGTTCCCCCACCAATGCCGAAGGGGCCCGAACTGTGTTGAAAGGCCTTGAGCAAAGCGGCCGCATGCCGATGCGCGTTGTGCCGCGCCGTCGCCGCGCCGTAGTCCCCAGGCCCATACTCCGCTCCCCCTTGCGGTTCGTGTCCCGGCGCCGCCTTTCGCATCACCACGGGAGTCGTGGACTCCGGTGCCGGCTTCAGCGCGGCCTGTCCTTCCGCAAAGCTCTTACCCCGCAAGTGGTCATTGGCCTTATCCTTAACGGGATCCTGCAACGCCGCGTTGGCATCGGAAGTCTTGGCCGTCTTGGGTTCTTGTGTGTAAGGCATGTAGCGCAACTTGCTCCGCTAGATTTGGACTCTATATATACCATATTGGGTACGACGAGAACAGGGTTTTGGATCACCCGCCCTTCGCAAAAAGGGGACAAATTCACCTCGAGACAAGGGTGCATTAATCGATGTGCTGCAAACGGATGACATTTGTACTGCGATGCGTTAGACACAGAAATCAGCCTTGATCCATCAGGGCACACGCAGGAACAGGCCCCATGCCCAGCGACAAACGACCCTCGAATTTCGTCACCGACATCATCGACGCCGATCTGGCGTCGGGGAAACACACGGAAGTCGTCACTCGCTTTCCCCCGGAACCGAACGGATACCTTCACATCGGCCACGCCAAGAGCATCTGCCTCAACTTTGGCCTGGCGCGGGATTACCAGGGCCGTTGTCACCTGCGCTTCGATGACACAAATCCGGAGAAAGAGGATGTGGAATACGCCGAGTCGATCCAAAACGACATCCGCTGGCTCGGGTTTGATTGGAACGAACACCTCTACTTCGCCTCGGACTACTTCGACAAGCTCTACGACTTCGCTATCCAGCTCATCCAAATGGGCAAGGCCTACGTGTGCAGCTTGTCCGGAGACGAGGTGCGAGAATACCGCGGCTCCTTGAGCGAAGCGGGCCGGCACAGCCCCTATCGAGACCGAAGCGTGGAGGAAAACCTGGACCTCTTTGGGCGCATGCGCGCCGGGGAGTTTGAGGACGGCGCCCACGTGCTCCGGGCCAAGATCGACATGGCCAACCCCAACATGAAGATGCGCGACCCACCCCTGTATCGGATCCGACACGTGGATCATTGGCGACAGGGAGACAAGTGGTGCATCTACCCGCTCTACGATTTCACCCACGGGCTCTCGGATTACCTGGAGAACATCTCCCACTCCATCTGCACCCTGGAGTTTGAAAACAATCGGGAACTCTACGATTGGTTCTTGGACGAACTGGGCCTCACGAATCGGCCCCATCAATACGAGTTCGCTCGGCTGAACCTCAACTACACGGTCATGAGCAAGCGCAAGCTCCTGGAGCTGGTCCGAGACGGCCACGTCAGCGGCTGGGACGATCCGCGCATGCCGACCATCGCGGGGCTGCGCCGCCGGGGCATTCCCCCCGAAGCCATCCGGACCTTCTGCGACAAGGTGGGCGTGGCCAAGAACAACAGTGTGGTGGATGTGGCGCTGCTGGAACACACCATCCGAGACGAGCTCAACACCCGCTCCCCTCGCGTGCTCGCCGTACTTCGCCCTCTGCGCGTGGTCTTGGAGAACTACCCCGAGGACCAAAGCGAAGAGCTGGATGCGCCCTATTGGCCCCACGACGTGCCCAAGGAAGGTTCACGGCCCCTGCCCTTTTCGCGGGTGCTCTACATCGAAGCTGACGACTTCGCCGAGGATCCACCCGACGGATTCAAGCGTTTGGTGCCTGGGGGCGAGGTGCGGTTGCGCCACGCCTATTTCATCCGCTGCTCCGAGGTGATCAAAGACGACGCGGGGAACATCGTGGAGCTTCGCTGCACCTACGATCCCGACACCCGCGGCGGCAAATCCTCCGACGGGCGCAAGGTCAAAGGCACCATCCACTGGGTAAGCGCGGACCACGCCCTGGACGCCGAGATCCGCGTGTACGACCGACTCTTCGGCGTGGAGAACCCCAACACAGGCGACACGGACTTCAAAGACCACCTCAACCCCAACTCATTGACCGCCATGCAGGGCTGCAAGATCGAGCCCAGCGTGGCCACCGCCACCACCGGCGATCGCTTTCAGTTCGAACGCCAGGGCTACTTCTGCCTGGACACAGACGCCACACCCAACGCGCTGGTCTTCAACCGCGTGGTGGCCTTGCGCGACTCGTGGGCCAAGACTACGGACAAAACCGCGCCCAAAGCCGTCGCACCGGCCGCCACCGCGCCCACCGAGCGCGAACGACCGGCAAAGAAACCCAAGACCGAGGTACCCGAAACGGCTGAGGCCATCGCCTTGCGCGAGGCCCACGGTCTCACGAGCGACGACGCCCGGGTGTTGACCCAGGACGCAACGAGGCAAGCGTTCTTCCTCGCAGCCCTGTCGGTACACAACGACGCCCAGGCCATCGCCAACTGGATGGTCAATGAGGTGCTCGGTCGCGTGGACGACATAAGCGACCTGCCCTTCACCGGCGAAAAGCTGGGCGAGTTGGTCGCCCTGGTCGACGACGACACCATCACCAGCACCGGCGGCAAAGCGGTGCTGGCCGACATGATGACCAGTGGCGACGCACCAGCAGACATTGTGGATCGCAAAGGACTTCGACAAGTCACGGACAGCTCGGTGCTCGAAGGCCAAGTGGCCGAGGTGTTGGCCAACCACCCGGACGAGGTGGCGCGCTACCAAGCGGGCGCCAAGAACCTGGTGGGCTTCTTCATGGGCAAAGTCATGCGCGCCACCGGCGGCAAAGCCAACGCGCAAACGGTGCAAGAGATCCTTCGGAAACTGTTGAGCTAAACCCGCCGATGCCCCACTTGCAGATAGTGGTCGCTTTGCTACACTGACGTCACATCAAAACAGGGATTGGAGACGATTATGCGGTCGATGCAAATCAATGTTGTCCTGGGGCTCGGCCTCGTGTTAACGGCGCTGCTTTCGTGTCAACAGGGACTCACGGAAGACGAGGTCGAGGCCAAGATCGAAGCGCGTATGGCGGCGCTGGGTCTGAGCGAATCCGCCACTGGAGACGAGGCCGCACCGGGTCAAAAGAAACCCGGAACCGTAACGAAGACAGCGACGGGCGGCTCACCAAACGCGACTGGCACCCACTCGAGTTCCTCCCCGGAAGGCTCAACGGTTTTGAACTCCGCCGGGCTCAGCGACGCGAACAACGCACTGGCAGCATCGTCCGTGAACTTCATTGGAGAGCTAACCGGGCTGATGGCGGACTACGAGCCGGAGTTGCCTGACCAGGTGGACAACACCGATCTGTTGCGCTGTGTGACCACGGAAAAGCGGACAGGTGATAGCGGTTTGGAACGACTCTGGAAATCTTTGGAGAAAGAACGCAAAGCCTCCGCCAAAGAGCGAAAACAGACCAAACGCGACTTCTTCAAGCGAATTTATCCCGTCAACTTCCGAATTGACTATGATTGGAAGAATCGGACCGGACTGAAAAAAGAGGTCGTCTATGGCTGTTACGAAGGTGGGTCATGGAGTGGTCCTCAGGGCTCAAGAAGTGCATGTATCAATTGGTGCGACGACTATTCATGCTGGCGGCTACGAACCAATCGTTGGGTTGAAACCCCGGGTATCTACCTCTACTCGAACAACGCGACGCCCGAACCTCCGGAACTCATGAAACGCATGAAGGCAGCAGGAGTGCAAACACCAGAGCGATTCTATTGTGTGGTCAAAGACGCGTTCACCAAAGGCAAAAAGGAACCAACCCATTGGATCACGTGTGAAAGTCCGTGGGAGGACGAGCCTCAACTGCGCTTGTCAGCATCCCGTTCCGATGTCCGACGCGGTGATTTGGTTAGCGTCCCCTTGGCCGGCGTCAAACGTCCCGAAGGCGTGCTGTTGAAAGTGCATAAACGATGGAAGACCTACCTGTGGACCGTGGATGTAGTCGCCAACACGTTGAAAATAGAGGAAAAAACAACCGCCTGCCCGGATCCCAAAGAGGTCGCTGGAGCCATATGCCGATTGGCCGACAAGAAATCCGATCCCATGAGCGTCGCCGAAAACTGCACGGTTGCCGGGGACCACAAAAAGCTCAAAGAGTTCGCCCAAAAATGGCACAAGCGGCTTCGCAAGAACAAGAATGCGGTGATGATCAAAGCGACCAGTGGCCTGATGGCATTAACACCCGATGATCTTTGGGCTCCCTTGAATCACGCGATCTATTGCCTCAAGGAAAAGCGCAACAGCGAGGCCATCGCCGCGCTGAAGACCGTGCATCAGAAGTCCTCGGACCCCAAAATGCAACTGAAGGTAGCCGAACATGGCAAGAAGGCTGGAGACGACGCGCTCTACCAAACAGCGGTCAAGAAAGCGTGTGACTTGGGTATGCAGGCCGCCTGTGGACTGCTGGGCACCGAGTAGTCTCTCCGTCGACTACGCCGCCAATAAGCGATCGATGTCCGCTTCTCGGGCCGCGGCGTCTCGTCGACCCATGTCGATGAGCTCGGTCGCGAAGGTCCCGTCGAACAAGAGATAACTCGACAGATCCGCCACCGCTTCGCGTTCGCCGTTGAACACACGGCGCATCACGTAGTTCAACTTGGACTTGAGCCGCTCGGGGTGGCGCAAGATGCGCGACGCCAAGTTGCCCAAATCCTCGCTCGGTCGAATACCCAAATACTCCACCACCGAATAGGGACGTCGGCCCCGTTCGACGAGCGCACGCTGCATGGCAGGGATCCCCTGTGTGCCGTACACTTCTTCCACACACTCCAACATGACGTTGATGCGACTCAGCCGATCCATGTCCCACATCATGCGGTCCAAGAAGAGACCATTGAAGAGCTTCCCGAGCAGATGGCCATACCCCGGAAACTCCCCGGTCGGGACCTCCACACGCTGTTCGGTTTTGAGTGAAATCGTGAAGATTTTGTCGGCACCCAAACGAAGCGCTGGACTCAAAGGTGTGTTTTGTCGAAGTCCGCCATCACAGTACCAAGACTTCCCAATGTTCACCGGTGGAAAGAGAAAAGGGAGGGACGTGGATGCCAAAACGATGTGCGCCGTAATGGGCCCACGGACACCCACCAAGCTCTTGTCGTTGGGCCAGGAAGGCGTGGGGCGGTCGTCGGCGATGTCGGTAAACACGTGTGTTCGCCCCGTACGGATCTCTGTGGCCGCGACGGCGAACGCGTCGAGGACACCCTCGCGCATGTTGGCGTGCAGCAAAGGCCAGTCCACAAAGTCCTTCACAAAATCACTGGCTTTGACGGTCTTGAAGACCCCTTCCGGTTTCTTGCTCGGCTTGGCCTTCCTGCCGAAGAGCCGGCCAAATGTCGAGCGGGTCAGGGTCCCTGTAGTGATCTCCATGATTTGTTCGACTCTCATGGCGCACCATTCATCGACCAATCCAGACACACAGGCTGGGTTCATGCCATGGGCCAACAAATAGCATGCGTTCAACGCGCCCACACTGGACGAGGTCACAATACGGACTTGGCTGAAAAACTCCGGCCGGTGCTCCGCGAGCCACGAAAGAACACCCACCTCAAACGCACCGCGCGCCCCACCGCCTGACAACACCAATGCGAGAGTTCGTCCCATACTTCTATCATCGGATGGGAGGGCACGAAGTCAAATAAAGGGCCCACTCCAAACCCTAGGAGAGCAAGTGAATCAACAAACCGCTCGCAAGCTTGGGTTCAAACCACGTGGATTTGGGCGGCATGACACGCCCGGCGTCGGCCACATCGAAGAGTTCGGAGATGGCGGTGGGGAACATCGAAAACGCCACACCCTGCTGGTCTCGTCCTGCCACCAAGCGCTCCAACTCTTCGGTACCCCGAATACCGCCCACAAATTGAATTCGTTTGTTGATCCGCGGATCGGCAATGCCCAAGAGCGGTCCCAGCAAGTGGTCCTGCAAGATGGCCACATCCAATCGCGCCACCGAATCCTGCTCCACCACGACGTGGTCGCGCGCCTGAAGTCGGCGCCAGTGGCCGCCCAAATACATGCCAAAGGTGTGGCGCTCGGCGGGGATGGGATCGGCCCCTTCGGGACCCACCTCAAAACGTTCGGAGAGAGCGGCCAAGAATTGGTCGTTTGAGAGACCATTCAGATCGCGCACCACCCGATTGTACGCCAAGATTTTCAGCTGTTCTTCGGGAAAGACCACCGTCAAAAAACGATGCCACGGCTCCGTCCCGTCGCTGGCTCCCGCGCGCTTCTTGCGCAGCTCACGGACACGCCAAGCGCTGGCGGCACGGTGATGGCCGTCGGCAATATAAAACGCGTCAATGGCTTCGTATACCTGGCCCGCGCGCGCCAACTCGGCCGGATCATCCACACGCCACAACGTATGCTGAACACCGTTCCAACCCACAAAGTCGAACTCCGGCTCTCCGCTCGTCCAACCCGCGATCAGCGAGCGCAAAGCTTCTGTGCCTCGACAGGCCAAAAACACAGGGCCCGCGTTGGCATCCGCTGTGTCTACATGGCGAGTGCGATCGTCTTCCTTGTCGGGGCGGGTGTACTCGTGTTTCTTAATCCGCTCTTGGGCGTAGTCCTCCACGTTGGAGCAACCCACAATGCCCACCTGCGCTCGACCATCCATGATCTGCCGATAGGCCCACAAGGCCGGCGTGTCGTCGCGCACCAAGATGCCTTCCGATTGAAGGCGATTCAGTTGGTGGGCGGCCTCGGCATACACCGCGTTGTCCGTGGGGTTGATGTTCTGAGCCAACGCGATCTCGGGCTTAATGACGTGGAGGAACGAGGCGTCGTTGCCCGCCGCAAAGTCCCGGGCCTCTTCGGAGTTGAGCACGTCATAGGGCGGGCTGGCCACACGGGCGACCTCGGCCCTCGTGGGTCGGACCGCTCGAAAAGGATGTAGCTCCATTCAAATACCTCTTGAAGCGCCTCATCCGGAGGACTTGAAACGGTCCAAACTGTACCGCCAATTGCCAAGACTCACAATCGTCCTGCCCCCCCCCTTGTCAACACGATGTCACAGCAGTATTATCGTTCCACTACACACACCGGGGAGGAGACTATTATGCGTACTACCGCATTGCTTGGCGTATTGATTTTGTTGGGTTGGGGCTGCAACAAAGAAGCGGCCGAACAAGCCGTCGTGCCGGCCGGCCAACTGGCTGGTGGAGCACCCGCCGCAACCGCAACAACGGCTACAACGGCTACAACGGCTACAACGGCTACAACGGCTACAACGGCTACAACGGCAACCGCACCGGCCAT
>Ga0114996_10002269_pt1 | contig 24981 bp, 26 predicted proteins | sample ArcticOcean_MG_C_4_FD_87039 | JGI IMG/M metagenome (GOLD analysis project Ga0114996, IMG submission 87039) | Marine microbial communities from western Arctic Ocean - ArcticOcean_MG_CB4_134 | ecosystem: Environmental > Aquatic > Marine > Oceanic | place: Arctic Ocean: Canada Basin | collected... | reverse complement strand
TTCATCCATATTAGCCGTGGCTTTGTTTTTAAATAAACGTAATATTATGGCTAGTGCTAACCCAACTTCTGCTGCTCCTACGGTAATAATAAAAATTATAATTACCTGCCCTAAAGCCTGTTGAGTCTCAGTAAAATTTGAAAATGCGGCGAACCCTATTAGGTTTATATTAATAGAGTTTAATATAAGTTCTATTGATAATAGGATAAGAACAGCACTTCTGCGTGCTAAGACTCCGTATAATCCTATCGCGAAAAGAGCTGCACTAAGTATTTGGAAATGAAGTAGAGACATTATTCTGTCACTCCGTCGTCCCTTGCTAATATTATTGATCCGATTAAAGCTATTAAGAGTACAAGAGATGCAAGTTCGAATGGGATTGCCCATTGTGTAAAGAGAATACTGCCTAATTGGCGGAAAGATATATGCTGAATTTGAGTAGATTCCGGGGATTCTAAGATAAATCCAATAACTAGGATTATAAATATTGCTACTGCGGATACTATTGCTAGTGGCCACATTTTATGGGTAGTCTTACCTTTGAAATCCTCCATTTTTGTTAACATTATGGCGAACATTACTACAATAGTAATTGCGCCACCATATACCAGAACTTGTACCATTGATAGAAATGGGGAAAATAATAGTAGATAAAGTCCTGCTACAGACATCAGACTAACAAGCAAAGCAAAGGCAGCGTATACGATGTTGTTAGTAGTAACAACCAATATAGCACCACTTAAACAGAATGTGGCTGATATGTAGAATAAAATTAACGAAGTCATTAACGTTTATGCTCCTGACTAAAAGTTGTCCGTCTGATTTTTGGAAGATTTAGGCTTTTTCTTTACTTTAATTTTAGGTGGTTGCCAGTTTACTTCTTTTTGATAGATTTTTCCCATATCTAGTAATTGAGTTAAATTAACTCGGTTGTCATTACGTTGATATTTACTAAGTTCATGGTCATGGCTCATCTCTATAGCATTAAAATTACAGACTTCCACGCAAATAGAACATAGGATGCACCTTCCTAGGTTAATTTCGAATTCATCAATGATTTTTCGGCGGGAGCTTTCCCCTTTACTATAGAGAGGGTTATCCTTCATTTTCGCCGTCATGCATTGGGTAGGACAATATCTTATACAAACCATACATCCAGTACAAAATGGCTCCTTAATATCGTAATCCCAGGTGAGGGCTGGAAATCCCATATAGCGCTTATTTACTGGTAGATGTTCCTTTGGATACTGAGCTGTAACTGGCTTTCGCATCATTGTACTCAGAGTAACCAAAAGTCCCTTTAAATTTCCTAACATATTTACCTTTAATTGATTAATTATTGATGTAACAAAATTGCATTTTACAAAATTGCTGATATAGAATTTATATAGTTAATTTATAACTCAAATAATTGTAAGAGTAAAAGCCTCATTTTATTTAATTAGGAACATTGCTTAATATATCATTTTTGTGTTGCCCATTTTGCAGGATATACCTGGACCGTATTATGTTTAGTATATGAGGACGATTTTTTATAAATGATATAAAAAGCACCTAATAGAAAGGGTAGCGACATTATGGTTAAAGACCAAAATGGCCATCCATAAAAGAGAAATATCCCAGTGATTATTATGTTTATAAATGACAGTGGCACTAGTAATTTCCAGGCGAATGACATTAGTTGGTCAATTCTGAGTCTTGGGTATGTACCCCTAATCCAGAAAATGATCATTACTACTACGAGTGTTTTGATTAAGAACCAAAGAACTGAAAGAAACGTGGTAGGCATTTCTGGCCAACTCCATCCTCCAAAGAATAATAGAACAGTTAAAATAGATATTGTAAATGTGTTCATATACTCCGCCAAGAAAAATATAGCCCAGTGGATCCCGCTATATTCCACAAGTGGTCCCCCAACTATTTCTGATTCGGCATGGTGTATATCAAATGGTGTTCGACCAATCTCAGCTAGGCCTGAAACAAAGAAAATGAACAGACCTAAAGGTTGAATTGCCGCAAATGGTAAAATGTGTTGCCCTGCTAGATTTCGAATAGTTCTATGTCCATCTATAGTAACTGTGACGAAATTACCATCCACAATGTCGGTAAGTTTCAAAGATTGTACTAACATTGCTACACCTAATATGGCCATTATCAGAGGAATCTCGTAGCTTATCAATTGGGCAACTGCCCGGAGGCCACCAAAAGTAGCATATTTGTTGCCAGAACTCCATCCAGCCATAACTAATCCAATAACTGATAAAACAGACAGAGCTACAATATAGAATAGGCCTAAATCAAGATTTTGTAAAACCAAATCTTCTGCCAATGGAATAGTAACCCATATCATAAAAGATGGTATAAAAACGACGATTGGCGCTAGCCAAAAAATCTTTTTGTCAGCCCAAGCTGGGAGAATGTCTTCTTTTACTAAAAGTTTTAAACCATCAGCCAAAGGTTGTAGGATTCCATGAAATCCTACTCTCATTGGTCCCATTCTCATTTGTATTCGGCCTAAGGTTTTGCGTTCGAGGTATGTTAGTATTAGCACCACTATTAATAGAAATGTAAATAATGCTAATACCAACAAAGATAAATAAATCACATTTAAAAAAGTCACCTGTCAACCTCGCCTAATACGATGTCTATAGACCCTAAAATAACTACTGAATCCGCCAAATAGGAATTTATAAGTAAGTGTGGAAGTGCTTGGAGTGTTGAAAACGATGGAGCTCGTACCTTTACTCTGTATGGTTTAGTTGAACCATCGCTTATTAGGTACACTCCAAAATCACCTCTTGGATTCTCGGCCCGGACATATACTTCTCCTTTTGGAGGCCTGATAAGGAATTTTGTTGAGTCTGTTTTTACTGGACCACGTTCAATAATTTTAATAGCTTGTTCAATAATTTTAATTGATTCCCTCATTTCTGCTATCCTGACATAATAACGGTCCCAGCAATCACCTTCTGAACCAACAGGTATACCAAAGCTGAATTGCTGATACAATGAATATGGCTCTGTAACACGTATATCGTCTAGGATTCCACTGGCTCTTAGGTTAGGTCCAGACATTCCTAAATCTAGTGCATCAGCGCCACTTATTTGGCCCACTCCTTTGGTACGTGCTAAAAACAATTCACTTTTACTAAGAAGTTGATCACATTCATCAATGCCCTTTTTAACTTGATCGAGTTCATTGTCTAGTCTTTTTGCAAAGTCTTCAGGGAGATCTTCTCGAACCCCACCAATATTTATATAATTGTGCATCATTCTGGCTCCACTTACTGCTTCAAATAATGACTGGATACGTTCTCGTTCCTTAAAAGCATAGAGAACTGGAGTAATAGCACCAGCATCTAAACCATATGCTCCGTAAAACATTAGATGGCTAGTGATTCGATTGAGTTCACACATTATTATGCGAATATATTCAGCACGCTCAGGTATCTGTAGTTCCATTAATTTTTCAACGGCCATACAATATACTAATTCATTATTGAAATTAGAAAGGTAATCCATTCTGTCGAAAAGGCTTACTATCTGTGGATAAAGTTCTGCTTCACAAAGTTTTTCAGATCCTCTGTGAAGATAGCCTATGTGAGGCTCTACCTTTATAATACGTTCTCCATCCACCCAAAGTATCATCCTGAATACACCGTGTGTACTAGGGTGTTGAGGGCCCATATTTACCATCATGTCTACGCTATCTAAATTCTGATCAGTAAACATAGCAACTACCACTCATCATAATCATGAAATGGATATGATTTTCTTCCAGGGTAGCCTTCAAAGCCTTCATACAGTAGTAATGGTGAAAGATCCGGATGTCCTATAAATTGAACTCCGAATAAATCATGGCCCTCGCGTTCAAACCAATTGGAAGCTGGCCAAATGGATGTAACAGAAGGCACTTTAGGCGAATCTTCCGTAACAGAAGTTTTGATAACCATTTTGTGAAGGTTTTCCATTGAGTAGATATGGTAGACAATTTCCATTCTACTTATGTAGTCAACTATTGATAGGCATCTGAGATAGTTAAAGCTGAACGTTGGGTCTTCCTTAAGAATTTTGCAGGTTTGCAAAAGCTTTTCAGGTTTTACAGTTAGTGTAACCTCGTCTATCGAAGCTCCTATTTGAGCTACAAGGTCAGTGAAAAACTGACCTAAAAGGGATTTGAGTAACTCTCCTCTATTATCGAGGCAAATGGAAGCTTCCTTAACCGTTAGTTTTTTATCCTTATCCATCACTCTTTTTGGCATCATGGGAGATTTTTTTTTGTAATTGTATTATGCCATGCATTAATGCCTCTGGTCTTGGTGGGCAGCCTGGCACATATACATCGACCGGAATTAAGTGATCCACTCCCATTACGACTGAATATGATCTGTAATAAGGACCTCCGTTAGTTGCGCAGCTTCCCATCGCTATAACCCACTTAGGATCTGGCATTTGTTCGTATAATAGCTTGATCGGTTCAGCCATTTTTTTTACAACGGTGCCTGCTATGATCATAACATCTGCTTGTCGAGGAGATGGCCATGTGACTATACCAAATCTGTCTAAATCATGGTGTGACATGTGTGTACTCATCATCTCAATCGCACAGCACGCTAGCCCAAAAGAAAGAGTCCACAGAGAAGATTTCCTGGCAACTGCGAATAGTTGATCAGATTTAGCTGTAAGTACATTAGGTAGTGCTTTTTGAAATAAACTAGATCCAGGAGTATTCCCAAGACCATTAGGTATTATTTCCATTGAAGAGCTCCTTTCTTCCAACCATATATGATACCAAAGAATAAAATGCCAATGAAGATTAACATTTCGTAGAAGACTGCAGGTGTACTTTCAATGAATATTACACTCCAAAGAAAGAGAAAGGCTGCTTCTACGTCGAATATTAAGAATAAAATCGCAAATATGTAATATCTTATACGTATTTGCGACCATTTATGAGGAGAGGCTGGAATACCACATTCATAAGGAGTAGTTTTAATTAAGGATGGGTTTCTTGGAGAAAGTATTTTGGATACAATGAATATTGTGATTATAAGAGCGGTACCTATAACGCCTGCTAATACAACGGCTGTCCAGTTTGTATAATATTCTTCTGCCAACTACATACCTCCAGCCGGTCGAAGTCTACATTGATGTACTTCTTGTGTCAATGTAAAACAAGGTAAACAAATTAATTTTCAAGGTATTATAGATACGAATATACTAGCATTTGATTCTTCAAATGGCGACTAGGCTTACATTGAGTACTGGTTGACAGAATATTTTTCTCATATGGTCTTCAAATTAAGCAAAAGGCACAACCAAAGTTTGGATTATTTGAAAACCCTCTTGCTTAGGATATTAATCAGGCCTTTTGTACTAGCGGCATGACCTCCTCCGCAAGTATCTGGAGCTGCTCCTCTATTTCGGGCATTGTGTCTGCGGCTATGTGAATTGGAGAGCAATGATTAGCCCCAGCTTTTTCAAAGCTTATGATGAATTCCGCAACTTCCTCAGGTGTCCCAATGAGATTGTTATCAAAATACCAGTTTTCATCTCTCAGTTTCCCACCCTGCATACTATTTTTGAACTTGTCTAGAGCCTCCTTCCTTGATTTACCTAGACGCATGCCCCAAGTAGTGGTGATGTCAAGTTCAGACATAGAACGGCCTTCGGCTGTCATCGATTCTTCTACTTCTTTCGAGAATTCCTTGAAACTTTCAAGACTAGGGTATGATATCAACCAACCATGTGCGTGCTTAGCGATTCGCTGTGGTGTAGTTTTACTATGTCCTGAAATATATATGGGGATCGGATTTTGTACAGGCCTAGGGTATAAGGAGATATCTTCATAGGCGTAATATTCCCCTTCAAAACTGACACCAGTCTCCGTGAGCAACTTAGTTACTGATTCCAAACCCTCGTCGAGCATATTTCCTCTGTGAGCTTTCGCTTCCTTAGGCTTAATCGAAGTAAATTCTTCTCTAATTCCACCTAGCCCAAGGCCTAATAGAAGCCGGCCATTACTAAACTGATCAAGAGTGATGGCCTGTTTAGCTAAGATTACTGGTTCCCTAAATGGCATTACTATAAGCCCAGCACCTAATTTAATGGTCTTTGTTTTGACAGCGATAGCGCTTAAGGTCATTAGTATCTCATACCAACTGGGCGGAGGATTGAATTTTTCTAACGAAGATTTAGACGGGTTTATGAAATCATTGGCCCAGACAGAGTCAAACCCAAGTTCTTCACAACGCTGTGAGAGTTGGATTATTTGTTGAGGGTCTACAATTCCTGTTAGATTATCCCTTCCTTCTCGGCAATTTGGAATAGGAAACCCAAATTTCATTTCAAGATACCTCCAGTACTTTTAGTTTTATCACTAAGCACTACCCAGCCCAATTCAAAGATAGATTTTCATCTACTGCGTAAACATCTCTCTCTACTTTGTCAAATAATGGTGTTGCTTTATTACTTTTGGGTCTATCTGGGAGATTTTGAAAGTTATTATAATGATCCATGGATTCCCATACTGTTACTGTTGCCCACAATTCAGGGTCTGTTGTTGATTTAAGGGCCATTCTTGAAATTAGTCCATTTGCATTCCTTGAGTCAGTAGTATTCTTTTTAAATGCTTCCATCCCTCGGTCAAATTTTTCCGTACCCATCCAGTGAAGTGCTACAAGGGCTATCGCTTTGTTGCTAGGGCTACCAGTATTTTTGGGCATGGTGCTTAAGGTATTATATACTTCATATACATCCCGTTCTAATTTATCAAAATGTGGATTATTGAGGTCACTTTTAGGTTTATTTGGATCATTCTGGAAGTTAGTATAGTCATCCATCGTCTCCCATGTAGTAACTGTTGTCCAAAGTTCTGGATCAGTAGTAGATTCCAGTGCTAACCTAGATATAAACCCCTTCGCTTTAGTGGCCCTTGAGCTATTATGGCGAAAGGCATTTAGCCCTCTCTCTTTCTTATCTGGACCCATCCAATGTAGTGCAATTAAAGTAATCATAAAATCCTCCTAAATAATCTTGGTAATCTTAAATATTTACCAATACTTCATATCCCTCTAGTTTTTCGCCTCTGAATAGACTGGGTACTCCATCCTTGGCTCTTTTAGCATTGCGCTGTTCTACACCATTAACAAAATTTTCATAGGATGATTTATCAGCAAAAGTTGTTACAGTGGTGATCTTATAAGGATCAATTTCTGACTTTAATACTATCCTAGATATCAAACCCTTAATGTTTTTTAGGTTTTGCGTATTGTTTTTAATTGCTTCTGTTCCTTTTCCTATTCCATTGGGATCAGACCAATGCTCGGCAATTAATGTTATCAAAGCTAACTCCTTCACAATATATTAATATAAAACTGTGGGTAAGTTTAGCATGAGATAAAGAAAAGGACTAGGCCCTATGCTTCTTACTATTCCGACTAGGAATGATATTTGGTTCGACTGTTTCTAGAACACTAAAGATAGAGTTATAACTATCTTTAATTTATTTATTTATAAAATTACGTACTCTAAAGGTGGTCATTTCTGGTTCTATTGGGGCAACATATGGGCCTTTATCTGTTGGTTCCTTTACTTTTGCTACTATGAACCATGGGCCATCTTCATTTAAAGCACGTAAGAAAATTTCCTCTAGGTTTTCTAAGCTTTGTACGGTGGCAGTCTTAGGAATGGAACAAGATTTGGCCACTTCTTCTAGGTCAGTTCCTGCGGACGTATGGCTTGGTTGATGCCCTGTTTGGCCCCATTCTTCATTATCCCAAACTATAGTTATAAGATTCTTAGGCTGGTGTCTACCGATTGTACTAATAGTACCCATGTTCATAACTAAAGCGCCATCTCCATCAAAAGCAATAACTTTTTTATCTGTTGAGATAGCCATTCCAAGGGCAACTGAAGATACTAACCCCATTGCTCCATAAGTATAGAAAAAATTGTCTTTATGTCCTGTTTGCCAAAGTTCATTGGATGTTGGGCCAAGATTTGAGACCAAAAGCTCATTTTGGATATGATTGGCCAAATGTTTTATGCCTTCAAATCTTTCCATACTAATACCCTATAAATTACTTCTGAATGTATGTATTTCTAAAACTTAACAAATCAAACTCTGGTTCATAAACGGAAGGTGATTTAGGGCCATCACCTTGTTCTATTTTCGCAACGATAGAATAAGGACCATCTTCAGTTAGAGCTTTTTTAAAGATTAAATCAAATTCCTCTATTGTTTTAACCAAAAATGATTTGTCTATGCCACATGATTTGGAGACATTTGCTAAGTTTGTTCCTGCAGAAGTATGGCTTGGCATATGAGCTGTCTGCCCCCATTCTTCATTATCGTAGATAATCACTATCAAGTTGGTTGGCTGGTGTCGTCCAATTGTTGCCAGCCCTCCCATGTTCATTATGACAGCTCCATCGCCATCTAAGGATATAACTTTTGTATCTGTATTTAATGCTATGCCAAAAGCTACTGAAGAACAAAGCCCCATAGATCCATATTGATATAGGTTTCTTGTACGATGTTTAATGGATCTCAATTCTCTACTGGTTGGACCAAGGTTAGATATTATTGGTATATTCTCATTTACTGATTCTACTACTATTTTAGATATATCAAACCTTTTCAACCTTTACCTCCATGAAGTAAGGGTGTCATAAACATTCCTACAGGTTGATGGCTAGCATAGCATGCCTTAATTGCGCCAGTAACTATTTCATAAAGCCTACTTTCGTCTGAAAGCTCAAAATGAAGTATACCAAGCGCATCAAGAACAGGCCTCGCAGCTTGACCCATTGGGAATTGGGCTGTACTGGTTTCTCCAATATGACCCCTTAGGTTTATCAGCATTGGTATAGGAATCCTGGCGGGTACATTTAAACTTCCTAGAGCATTAACGCAATTTCCGAGTCCACTTGACTGCATAAAAATCCCGGACCTTTGACCAGCTGCATATGCGCCTGAAGAAACACCTATTCCTTCTTCCTCTCTACTAACTGGAATTAATCTGAAGAAAGGGTCTTTCTCCATAATCTTTAATGGTATCGCTAAGGTATTATCTGGAATATACGTGATAAGGTTTACCTTACTATCTTTATAAGCCTCAATTAAAACCTCAGCCCAACTCATAATCTAACCTCCTACTGAGATTGGCAACAGCAATTTTCTATGTTGCGATTCGTATCGGAATCTAGCACTATAAATACTGATTGTCAATAAATAGTTTTAATCTGAATTTGTTATAGGTAGTACACCTATTTCATCTGGTGGTGAATAAGGATAGGAAGTTTCATTTTCTAGGTTTAGCATATCGAATACACGCTTGCCATCAGATGAAATAGTCCATCTAAGAGGTACAGGTGTCTTTACGTAGAAAGCTTTAAACTTCCCTCCAATATGATGTCTATGCCCAGGTGGCCAATAAAATAGATCACCACTGCAGCCTTTATATACTCCTCCGGTCTCTAAATCTTCTATGGTCATTTCACCATCTATGATTAGCGCTGTTTGGTGGTACCAGAAATAAGAAACATCAGGGTTTATAGTTTCTGTTGGATGTTCTGCTATACCACAGACAACTGTAGTTCCAGTATCCGATGGATTTATCAGATCTATTTGTTTCCATCTGTCCTGTGGCATTTCGGTAAGGTTATCCACTTCTACAGTATCTGTATTTAGAGCATTTTTAACATATTTAATTAATTTATATTTGTATCTAGGAAGTTTCTTGCCTTCATCTATCAAGTCCTGTCGGACTTCGATAGGTGGGGAGCTTGGGTACAGTATTTCGTTATCTATTTTCAATAGGCTAAGTCGTGACTTTTTTCCTTCGCTAGTTTTCAACCATCTCCACATAGATGGAGTTCTCACAAAATATGCTTTGAATTTTCCTCCCATTTTCATGTTGGCTCCTGGTGGCCAATAGAACAAATCATTGCTTGAAGCTCGATAAATATCCCCTGTATCCATGTCTTGTATAGTTATATTCCCATCAAGTACAAGTAATATTTGGTGCCATTGGAATCGCATTTCAAACATTTGAGTTGATTTATGTTCTGCCATTCCAGCGACAAAAACTAGATTGGTATCAGTTGGGTTTAGTACGTCAACCTGAAAAAAATTATTACGTGATTTTGATAGTCCTAATATGTCACCATCAGTAACCCCCGACATTTTTGCCGATGTAGCTCGCTTTATAAATTTCATGCATGGTCTTTCTGTTAGGTTATTATTTACCATCATTAATCCCCCTTGTAAGTTTATTCAACTTCAGAAATAGACTCCATTGGATTATTTAACACTACGTCAGGTAAAGCACCTTCATAATGTGTTTCATTCGGTACGTTAAATAGGTTTAAAACTTTCTTTTGACCTGATGGTGTTTTGGTCCAACGCCAAACTATAGGTGTACGTGAATAAAGAGCCCGGAATATCCCCCCCATTCTTATACGAAGACCTGGCCCCCAGTAAAATAGGTCTCCAGCTGTTCCCTTAAATACTTCTCCAGTTTCAGTATCCTGGACAACCACATTGCCTTCTAAGATGAAAGTAACTTGATGTTTGGTATTAAGATACTCAAATACTTGATCGGATTTATGCTCTGCAATACCAGATTGCATTACAAGATTTGTATCCGTAGGATCTATAAGGTCTATTTGAGACCAGTCTCTTGCTATACTATCAAAATCGTCAACTGGGACAGTATTGGCTGTTTTTGCACTTCGTACATGCTTAATCCCTGGTATGGTTCGTTTATTGATTGGCATATTTATCTCCTAAACTTATAATTACTGAATAAATTTTACTATATGTATTACAAAATAATTCTTTCAAGTAGAATTAAGTTTATCATATAGTTAACGATTAGACCTCAAGGGATGCCAATGCAGTCTATCACTTTAAACAAGATAGTAATTATGGTAGAGTTACGATCAAATATTTAACCTTGGTGTAGTTTATATGGCTGAAATTAGTAAGGATCAATTAAGGACGCTGGCGGAAATTGCTGGCCTCAAGCTTACTGAACAACGCTTGGACTACTTATTACCACAGATGCAATCTATTATGGATTCTGCTGCTAAGCTTGATGAACTTGATCTTGGAGATACTCCTCCTAGCTTTGCTGGTCCTAAGGGAAACAAATAAAGTTTAATTTTTATTAAAGCTCCTCTTTATATTTATCTAGGTTTAATGGCCATGTTATCTCTCTTAACTTATTATTGACAGAGAAAAATAGTAAGCATATACTTACTATAGTTATTAGTATCTACTTTCCATACTATGCTGTTGACTTATAAATTAAGTTGTTTGTATAACTCCATTTACACAGGATTTTGCATTTTATCACTGAATAAATTGTATTAGTATGTACTAATTTAATTAATTAGGTGATATTAATAATTCGGTAAATAATAATAAATATAGGCTTAGGTTAAATCATTATTAAAGGTATAACATTGTTTAAAACCTCGCTTAAGATAAGCATGTTACTCATTTGTCTTTTGGTAGTAATTGGATGTGGAGATGAAGATAGAGGTAGAAAAGAAGACAGAATATCTACTAATAAAATTAAAACAATTGAGGCTATTAAAAATCCTGGATCACTGATTCTATATTCTGGTCGGAGCGAAAAATTGATTAACCCTATTGTTGAACAATTTAAAGAAGCAACTGGTATTCAGGTTAAAGCAAAATATGGAAAAACTAGTGAAATAGCTGCTTTAATTTTAGAAGAAGGTAGTAACAGTCCAGCTGACATTTTTTTTGCTCAGGATCCAGGTGGACTAGGAGCAGTAGCAAAAGCAGATATGTTTAAAACTTTAGATTCATCTATACTTGATAAAGTTCCATCATGGGCAAGATCCCAAGAATCTTTATGGGTTGGTTTATCTGGTAGAGCTAGAACAGTCGTATACAGTACGGAAAATAATATTTTTCCTGCAGAGCTTCCATCATCTTTAGAAGGATTTACAGATCCTAACTGGAAAGGACGTATTGGTTGGGCTCCAAATAATGGTTCATTTCAGGCAATGGTTACTGCTATGAGAGTAAAGTGGGGAGACGAGAAAACCCGGGCATGGCTTAAAGGTATTCAGGATAATAATCCAACAGTGTATCTTAACAATACCTCGATAGTTGCTGCAGCTGCAGCTGGTGAAATAGATTTAGGTTTTGTAAATCACTACTATCTACATAGATTTATCGCTGAACAAGGAGAAGAATTTGGTGCAAGGAATCATCATTTAAATTCAAGTGATGTTGGTACGGTAATACTTGTTGCTGGTGCGGGTATTTTAAATACTTCTAAAAATGAAGAAAATGCTAAAAAGTTCCTAAATTTCATGTTATCTACTGTTGCTCAACAATACTTTACCAGTCAAAGTTATGAATATCCATTAGTAGATGGTGTAAAAACGAATCCACGCTTAACTCCATTAGACGAAATCAATAAACCATCAATTGATATGGCCTCCTTTGATGATTTGGATGGTACAGTAGAACTTTTTAGAGAACTTGGTATTACGCCATAAATAATTTTAATTTTTTAGTATTGTATTAGAGAGGTTAATATATAGTTAATGTAATTAACATAAAAAAGACGCCGGCATATAGAGCTATAATAAATGGCTTTTGGGGTAATGGATTAAGAACCCCCCCAGCTATAGTTTGGATGCCTGCTACTTTGGTAGCATTGGCGATGATTCTTCCTTTAGCTTACCTGACTGTACGTACCTTAGGAGCAGATAATGAAACTTGGCAACTTTTGTTTAGATGGCGTACTTTAGCTATTATCCTACGTAGTTTTATTTTAGTAGTTGCTGTAACTACAGCTTCTATAGCTATCTCATTGCCATTAGCATGGATTACAACAAGGACAGATCTTCCTTTGAAACGTATGTGGTTCATTATTGCAAATCTTCCACTGGTTATACCGAGTTTTGTGGGAGGACTTGTTGTTGTTGCTGCATTTGGACCTAAGGGAATATTTCAGCAATTGGTTTCTCCTTTAGGTATAGATAGATTACCTGAAATTTATGGTTTCCCCGGGGCTTTTTTAACACTAACATTACTTTCTTACCCATACATTTTTTTGACCTTAAGGGCTGCAATCAGACGTCTTGATCCATCTTTAGAAGATGCATCAAGAAGTTTGGGTAAAGGGAGATGGGAAACATTTTTTAAGGTAATTATTCCTCAGCTTAGGCCTGCTATTGCTGGAGGAGGTTTATTAGTGGCTCTATACACTTTGAGTGATTTTGGTGCGGTTTCCCTACTTCGTTTTGAAACTTTTACATGGGCCATATATTTACAGTACCAGACTGTTTTCGATCGCTCAGTAGCAGCTGCACTTTCTTTGGTACTTGTGATATTTGCAATGGGCATTTTACTTATTGAGTTAATGGCCAGCGGGAGGGCTAAATATTATTCTAGTGAAGCCAAGGCTACCAGAGTTCCTTCAATTGTTACTTTAGGAGCCTGGAAGTGGCCAGCTATTGGTTTCTGTATAACTTTAGTTTCGTTCGGATTGTTAATTCCTGTTGCCGTACTTGCCTATTGGTTTATAAGAGGGATTTCAATTGGAGAGAATATGGGGATTTCTTGGAGCATTATATTTAATTCTTTATCTGTTTCACTGCTTGCAGCTTTAATAACTACTATTGCAGCTATTCCTATTGTAATTATGATTGTGAGATTTCCAGGGGGTTTCAGCAGAATTATTGAACGGTTTTGCTATATGGGATTTGCATTGCCAGGTATAGTAGTAGCTCTTGCCCTTGTTTTCTTTGGGACTAGTATTGTTTTGCCTTTATATCAGACTTTAGGGATGCTTTTATTTGCTTATACCATACTATTTATGCCAGCTTCTCTTGGGGCGATCAAAGCTTCTTTTCTACAGGTTAATCCAAGAATTGAAGAAGCCGCGCAAGGTTTAGGGAATGGGCCTCTGAAGGTTTTTACATCAATAACATTTCCCTTGATTCGTTCTGGTGTTCTGGCAGGTGCAGCTCTAGTATTTCTCGTTACTATGAAGGAACTCCCAGCCACTTTGATATTAGGTCCACTTGGATTTAAGACATTGGCTACCTCTGTCTGGTCAGCTACATCGGAAGGTTTCTTTTCTGCCGCGTCAGTTCCAGCACTTATTTTAATATTTGCATCCTTTATACCCATGAGTGTATTAATGATAGGAGGTAGGAGGAGTTGGGGTATTTGAATACTAATGTTGTTGAATGTATTAAACTTACAAAACATTTTGATAATCGAAGGATTGTTAATGAGCTAAACCTTGTAGTTGAAGAAGGTAGTATATTAGTGCTGTTAGGTCCTAGTGGTTCAGGGAAGACTACTACATTGAGGCTTATTGCTGGATTTGAACAACCAGATTCTGGTGTTATAAAAATTGCTGGCAAACCAGTGTTTAATCGTGGTCTTTTTGTTCCTCCTGAAAAGAGAAAAGTAGGGATGGTGTTTCAGGATTATGCCCTTTTCCCTCATCTTTCTGTTACTCAGAATATAAGGTTCGGTATTCCTAGAGGCGATGAATCAAATGAAAAAGTTGCGGATTTATTATCACTTCTTCACTTAAAAGATTTTGGTAATCGTATGCCTCATGAGCTTTCAGGGGGGCAGCAACAGCGTGTCGCTTTAGGCCGTGCTATGGCAACTGATCCTCAAATTATCTTGCTAGATGAGCCTTTCTCAAATCTTCATCCAGCGTTGAGAATTCAGGTAAGAGAAGAGATTAGGGATATTTTGAAATCCAGAGAAGCTACAGCAATTTTTGTTACCCATGATCAAGAAGAAGCCTTATTTATGGGGGATAATTTGGCCATAATAAATGATGGAAATGTAGAGCAGATAGATGTACCTGAGAAGATTTTCCATCACCCACGCACTCGTTTTGTAGCTAGTTTCATGGGTGTAGTTGATTTTATCCCTGCGTCTTTGGTTAATGGATCTCTATATACCGAGTTGGGAAGTGTTAATACAAGTAATCATATAATCAATAATAATACTAGCAATAGGATTGAAGTAATGGTACGCCCAGATGATGTTACAATTTACCCATCAGAAAATGGTAATGGTAAAATTAGTGGCCGTATATTTCAGGGAGGATTTAACCTTTATAGGATAACCTTAGATTCTGGTATACTGGTGCACTCTATTCTTATGCACACTAGAAATTACCAGCTAGGGACAAAAGTGAAGGTAGAGTTAGGATCGGGACATCCTTTGCGTTGTTTTTCTAATGGTAAAGCCTTAGACAACAATTAGCTCTATTGTCCAACACCGCATTCATTTTTTAATATAAATAACTTCCACCCCCCATGTTAAATTTATCATCAATTGTTTATGGTACCTATTAAACATAGACCGTTTTATTTATGTAAAGGTGTGGTATACTGCGCATCAAAAATAATGATAAAGATAGGATGGTAAGCATAATGAAAATAAATATTCATCTATTGGTATTGATATTGAAATGTACTATAGTAACTACTGCTTTCCTTGCTTTTACTGGATGTGGTTCGTCTGAATCAATAAGTACACCTTCACAACCAGCACCTGCTGCAGCCCCGGCTGTACCTGCTGCAGCCCCAGCTGCATCTGTAGTGGTGATTGCCGATGCACCCACACCTATCCCTGCCAGAGCGACATCTACCAGAGTTTTGCCAACAGCTACAGTGCCAATTACCTTGTCACGTCTTGGAGGAGTTGTTCGACACGCTCGTAATCTTGATATGCAGGTTTTGTCTCCATTACATAACAAGTCTGCGGGTGAGCAGGACCCAGTGTTTGCGATTTTTGATAGTCTAACTTATATGGAGAGCGATTTTACTATAACACCTGGGCTTGCCCGATCTTGGGAATATTCAAACGGAGGTAAAGATATTACCTTCCATTTAGCGAAGGGAGTTAAATATCATGATGGTACTGCGTTTAGTGCTCAGGATGTCAAATGGACGATAGATAAAGTATTAGATCCTGACTTCTTTTCAACTTCAGTGGGATTCTTTTCAGCTGCGACAGATTCACTAGAGGTAGTGGATGACAATACAGTAATTTTACACCTCAAGAAGGCATGGCGTCCTCTGCTTGCAAACATGTCAACAGCAAAATTTGGTTTTCTATCTCCCACGGCGTATGCAAAGGACCCTGAAAACTATGGTAGGTATCCTTCAGGAACAGGGCCGTATAAGCTGAAGGAATGGGTTCCAGATGTTCGTATCGTAATGGAGAGAAACGAAGCATTCTGGGACAAGGATTTTTTTGCTGGGCAACCTTATCTTGATGAAGTATGGCTTCAAAATGTACCTGATGCAACGGTTCAACTCGCTATGCTTCGTACTGGTGAAGCAGAGATCTTAGATGGAGTCTCGGGCACAGAACTGCCTCTTATAGAAAATAATCCTGACATAAAGATAGTGCCATTTGAAACTCGAAACTGGTGGTCTATGTTTATGCAAATAAAGAATGCCCCATTTGATAATTTGGCTTTACGCCAAGCAATTTTATACTCGATTGACCGAGAAACATTGGTTGATGTCCACCTTAATGGTCTTGGTAAGGCAGCCTACACCAATGGCAACTTTTATTATTCAGATGAAACATATGAACCTTACAAATTTGATGCTGCTAAGGCCAAGGCAAAGCTGATTGAAGCTGGTTATCCAGATGGAGTAACAATTCCATATTCGTGCTATTCAAATGATATTGAAATACGGCTGTGCGAGATTATATCCTCATTTTTAAGCGACACTGGTATCACAACAGAAATCAAACTTGTACCATCTACTGACTACTGGAAGAATATCAATTCTGGTGACTGCAAGTTCTGTAAAATGGCCTATTTCCCTCGCCCTGATCCTGATTATGTAATGCGAGCTACCCTCCATTACAAAGGATTTCGCGGCCGGAACGTTCACGGCACTGATGGAGTGAGTAAGTACCCTGAGGTAGATAAATTAATTGATGAAGCTGCAGGAGAGTATGATACTAGCAAGGCAGGAGCAATGTATGTTAAGGCTCAAAAAATTGTCTTTGATGATGCAGCCTATACAGGTCTATACTATCCCACGGTCTATGCTGCAATGTTAAATAAGGTACAAGGATATCAATGGTGGACAGACTCGAGAATAAGATATCGTACGATGTGGATAAAGGAATGACTTTAAGCTTAATGTAGGCAACAAATTAAACTAAATGAGGGGCACTTAATGGGTGCCCCTTTTTGGTTGCTTGATTTTCCAAACTTTGAAAGTATCTTTTAGGTTCTAATAAAAGATTCTAGTTCAATTCGGGTGGGCATAGCTGACTGGGCACCATTTTTGGTCACTGCGAGGGCACCAGATGCGGTTCCATATATTACAGCATCTTTTAGACACTTTCCTTCGCATAAGGCAACGGTCAGAGCTGCTCCAAAAGCATCTCCTGCTGCTACAGAGTCAACTGCATCTACCTGATAGGAAGGGATTAATCCCGCTTCATTATTAGAGATATAATATGCACCTATTGCCCCTATTTTCACTACTACTGTATTCACCCCCAATTTAAATATTGCTTCTGCAGCCATCTTAGCGGAATTACTGTCTGTAACTTTTATCCCAGTTAAGTATTCAGCTTCGGTCTGATTGGGAGTTAAAATATCTACATTATCGAGTATCTCTTGCGATAGATATTGTGTGGGGGCTGGGTCTAAGATAACAGGTATTCCCTTTTCTGTAGCGAATTTCGCTGCTGATATAGATATTTGAGATGGTATCTCTAGTTGCAGCATAAGGGCATTTGCATCCTCTAAAGCTTGTTTAGTTTTCTGGAGTTCGCTTTCATCACAAGTCATATTAGCCCCTCTTATAACTACAACTTTATTTTGTCCTTCGAGATCAACCAATATTATTGCTACACCCGATGAAGTATTCTTAGCTTGATAAATACCGTGGATATCAACTCCTGAACACTGGAGGTTTCTTAATAATGTTGGGGCAAAGGTATCATCACCAACTCGACCAATCATGCTAACATTTGCGCCTAGTTTCGCGGCACTAACAGCTTGATTTGCTCCCTTGCCCCCAGGAGTTATGAAAACTTTTTTCCCAATAATAGTTTCTCCTGGTTCAGGGAATTTTGAGACAGTAGCTGTTAGATCCATATTGATCCCGCCTAGTACCACAATATTTGGGATTCCATTTGTTTTATTGAACATAATTAAGGCTTCCTGTTTTGTTTCTTGAAGATCATCATGAATTCTAGCATGGTAATTGGAAAGTGTCATAAGTGTAATAAGCTGGCTCTCATTTGTATTTATATGACATAATATGATCTATTGGGCATATTTTATAATGAGGGTATGATGGGTAAACTTGAGGAACAAATAAAGCTGTTAGCTATGGAATTGGGATTCGATTCTGTTGGGATAACGTCTGCTGATGATTTCTATTTTGATGAGCAGGTAGCTGTGAGTCGGGTTAGAGAAGGTCTGCTTGATGGAATGAACTGGATTACTGAAGATCGTATGCAGCGTTCTGCTAGACCAAAAGAACTCCTCCCAGGAGCTAAGTCTGTTATCTCTTTGGCTATGAGCTATTACAGCGGAGACTTTAAGGTAACCAATTTTGCTAAGCCGAAGGGTAAAATTGCACGATATGCTTGGGGTCAGGATTATCATAATATTATAAAAATACGCTTAAAACAATTTGTAGAACAGATGTCTAAAGTTGTAAAAAGAACACCTAACGCTCGTTTCTTTGTGGATGATGGCCCAATGTTAGATAGAGCAGCTGCTCAGCGAGCTGGTGTGGGGTGGTTTGGTAAAAATACAAATATTCTTACTATTAATCATGGGTCTTGGGTGTTTTTAGGCGAGGTAATAACAGACTTAGCATTGGAACATGATAATCCTTTACGTAAGAATTGTGGCAAATGTGTCCTCTGTATAGATAAGTGCCCTACCGGAGCTATTGTTTCTCCGTATGTAATAGATGCTAGGAGATGTATTTCATATCTGACCATTGAATGTAGAGGGCCTATACCTCGTCAATTAAGGCATCTGGTGGGGGATTGGATTTTTGGATGTGATATCTGTCAAGAAGTATGTCCTGTAAACATTAATGTTTTGCCTACTAATGAAAAACTATTTCGACAGTCCTCGGGATTTTCTGCGCTAGATCTCATACCATTACTTCAAATGACTGATGATGATTTCCGCAGAATATTTAAAAATAGTCCAATTAAAAGAGCTAAAAGAATAGGCCTCCAAAGAAATGTTTGTGTTGCTTTAGGAAACATTGGAGATAGGATATCAGTAGAGGCTTTAATTATTGCCCTAAATACAGCTGAACCTTTGATAAAAGCACATGCTGCATGGGCATTAGGGCGTATAGGAGGAATTGAATCTAAATCAGCCTTAAGAGAAGCTACTTCAATTGAAGTTGACCACGAAGTATTAAGAGAAATTAATATGGCTTTGTCTGATATACGTAATTAATTCATGAGAATAAAGTCAATATTGCGGAGATGTGGCTAACACTTTCTCAGGTTGACTTCGCTTATATCCTCTGTTAAATAAGATGCTGGAGTGGATCAGGGAACTTTAATTGAATCGTATTATGTTAAGTCATCATAATCTTATAAAATCATTGCCTATTTGGGATACCACTGTGGACGTTAAAGAGCTTCAGGGAGGTATTACAAACTCTAACTATTTAGTGAATCATAATAGCAAAATGTATGTAGTTAGAATAGTTGAAGAACAACCTTGTCTAGGTATTGACCGACGCAACGAAGTATTGTGCATGAAGGCGGGCTATGAATGTGGAATTAGTCCTGATGTAGTTTATACAGGATCAGGAATTATGGTAACTAATTTTATAGAAGGCAAGGTATTAGAGCCAGCAAATTTGTCTGAGAATCTATATTTGCCTCTAGTAACCGAGGTACTGAAAATAGTTCATGACTCTGATCACAAACTTAGTAAAGAGGTTTTATCTTTTTCTCCATTCGAAGTGGTGAAGACATATTACCAACGAGTTATAGACCTAAAGGTCAAGATGCCAAATGGACTGAATCGTGCAATTGGTGAGGTGGAATTATTGGAAAATCAGGTTGGCTCATTTATTCCTACTCTATGTCATAATGATGTATTAGCTGCAAATTGGATATTCGATGGTTCCAAAATGTGGTTAATAGATTGGGAGTATGCAGGCATCGGTAATCGAATGTTTGATTTGGGTAATCTTGCACATAATGCTGGATTCACAGAAAATATGGATAAGGCTTTGTTAAAAAGTTATTTTGGGAAATATAATGATAAGGTGCTTAGAGAATTTAAAATTATGAAAGCAGTATCTGGACTGAGAGAATGTTTATGGTCTCTAATACAGACAAAAATATCAGATCTTAACTTTGATTTCCATAAGTATGCTGCTGATAATCTTCAGGCCTATAATACTTTCCTAAAGCAATTAAAGTGAGTGCTTAATTTATAAGTCACTATTTTAATGATCTTCTATAATAAACATAAGTGTTGATTCAAGGGAGGTTATCCCATCTTATGGCTCAAATAATTTTATTTGACAGGATTTGGTTAATAGCATTGTTAGATGGCTTTTCTAAATTGAGAGGATTGGCTTATGATCACTTCAGAAGATAAAAAAGGTTCCGATTTCATCCGTGATATAATCGCGGGTGATGTACTTTCAAACAAGTGGAATGGAAATGTAATTACACGGTTTCCTCCTGAGCCAAATGGACATCTTCATATAGGCCACGCTAAGTCAATGTGTCTTAACTTTGGGGTTGCTCACGAGTATGGTGGGAGATGTCATCTTAGATTCGATGATACTAATCCAACTAAAGAAGATGATGAATACGTTAAGTCAATAAAAGAAGATGTGAAATGGTTGGGTTGGGACTGGGGCAAGCACCTTTATTTTGCCTCTGATCACTTTGATATGCTTTATTTGTTAGCAGTAAACCTTATTAAGAAAGGAAAAGCATATGTTGACGATCTATCACAAAAACAAATACGTGAAAGTCGGGGTACACTATTAGAACCAGGTAAAGATAGCCCTTATAGAGGGCGCTCCATTGATGAGAATCTCGAATTGTTTAAGAGAATGTCAAATGGAGAATTTGATGAAGGTTCTCGTGTCCTTAGAGCCAAGATAGATATGACTTCTGGGAATCTAAATATGAGAGATCCAGTTCTTTATAGAATTGTTGATGCTTCTCATCATAGAACAGGTACAAAATGGGCTATCTATCCGATGTATGACTTTGCACATGGTCAATCAGATTCTATTGAAGGTGTAACTCACTCTATTTGTACCATGGAATTTGAAGATCACCGACCACTTTATGATTGGATTTTAGATACTTTAGGAATTGATCATCCAAAGCAAATTGAGTTTGCTAGGCTTAATTTAAGCTATACAATATTAAGTAAGCGTAAACTTTTAAATATTGTTCAAAATGGGCATGTTTCTGGTTGGGATGATCCGAGAATGCCAACGTTGAATGGACTCAGGAGAAGAGGCTATACTCCAGAGTCCATTAGGAATTTCTGTGATTTGATTGGCGTAGCAAAACGTCAAAACACTGTAGAAATCTCTTTACTAGAACACTGTATAAGAAATGATCTAAACCAACGAGCACAAAGAGCTTTAGGTGTACTCTATCCACTTAAAGTTATAATTAATAATTATCCAGAAGGGCAGATGGAATACCTAGAAGCTTTAAATAATCCTGAGGATTCATCTTCAGGGACTCATAAAATGCCTTTTTCACGTGAACTATATATAGAAAAGGAGGATTTTCTTGAGAATCCTCCTGATAAATTTTACCGGCTATCTCCAGGACAAGAGGTCCGCTTACGATATGGATATTTTATTACATGCGTGGGTGTTGATAGAGATAAAAACTCAGGTGAGATTTTAGCTGTACGATGTACTTATGATCCAGAAACTAAAGGAGGACAAGCTCCAGATCGTCGTAAAGTAAAAGGAACAATTCATTGGGTCTCAGCACCACATTCAATAGAAGCAGAAGTGCGATTATACGAGCATCTTTTTATGGTTGAAAAACCAGAAGAGATTGAAGATTATAGGACTGTATTAAATCCTAATTCCTTAATAATAGTACATTCTGCCCGATTGGAACCTTATCTAGAAAAAGCAGTAGCAGGGAAATATTATCAGTTTGAGCGGATTGGGTATTTTTGCGTGGACAGTATTGATTCTAAAATTGGTGCTCCAGTATTTAATCGTACAGTTAGTTTACGTGACTCTTGGTCTAAAATACGAAATAGAACTAGTGATTAACAGCCGCCCGCTCTACCACTGAGCTATTTCCTTTTCTCTCAGTTGTATTTATATAAATAATCATAGTTGTTCGGTAAGATAATTCTAGGTAGCTGACAGCTTTAACTACTTATTGTAGGGTCGGTGGTGGATATATTCTCTTGCCCCTCTGCTGTAAAATATTCGTCAGTATTTTTCTGCACGCCATACGAATCCTGGGGGAATATTACGCAGCGCTATTCCGCAATATATCTTCTTGGCTGAATGGGTGGTGATTATATTGTTCGGTATCGAACATCTAGGGAGATAGGATACCTGTGCAAATGAACCGCCAAGTCTAAGTAACTTGAACCCTTCGTCACATATGGTTTGGCGTAGTTCATTCCCAATTGCATTTAGAGGTAGTCCAGACACTATTTCATTAAATTCTTTAACCCCTAAGGGTCGGATGATTGCCGCTAGGTCTTTCGCATTTCCACAAATGACAGTTGCGTCTGGGAATGAGTTTTGCAAAAGTGTGGTGAAATCTGGTGACTGCTCTAGTAGAACCAACTTTCCTTCTGGAATTCCTCTTCTTAGGAGTGCCCTGGTGAAAGAACCTGTACCTGGTCCAAGCTCAAGAATAAGTCCATGAGTATCTGGATTGATATGACGTACCATCAGCGAACTGAGTGCCGAGCTACTGGGAAATAGCGCCCCCATTTGGAGTGGATGCTGTAAGTAGTTTTTAAACCACATCCTATAGTTCATAACAGGATTCTAACAGATAAATACAAAGAATCTAAATATCAATACATATAAATTTCTTTAGTTAGCTTTATTCAGTCACAAGGACTGACAGCTATCTCACCATCGTAAAGGAGGAACTGGAAGAATTTCCGTAAGGCAATCGGCAATTCATAAACAGTTTTAGCAGATAACCTATATTTGAGTAAAGTTAGATATTGTCTGATGTGAAGTGAAGTAATCTCTAGCGGGAGGATTTCAGGGTAATATACCAAGAACTTCTTTGTATCACTTATGTAATGCTGAATGGTACGAGTCTTAAGTTCAGATACCTCCAGTGCCAAATCGAATCCATACAATACTTTGGAATAACCAACTGCTTTAAACAAGAAAACCTCTTAGTGAATGGAGGAGCAGGAGAAAATATTCAGTGCTTAGATTAGCTGTAAACTGGCTCCTAGAGTAGGATTCGAACCAACAATTTAGGAGTTATTGATTATATAGCTAATAATTTCTTCAAAACCTTAATTTAAATTAAGGTTTTAGATTGAGTGCCCCCAGCGGGATTCGAACCCGCGATCTCCACCTTGAAAGGGTGGCGTCCTTGACCGCTAGACCATGGGGGCTTATTAATATGGTAAGACACCTTGGATCTCAATAGTATTTTAGATGCCAAATGATTCTAATTCAATCACTTTATGGGTAAATAGATAATTGATTTAATCCTGATGTCTCTGGAATACCTAACATGAGGTTCATATTTTGGATTGCTTGGCCAGCGGCACCTTTAACTAAATTATCAATGCAACTTATAACAATCAAGCGGTTTGTTCTTAAATCAATGGTTGGGTAAATTAAGCAATTATTGTTTCCCAAAGTATGTTTAGTCATTGGGGGTTCATCTACTACCTTTGTAAATGGTTCATTATGATAAAAATCTTTATAGATAGATTGGACTTCTTGGATACCAATATCGCCACTATGGATAACACCATCTTTCAATGGTGCATAACAAGAATTGAGTATTCCTCTGGTTATTGGTATAAGATGAGTTAGGAAGGTTATTTTTAGATCGGATGATTTATTTAATTTTCCAAGCTCTTGGGTTATTTCTGGTAAATGTCTATGTCCATTTAAAGAATAAGCTTTTATACTTTCATTCACTTCTGAAAAGTGGGTATTAAGGCTAAGAGATCGCCCAGCTCCGGAAACACCTGATTTTCCATCTATAATAATTTCCGGTTCTATTATTCCTGCCTTAATTGCTGGTGCTAAGGCCAGAATAGCGGATGTTGAATAGCAGCCTGGATTTGCAACTAATTGAGCAGATGATATCTCCTTCCGCATTAGTTCAGGAAGCCCGAAAACTGCTTGTTCTAAATACTGTGGGCAAGGATGAGCTACCTTGTACCATTCCTCATATTCGGCTGAATTATTAAGGCGAAAATCTGCACTAATATCTATAACCTTTAAACCTTGCTGTATTAAATGGCTAACTACCTCAGCACTTGCTTTATGAGGGAGTCCTGAAAAGACAATATCCAATCCGTCTTCGAGCTCTTCTTTAATAACTAAATCGATATCTGACAAATGTGGGAATATATCCCCAAGTCGTTTGCCTTTGGCACTTCGACCGGTGATTGACTTAATTTCTACATCAGGGTGCGTATATAATATGCGTGCCAGTTCTATTCCTCCATATCCTGTCACGTTAACAATGCCTATCTTCACTGATTACTCCACATAATAAATATTTAATTACCGTTTTTAAAGTTAATTATAGATATTGGTTAATTGTGATTATAACATTGTCTCAAAATCGATTCGATAGGTATATAGACCAATCTTGATATAAGGAATTAAGAATAGCTTCAAAGAATTTCATTCACAGATATTTTATATTCTCTTGGAGGGACATCCATGGGCTAAAACACACTTGTT
>Ga0114996_10002265_pt1 | contig 24991 bp, 28 predicted proteins | sample ArcticOcean_MG_C_4_FD_87039 | JGI IMG/M metagenome (GOLD analysis project Ga0114996, IMG submission 87039) | Marine microbial communities from western Arctic Ocean - ArcticOcean_MG_CB4_134 | ecosystem: Environmental > Aquatic > Marine > Oceanic | place: Arctic Ocean: Canada Basin | collected... | reverse complement strand
CGCCGCTACGAGGCGTTGTTCGGGCCCATGCCGGCGATGACCGACGCCGCCGGCATCGATAAAGCTTTCGCCAATCTGGGCAAGGCCATCGCATCCTATGAGCGCGCCATAATGCCGGCGCCGGCAAAATTCGACCGCTATGTGGCGGCCATATTGGCGGGCATAAAACCGGCGCCAGCCGATCAATTCAGCATAGAGGAAATCGCCGGGCTCCGGGTCTTCATCTCCGACAATCAGGGCCAGTGCGTCCGCTGCCACAATGGCCCGATGTTCACCGACAACCATTTCCACAATATCGGCAGCCAGGTGCCGGGCGCCGATGCGGGCGAGCAGGGCCGCATCCTTGGCATCAAATCGGCGCTCGCCGACGCGACCAATTGCCGGGGGCGTTTTTCCGATGCGCGGCACGCTTCTTGCGCCGAATTGCGTTTTGCCAAGCGCAGCAGCCCGGAATTGGCGGGCGCCTTCAAGACGCCGACGTTGCGGTACCTCGCGCGCACCGCACCCTACATGCATGCGGGCCAGTTTCAGACTTTGGAGGATGTTATCTGGCAGTACCGGGACGTGCCCCGGGCGACGGTGGGCGAGACCGAATTAACACGCCTGCCCATGAGCGACGCCCAGTTTCGCCAGATCGAGGATTTCCTGCGAACCCTGGACGGCCCGATCCGGGCGCCCGCGCACTTCCTGCGCCCACCCGATTGACCGCGCCATCGATCCCAAAGCGCGGGCGGCGAAAAGGCCGGGACGTTGCCATCCCGGCCTTTTTCGAAGTTGGCGATCAACTCTAAAAGTCGCCACTTTCGAGCCGGGCGCGCAAGCCCTTGGGCGCTGATTCGAGGATTTTTGCAATGGCTTGGGTCTTGAGCCGGTCATAGGCGTCCGCGTCGTCGCAGAAGCCGGCGTTTTCGGCTGGGTTATGGATTGCGGCGAAGGAGATTCTGGTGGTGGCGTCGATTTCGAATTTCTTAGGTGTGGTGGGTCCGTCAAACATGATGCTCTCCTGTGTTATGGGTATTTGTTTGTGTGCCGTTCGATGGTTTAAGATTAGTCCGGCACGCAAAGGCGCGCTTGAAGGTTTCATCAATAATCCATACTGAAACGCTTAATTTTGCTTCTGAAACCATAAATTCGGCGTAAAACGGGGAAAAACCATCTATAAATTCGGCGATTATTCGCTTGATACGGACAGCCTGGAGCTGACCAAGGGCGGCGCGTCAGTCGATGTCGAGCCGCAGGTGTTCTCCCTATTGGCGTGTCTCATTGAAAATCATGAGCGCGTGGTCTCCAAGGACGAGTTGATCGAAATGGTCTGGGATGGGCGTATTGTGTCCGACGGCACCCTCAACACCCGCATCAATTCCGTCCGCCGCGCGGTCGGCGATGACGGCAAGGCTCAAGCCGTGATCAAGACGTTTCCCCGGCGCGGGTTTCGGTTCGTTGCGGAATTGGAGGGGGAAGGTGGGGCCGAAATGCCGCCCACCGAAATTCCTGCAATGTCCGACAAACCGTCCATCGCCGTGTTGCCCTTCGACAATCTGTCCGGCGATCCCGAGCAGGAGTATTTCTCCGACGGTATGGCCCAGGACATTATCACCGCTCTCTGCCGTCTGCGCTGGCTCAAGGTTATCGCCCGCGACACCACGTTCACCTACAAGCAAAAATCCGTTGATGTTGCCGAGGTGGCGGGTGCGCTGAACGTCCGTTATGTGGTCGAAGGCAGCGTCCGCATGGCGGGCAACCGGGTCCGTATCTCCGTGCAGCTCATCGATGCATCCGACGGCAAGCATGTGTGGGCGGAGCGTTATGACCGCGAATTGGAAGATATTTTCGAAGTTCAGGACGACATAACTTTGAAAGTGGCGGGCTCGGTCCAATCGGCGCTCGGCAAGGCAGAACTGGAACGCGCCGTAACCGCCAAACCGGAAAATATCGACGCCTGGACCGCCTACCAGCAAGGTCTCCATCATTTCAATAGCCGCACTGAGGAAGGGTTCGATGCGGCACAAAAAATGATGGCCCGGGCCACTGAATTGGACCCCAATTTCACATTGGCGCATGCTGGCGAAGCAATGATTTTGAGCCGGACTTTGGTATTCGGCTATAAAGGCCATGATCGTGAACGCGCTCTGGCGGCGGCACGCCGGGCCATTCTACTTGATTCGGAGGAAGCCGCCGCTCATTTCGCTCTCGGCCAATGTTACTTCTTCGGGGATAACAATTTGAGCGGGTCATTGGTGGAATATGAAACCGCTGTTCGCCTCAATCCGAGCTATTCGCAGGCCTATCACCTGCTCGGATTGACGTATATGAGATTGGGAAGGAAGTTGGAAGCCATAGACACGTTGAAATCGGCGATTGATTTGAGCCCCATGGATCAAATGATCGGGGTATATTTTGCCGGCCTCTCGGTCGCAAATCTCGCGCTGCAGGATTACGATCAAGCCGTCGAATGGGGACAAAAAGCCATTGCTTATCCTCAGCCCCGTTGGGCACACGCCTATCTTCTGTCTGCCTATGGTCACCTGGAGCGGGATAAAGACGCCCGCGTCGTGCTGGAATTGATTGCAGAGGTTCGGCCTGAATTCACCACCGATTTTGTCCGAGATAACCTTCGGGCGGTAGGCGGCGCCGACCTCGAACATCTGCTGGACGGCCTCAAGAAGGCCGGCATGGCGGAAAAATGATGGCGCAATATTAAGCCACGCCGCTCGAAATTCCTTGCATTTGTACCGATTTTGTTCTATACTATCTGGTAATACTCAAACCCAACAATTTCATGGAAATCAGCCGCCCGCGCGGGGTATTTGCGTGGCCGGAGGGCGGCTGAAAAGCGGTATATTCCGTAAGGAACCGTTAGGAAAGCGCGTGAAACGGTATGGTCGTTTTTGTGGAAATATGTCGCGTCAAGTGCCCAGCCCGGCTGGGGATGGCCGGGCCCGGCCTTCGCAGCCGAAGCGGCTGCTTCGGCGGAGTATGCTCGGCCAGCCGGGCGTCGATCTTGGCGCCGAATTGTGACACGGGCACTGCCGGTGAGAAGAGGAAAAAAAATATAGGAAAAGAAGAATTAACACAGAGGACACAGAGGTCACAGAGAAAGCATAATGCGCTGCGCGCGAAGGGACCTTTCTCGGCTTTCTCTGCGATCTCTGTGTTTCAAAAAAACCTTTTTACCCATACGTAACCATACCAATCCATACCATTCCATACCGGATATTACCCAAACGATGTCGCACGAAATAACCAGCAATCATACAACCGCCGATCACATGACTTTCTTAAAATTGGGCCGCAGTTTTTCGATGATGATCTGTTTGATCTCGGCATCCGTCTTGGTGCGCCTGCCAAAATATCGGTCAGCGCCGTGTATGCGGGCGTCATGTTGCTGGACATTACCTTGCCTCGTCTGTTGTTTTGTTTGTGCAATGCGCTGCCAAAATTGCCAAATGTCCGCATCGCGAACAAAGGCAAAGTTATTATCGCCTTTGGACCTTGCAAGGCTTAGAAAATGTTTGGTTATTTTTCCAATCGGTGGTTTTATGCGCGAAATAATTTGCTACACTGAAAATGAATTTTTCAATAAACAGGGAGACGTAATTATGAAACATCTTAAAATAATGGCGGCTGCCGTATTGGGCATCGCCTTTTTGGCGGCCACCGGCGCCCAGGCCAGGGAACTGGTCTACGGCTCGTGGGTTTCGCCCAAGCACGGCATCAATTCCGACGCCTTGCCGGTCTTGTTCAACGGCGTCAAGAAAGACACCAACGGTTCCATCACCTGGAAGCTGGTCGCCGGCGGCGCGCTGGTCAAGGGCCGCACGACCCTCGCCGGTATTCGCGACGGGCTCATTGATGCCGGTCTCGGCATTTCGGTGTTCTCGGCGAAAAAGACGCCGACGACGGCGATGATCCACTCGACCCTGATTGGCGGCGAAGACAATGTGGCGGTCACCGCCGCGCAGAACGAAGTTCTGATGCTCCACTGCCCCCAATGTCTGGCGGAGTGGAACAAGAACAACACCATCTATCTGGCCGGCTATGCGCCGACGCCGTTCCGCATGATTTGCCGGAAAAAGGTCGAAACCTTGGCCGATTTCAAAGGCATGAAGACCCGCGCATCCGGCGGCGGTGTGAACCTGGTGAAATTGGGCGGCGGCGTGCCGGTCAACATGACCCCGGCCGAAGCCACCACGGCGCTGCAGCGCGGCACTCTGGATTGCGTTCTTGGTGCGTTTGCCTGGCTCAAATCCTACTCCTACCAGGATGTGGCCAAATACGTGGTTAAAACCCCCTTGGGCATTATCGGCCCGGCCGTTTCTGTCGCCATGAACCGCAAGACTTGGCGCTCCATGACCAAGACCGAACGCGAAGCCCATTGGAAGTACCTGCCTCTGGTCAATGCCCATTCGGCGCTGTCGGCCTATTTGTTCCGCGATAACGCCATCCTCGCGGACGCCAAGAAAGTTGGTGTGCAGATTACGTCTGGCAAGAACTTCCAAAGCATCATGGACAAACGGGTTGCCCAGCAACGCGGCTCCAACATGAAGCGCTTCGCCAAATTTGGCGTCAAGAACCCGGGTAAGGTTCTCGATGCCTATGATACGGCGATCGCAAAATGGCGCAAAATCTCGAAAGAGGTTGGCACCGACATCGACAAGTATGCCGCCGCCATCAAGCGGGAAATCTACGACAAGGTTGATCCGCACAGCCTTTAAAAAAAATCTATTGAAGCCATGCGGGCGGCGGTTCTCGCCGCCCGCCGACTTCTTTTTGGCCGCAAACAGAATTTTATGAACAAAATGCAATCGAAGATCGACGGCCCGGTGCGCATCGTCATGTATGTGGCCGGCGCCATCACCGTGTTGATGATGCTGCATATCACCCTCGACGTGTTTATGCGCCAGGTCTTCAACGCGCCCATCACCGGCACCTTTGAGATTGCCGCCAACTACTACATGGTCCCGGTGATGTATTTGCCGCTGGCCTATGTTTCGCTCACCGAAGGGCAGATTGTCGTCGAGTTGTTTACCCGCGGATTCAGCGAAAAAATCCTGCTCAAATGGGACACCGTTGTTCACGGGATAACGGTGATATACGTGCTGATCTTCACCTTCTATACGGGCGACATGGCGGTCGAGCAGACCGTGACCGGCGAGGTTATGGAGGTGGGTGATGATTTCATGGCGGTCTGGCCGTCGCGCTGGATGCTGCCCATCGCGTTTGGCATGATGGCGCTTTATCACATGGTGCGCATGCGCCAGGAATACCGCCGCGTCGTTGAGTTCAAGGTGCCGATCAGCGCATGAGCCCGCTCGCACTCGGATTTTGGTCACTCGCCGCGATTATGCTGTTCATCGCCTTGCGCCTGCCCATCGGCGTTGTGCTGGGCGCTACCGGCGTGCTCGGCATTGTTGGTTTGCGCGGCTTTGATGTGGGCTTCGGCATCATCAAGGATACGCCGTTTGAGTTTGGCGCGAGCTGGACCCTGACCGCCATCCCGATGTTCCTGCTGATGGGCTCGGTTGCCCACAATTCGGGCATCTCATCGGCCTTGTTCCGGGCGGCGCGATTGTGGTTCGGCGCCCTTCCGGGCGGCCTTGCGGTGGCCACCAACCTGGCTTGCGCCGGCTTTGCCGCGGCGTCTGGCTCGTCGGTCGCAACGGCGGCGGCCATGGGCCGCATAGCCATCCCGGAAATGCTCAAACAGGGTTACGAGAAAGGCCTTGCCACCGGCGTCGTCGCTTCGGCCGGCACCCTCGGCTCGCTGATCCCGCCGTCGATCCTGTTTGTGCTCTATGGCATATTTGCCGAGGTCTCGATCGTCAAATTGCTGATCGCCGGTATTTTCCCGGGGCTCCTGACGGCGGCGGTGTATACCATCATGATCGTCGTGCGCTGCAGCATCAATCCGGAGATCGCGCCGCGTTTGTCCAGCGAAGAAGTTGCCGAGTTAAAACCGGAACGCTGGCGGTCACTGGCCGAGGTCTGGCCCATATTGCTATTGGTGTTCGCCATCATCGGCGGGCTTTTTGCCGGCATCATGACGCCGACCGAGGCCGGCGCCGCCGGCGCGTTCCTGGCTTTTGTCATCGCTTTTATCCAAGGCCGCCTGAATTGGCATGTGTTCCGCGAAAGCGTGCTCGAGAGCACCTCGGCGACGGCGCGTATTTTCTTCGTCGCCATCGGCGCGGTGATCTATTCCAAGTTTCTGACTCTCAGCGGCATGCCCAATTTCATGGGTGAACAGTTGGGCGCCTTGGCGCTCAATCCGCTTCTGCTGGTGATCGCGGCTTCGGTCATCTACCTGATCCTCGGCATGTTCCTGGACCCGTTGGGGCTGCTCCTATTGACCTTGCCGGTGTTGCTGCCCATGTTCGAGGCGCTCGATCTCGATCTGGTCTGGATCGGCGTGCTGATCGTCAAATATTTGGAGATCGGGCTGCTGACGCCGCCGGTGGGCTTCAACGTTTACGTGATCAAGAGCGTCGTCGGCGACGAGATTTCCCTCGAAACCATTTTCCGGGGCGTCACCTGGTTTCTGGCCTGTGAAGTCGTGGTGGTGGCGCTGCTGATCGGCTTCCCGGAAATCTCGCTCTACCTGCCGAACTCGATGAATTGAATTAAAGGTCCAGCTTGAACAGTTTGATGGCGTTGTCGCGGCCGATCTGAGCGCGGTCGGCTTCGGTAAGGTCTGCATTGTCGAACCAGACGGCGCCTTCCTCGGTGGTCTCGAACGGATAATCGACCGAGAACAGGACCCGATCGATGCCGACCCTCTGAATAGTAAAATGCAAGGTCTCGTCGTGAAAATTTCCGGCCGTGGTCAGATGGACATTTTCGCGAAAATATTCGGTCATGGATTTTTTGGCCGGAATGCCTTGCGGTGATTTGGAAATACGGTGATCGACGCGCCACAGGTCAAACGGAATGCGCTCGCCCAGATGGCCGACGATAAGTTGCAGCTTGGGATGCTCGTCGAACAGGCCCGATGCCAGCAGGCGCAAAGTATGGATGGCGGTCTCGACGGCGAAGGCCCAGCCCGAATGCTCGAACCAGGGATGGCCTTCGTAACAGCGCCCCTGGCTCGGCAAGGTGTTGCGGGGGTGCAGATAGACCGGCACGTCAAGCTCTTCGATGGCCGCCCAGAGCGGGCGAAACTCAGGCAGGTCGTAAAAGATTTGGGTGTCCGCGTCGCCCTTTTGGCTGAAGCCGTTGAGGTTGACGCCGACGAAGCCGAGATCGTTAATGCAGCGTCGCACCTCGATAATGGCGGCGTCCGCATCCTGCATCGGCAGGGCGGCGAAGCCGGCGAAACGGTCGGGGCGCTTGGCTATCTCGCCGGCCAGGACGTCGTTGGCTTTTTGCGCCATCTCAACCGCCTTGGCCGGCTCCAGGATCGACTGGATGCCCGGCGAGTTTAGCGACTGGATGCCAAGTTCGATGCCGTACTGATCCATTTCGCCGAGGCGAATGTCGAGGATATCGAGCAAGCGGCGGCGGAGATCATCGGCCTGGCCAGCATTGGGAAAGCGCTTGGTATCGGTAAAGGTTCCTTCCAGCGCGAAATGCTCTTCGAGCACGATTTTGCCTTGCATGATTTGGGTCCTTTAGGCGGGTTTGGAGCGGCGATGGGACGCGGGTTACAAAATCGAGGGGCCGGGTCTTTGATATTGCTCAAGTCATTAAACCTTAATGCGGACACCGGGGCCACCGGCAATTGGAAATGCCGTCCAAATGTGTTCTAGTGTGCGCCATATTAATGTCATTCCATGAATGGGAGGGAAACCTATGTGCCAAGCCGCCGAGGCCGATAAATCGGCAAACGCGATCGACGCGACGGTCATGTATTCCATCGACACCGGCGTCAAGCCGGTCAACGAAACCTTCGCCGCCGGCGATATGCGCCGCCAGCAACGGGGCGGCCAGCGCCAAGGCCAGACGGTTACCATGGCCGACGGCCGCGCCGTCCGGGGCGATTTTGCGCTCGACCTGCAGGGATTTGAATTCGTCGATCACGCCACGAAAATGGCCGATTTCTTCGACGCGGACGAGCTCAAGACCGTCTATTACCCGGAAGTCGAGGCGCTGATCAAACAGGTCTCCGGCGCCCGCCGGGTACATATTTTCGATCATACGCTGCGCACCGGTGATCAGGCGGAGGCAGAGCAACGGGCGATTCGCGAGCCGGTCTACGCGGCGCACAACGATTACACCGAATGGTCGGGCCCGCAACGTGTACGCGATCTTTTGCCGGACGAGGCCGACGAATTGCTGAAAGGCCGCTTTGCGGTCATCCAGGTGTGGCGTGCCATCAACCAGCCAATTCTCAAGAACCCGCTGGCTATTGCCGATGCGCGCAGCTTGAAAATGGATGATTTGATCGCGTCGGAGCGGCGCTATCCGGACCGCCGCGGCGAGACCTATCAGGTCAAATATAACCCGGCGCACCAATGGTATTATTTTCCGAAAATGGCCCGCAGCGAGGCTTTGGTGTTCAAAGTCTATGAATCGGACACCGAGGGGAAGGCGCGCTTTACCGCGCACACATCGTTCGATGATCCGACCACGCCGGCGGACGCCTATGCGCGCCAGTCCATCGAAATGCGCGCCCTGGCGTTTTTTTAAGGGATCACGCCGGATATGAGCGCCTGCCCCTGCGGCTCCCAGCGGGACTATGACGATTGTTGCGCCCCAATCATCGGCGGCGCGCCGGCGACGACGGCGGAAGCGCTGATGCGGTCCCGGTATTCGGCCTATGTGAACGCCGAGTTCGATCATATCGAGGCCACCCACGCGCCGGAAGTTAAGGGCGATTTCAATCGCTCCTCGGCGGAAGCCATGGCCCGCGACGCCAAATGGATGGGGCTGGAAATTCGCGGCGCCACCGCCGGCGCTCCGGACGATGAGGAAGGCACGGTGGAGTTCGTCACCCGCTTCAAAAGGGGCGGCGAGAGCTATGTGCATCACGAGCTGGGCCGCTTCCGCCGCGAGGACGGGCGCTGGGTTTATGTGGACGGCGATATCAATCCGAAGCCGGAAACCCGCCACGTGGAAAAGGTCGGGCGCAACGATCCCTGCCCTTGCGGCTCGGGCAAGAAATACAAAAAATGCTGCGCCGCCTGAGCGCGCGGTAGCCGGGCCATGGAGCGCCGCTTTCACTGCACCCAATGCGGCCAATGCTGCAAGGGGTGGCTGCCGCTCACCCTCGAGGATGCCTTATCTCACGCCGGGCGTTTTCCGCTCGCGGTGATCTGGTCGCCGCTGCGCCAAGGCGCGTCCCTGTTCGATCACACCGCCCGGCTTGGCGCCCGCATCACGCTTGGCAATGGCAAGGAGCTGGCCGTTCGCATCGCGCCGACGGCCTACATTCCGCCGGTCATGGATTGCCCCGAACTGGCCGATGACGGGTCTTGCAAAATCTATGATGCGCGCCCGTCCCGCTGCCGCACCATGCCGTTCTCACCCTACCGGGGCGAGGACCAACAGGAGGATCTGCTGGTTCCGAGGGACGGCTGGGAATGCGATGTCTCAGATGCGGCGGAGCCGGTGTACCGGGACGGAAAGATTTTGGATCGTGGGGATTTCGATTTTGAAGGGGCTGCGTTGGAGCGCCAGGCGGCGATCATCCAACCCTACGCCGATTGGCTATTGCAAAGCGTTCCAAGTTTGCTGGCCGAGCTGACCAAGGTCTCCAAGAAGCGTCTCGGCGGTCATGTGGTGGTCAGCTTTGTCTCGCTGATACCGCGCATGGCGGACGTGGACGCGGCCGGGTTCGCCGCCCGCCAGCTGCCGGTGCTGGAGCGATTTCTGGAAATGACTGCCGGCAAGCCGGCGCTGCGGGAGTATCACCAGCGCTACCAGGAATACGCCGGCGAGCTGGCGCGGATTTCGGGTGCTGGTTAGCGCCAGGTGGCGAAGGCCATGCCGCTGCCGGTGCCGGCCTCCGAGCGATAGCAGGGCACATAGCCATGCAGTTCCATGGCGCTTGTCGTTTCCGACATGATGCCGGCCACGGTGATCCAGTTCTTGGTTTCCGACGAGCCCGAGCGGAACATGATATTGGGCTCATCAACCAGTGTCGCCATGTCGCCGCCCGCCATGGCGTCCAGCATCTTGTGGTCCCATTCTTCGTCGACCACGAAATGGCTGATGCCGCCGGACGCCACCACGGCGACGCGCTTGTCCGACTTCCAATCGTGGATCGCCTGGCCGATAACGCGGCCGAGCTCAAAGCAGCGCTTAGGCGCCGGCTGGTTGGGCGGATAGAAGGTGTTCTGCAAGACCGGCACGATGGGGATCGGCTTGTCCTGCAAAAGGCGGCGATAAATAAAGCCGTAGGCGTGGCCGATATTGCGGATGCCGTCCGGCCCGGTGGGTTGCTGCATGGAGGCAGCCACATCGATCTCGGCGTCCATGGCGGCGCCGACGATCAATTCCGCCAATTCGCGCTCCACCGGATAGGTCTGGTCGTTTTGGGGCCGATAGGAGTAAAGATCACCGCCGCGCCCAACCTTGATCCGCTCGGCGCGCGCGGCCTCGGTCCAGGTCAGGTTCTGCACTTCGTCGCCGCAATAGACGGCGAAGGCGGGCTGGGTGTCTTCGAAAAACCATTCGCGCTGGTCATCGCCGACGATCAGTACCACGTCCGGATCGGCGGCCCGCAACTGGGCGCCCAAATCATCCAATTGGCTCTGGCATTGGGCGTGGCGTTCGCGCTTTACTTCGATGGCGCATTGACCGGCGAATTCGTCACTGCTACGTAATTCGGCCAGTTCGGGGAACGTATAGGTGCCGTCGCGAAAGGCAAGCTCCGGCTGTGCCCGGTCGAAATTGGCGCGCACCTCCCATTCCTCGGGCGGCAGGTTCAAAAGCGGCCCGTGCGAGGATCCGACGCCTAGAATAATTTCAGCCATGTCTCATCTGCCTTTATTGCTTGCCTCAATATCATTGATTGGCGCAATGGAAACGCAATTTGCGGGGCCAGTCAACCGCTCTGGCGGCTGCCGTTTTGCGCCTCGGCGCGCATCAACAAGGCCGCGCCGAAGATGATCACGGCGGCGCCCACCCACGACCAGAGCCCCGGAAGTTCTCCGAACGCGAAAAAGCCGATGGCCGCCGCCCAGATCAGGCGCGTGAATATCACCGGCTCCAGCGCCGTCACCTCGCCCAATTTATAGGCCTCGGTCGCCAGCACGTGGGCGATGGCGCCGACGATGCCGATGGCGATAAGTTGCAGCCATTGTCCGGGCTCCGGCCAGGTCCAGACGAACAGGGCCGGCACGAACGTGATGATGGTCAGGATCAAGCTCATATAGACAACAATCGTGGTCGGCGTTTCGGTGCGGGTGAGGGACTTGGTCATCAGCTTGACGGCGGCGCCGGTAATGGCGGCCACGGTGATCATCCAGACGCCGATATTGACTTCGCCAAAGCCGGGACGGATGAATATCAACACACCAGCCAGACCAATTCCGATGGCGATCAAGCGCACCCGCTTCGATGGCTCGGCCAGAAAGATGATGGCGCCGATGGAGGTGTAGACCGGCGAGGTAAAGCCCAGCGTCGTCGCCTCGGCCAGCGCCAGGAAAGCCAGCGCCCAGAACCAAAGGGTCATGGAAACCGCCTGCAGGATATTGCGCACCACGTGCAGGCCCAGGCGCCGGGTCAGCAATTGGCGGGGGCCGCCCCGGGCATAGAGCGGCAACAACGATATCAGGGCGAAGAAGTTGCGGAAGAACACCACCTCGAAGACATGCATGCCGTCCAGTTGCAGCGCCTTGATGAAGGAATCGTTGACGCTCAACAGGCCGCCCGAGAGGATCATGATCAGGATCGCGCGGGTATTGGCCGATGCGCCAACCGCGCCGCCGGCGTTCAAGCTGATCGGTCCCGGTTTGGGATGAAGGCCGAGTTCAGCTTTCGTCTTCCTTGAGGGTCAGGGACGCGGAATTGATGCAATAGCGGAGCCCGGTGGGCGCCGGGCCGTCTGGAAACACATGGCCCAGATGGGCATCGCAAGCCGCGCACATGGCTTCGGTGCGGATCATGCCGAAGCTGGCATCCTGTTCAGCGATGACGGCGGCGTCTTCGGCGGGCTGGGTGTAGCTGGGCCAGCCGGTGCCGCTATCGAACTTGTCGGTGGAACGGAACAAATCCGCGCCGCAGCAGATGCAGGCATAGGTGCCGGGCGTCTTGCAATCGTTATAGGCGCCGGAAAAGGCCTGCTCGGTGCCGTGTTCGCGGGTCACGTGGAATTGTTCGGGCGTCAATTGGTGCCGCCATTCCAGATCGGTCTTGGTGATTTTATCAGCCATGACAAGGCGCTCCCTCAGGTGTGCCGGTTCATTTGATCCTATCAACCGGGCGGTCTTTGGCAAGGCCCGCCGAGATCATCCTTGAGCGAAGCGGGCATTGATTTCATAATGTTTGTATAAAGCGTCTATGTACACCAAGGAGAGCCATCGATGATCAAGTTGCACACCGCGCCAACGCCCAATGGCCAAAAAGCCATGCTGATGCTGGAAGAATCCGGCCTGGAATACGAGCTGGTCCCGGTCAATTTCGGCAAGGGCGAACAGCGCTCGGAGGAGCATACGCGGCTCAACCTGAACCAGAAGGTGCCGGCGATTGTCGATACCGACGGCCCCGGCGGCGGCGAATATACGATGATGGAATCCAACGCCATCATCGTCTACCTGGCCGAAAAATCGGGCAAGTTCTATCCCGATGATGTGCGCGTCCGCTACGACATCCAGCAATGGATGCTGTTCCAGGCGGGCCATATCGGGCCCATGTTTGGCCAAGCCAACCATTATATCCGCTTTGCCAAGGAAGACGTGCCTTACGCCAAGGAACGCTATCACTCGGAGGTTCTGCGCCTCTATTCGGTGTTGGAAAACCGGCTGGGGCAAAGCGAATATATCGGCTTCGACGACTATTCCATCGCCGATATTGCCCACTATAGCTGGACCAAGGGTTGGGAGACCTATGATTTCGATCTGGACGAGCATCCCAATTTCAAGCGCTGGCTTGGTGCGCTGGAAGCCCGCCCGGCGGTGCAAAAAGTAAACGAGGAGGCGGTGCGTATTCGCGCCGAAATGCAGGTCTCCAACTGACCGCTATCAACTTACAAAAAGGAACAACAACAATGATTGAGCTTCATTCCACGCCGACACCGAACGGCCAGAAGGTTATGATCATGCTCGAGGAATGCGGCCTCGAATGGACCCATGTGGATGTCTCTATCCGCCTGGGCCAGCAGTTCACGCCGGAATTTCTGAAATTGAGCCCGAACAACAAAATCCCGGCCATCATCGACAAGGACGGGCCCGGCGGCGGCGATTATACGATGATGGAATCGGGCGCCATCCTTATTTACCTCGCCCACAAGACCGGCAAGTTCCTGCCCGAAGATGAGCGGGCGCGCTTCGAATGCCTGCAATGGCTGATGTTCCAGATGGGCCATATCGGTCCCATGTTCGGCCAGGCCCACCATTTCAACAACTACGCCAAGGAAAAAATCCCCTACGCCATGGATCGCTACAACAACGAACAGGCGAGGCTCTATGCGGTCCTGGAAAACCGGCTGGGCGCATCGGAATGGATCGGCTGCGGCGACTATTCGATCGCTGACATGGCCAATTATCCCTGGGTCAAGGGCTGGGAAAACTATGGCGTCGATGAAGCGGCGCATCCCAATTTCATGCGCTGGATCGGGGCCATGGAGGCGCGCGGCGCGGTGCAGCGCAACAACGAAATGGCGGTGGAGATTCGCGAGCGCATGGCCAAGGACGCCGAGGGCAAGCAGGAAATCAACATGTTCGACACCAAGGAAAACAAGGACATGCTGGCCAAGGCGACCGGCGGTTAGCGCGGACCGGGATTTTCTTGAACGCTGCGTCCGCGCCAGCTCCTTTACGGGTGCGGTGCTGGAGCGCTGGGCGGATATTGGCTTGCCGGACGCCTGGCTGGTGGCCGGGGCCATCGCCCAGACCGTATGGAACGCCAAATCCGGCTTGCCGCCGGAGCACGGCATCCGCGATATGGATATCGTCTATTTCGATGACACGGATCTGAGCGCCGAGGCGGAAGCCGCCGAAGAGGCGCGCATCCGGACCTTGTTTTCGGACATTCCGGTTAAGGCCGACGTGAAGAACGAGGCCCGCGTCCATCTTTGGTACGAAAGCCGGTTCGGCACCGCCATTCCACCCTATAAGTCCGCCGAAGACGCCATCGCGACCTTTCCGACCACCGCCACGGCCATCGGCGTGCGCCCAGGCGAAGGCGGCTTGGAGGTGACGGCACCCTTTGGCCTGGCCGACCTTTGCGCCATGGCGGTGCGCCCCAACAAGGCCCAGGTCAGCGCCGATATCTACGCAGCCAAGGTGGCCCGCTGGCGGGAATTATGGCCGGCCCTCGACATTCGGCCGTGGAACGGATGACGGGTCTGGCCGCCGCCGGGCGCGGGCGATGCTAATCTCTTCGCGGAGCAGCAACGTGGCGCCGAAGATGACGACGGCGGTGCCGGCCCAGGTCCAAATCTCGGGCACCTCGGCGAACAGGATGAAACCCACCGCCGCTGCCCAGACCAGCCGCAGGTAGCCGGTGGGCTCGACCAGCGTGATCTCGCCGTCCCGGTAGGAATAGGTCTGCACCACATGGGCGGCGGTGCCGAGCGCTCCCATGGCCGCCAACATCAACAACAGCCGCGCCCCCGGCCATTGCCAGACGAACAAGGCCGGCACCAGGGTATAGATGGTCAGGGTGATGCTCATATAGGCGACAATGGTGGCCGGCGTATCGGTGCGCGACAGCGACTTGACCATCAACTTGACGGCGGCGATGCAGACGGCGCCGGTGATCAACAAGGCGGCGCCCAGGTTCCAATCGACGAAGCCCGGCCTAAGAATAATCAACATGCCGGCGAAGCCGATAGCCACCGACGCCCAGCGGATCGGGCGCGAGCGTTCGCCCATGATCAGCACCGCGCCGATGGAGGCAAAGACCGGCGAGGAAAACGACATGGCGGTGGCCTCGGCCAGCGGCACCATGGTCAGCGCGGTGAACCAGCACAGCATGGAAACCGCGTGCACGGCGCCGCGCGCCAGATGCATGGTAAGGCGCGTCGTCTTCATGCCCGCCAATCCGGTGCGCAGGAAAAACGGCGCCATCGCCAGCATACCGAACAGGTTGCGGAAAAAGGCGATCATGAAGGGATGCAGGCCATCCGCCGCGACCGCCTTGGCGATGCCGTCCACCAACGCCAGCATGGCCACCGATAAGCCCATCAGCATGATGGCCCGTGCGTTGCGCGCCGCGCGTGGCGCAGGCGCCGGAATCATGGAACGATCGAACAGTTTCTATTTGTCCGCGTCGCCGCCATCGTCGCCGCCCTTGAGCCGGCCCTTGGGGAACAATTGGCTTTTCCACAGCCAATCGGACATGACCAAGGGCTCCTTGCGCGCGGCGGCACCAAAGCCGTCATGCTGGTCCTTGTTGGGCCAGACATGGTCGGAGACCACCGCCTTTCTGGTAACGATTTGCTCGGCGGTGGCGTTGACCACCATGAAATCGGTGGCCATGGCCAGGGGTCCGGAATAATGCTCGCGCACTTTGGTTTGCATTTCCGGCGCGGTGTCGAAATCGTTGAAAAAATGAAATATGACGGCGAGGCGGGGATCAACCGCGTTGAGCACGAAGCCGGCCTCTTCCGGCGCCGAATGGACATAGGTGCCGATGGCGCGCGCCGATTTTTCATCATAGCCGGAGCGTTCCACCAATTGGCCGACGGTGTTGAAGGTTTCGTGGACCAGAACATCGGCGCCCTTGGCGTGATCAATAAAAAACTGGCTCGGCGTGGTATCGCCGGAATAGACGAATGTCAGACCGTTCCATTCAAGGCGCAGGCTTACCGGCCCGTCATAGATATGGACGGCGGGAAAGCTGGTGATCTTAACGCCGTTCTGCTCATACACCACGCCGGGCGCGGCGCGGTAATCGAACTCGTGCACATTTACCTCGGCGCCAACCGCGGGCAAGGCGCCTACTCTGGTATCGGTATCCCAGGCGTAGGATTCCATCTGCTTTTCGATGAAATGCTTAAAGCCGTATTTGGTCTCTGGGCCCGACGGGCCGTAAACCTCGAGCGGTTTCAAGCGCCCGCCGGTCCAACTGCCAACCCAGACTTGCCCGAAATCGCCCACATGGTCGGTATGCAGATGGGTGGCGATCCAGGCGTTGACGGCGCCGTATGGAATCTCGAGGGCGGTAAAATTCATCTGTGAGCCGAAACCGAAATCGAAGACGAACTTATCGCCATTGCCGAGCTCGATCAGCCAGCATGCGTTGGCTTGGGAGCGGCGCAGGAACGGCCGGCCGGTGCCAAGCGCCGTGATGCGCATTTCATCGGACGCCAATTTCTCGGTGCCGGGATAGAACTGTTCTGGGTAAGCGCCGCGCCTCGCCTGGGTGTCCGCCATATCTGTTTCCTCAGTTCGGGTGCCCCGCGCCTAAGTTTCGCCGGGCTGTTCGTCCGGGTCTGCATTTTTGATCGCCGACTTTCCCCATTTCGGCGGGTCTTTCAAATAGTCCATCTCGTCCAACCTGCTGGTCCGCCCCATGGGCGCGTTGCGGTGCGGAAAACGCCCGAAGCGCTGGATCGCCTCCAGATGTTCCTTGGCCGCCTTTATACCCCGTTCCTCGCCCTGGCTTGCCATCAAGTCAACGGCGCGTTCCTGGTCGGCGACGGATTCCGAATGTTCGAACGGCAGGTAGGCAAATGTGCGAAAGCGTTTGCCGAAATCGCGGTCCCAGCCTTCGTCCAGAAGCCGCCTGGCGGCAACGCGGGCGCGAAAATCGCTGGCATAGGCGCGGCCCTGGCCCCGATACATATTGCGCGGGAACTGGTCCAACAGAACAATCAGCGCAAGGCAGCTATCGGCGGCGTCCATCCAACCATCCAGCGCGCCGGTCCCCGCCGCCCGCCAGGTTTCCTGGAATTTTTCGCGGATCTCTGCATCGAAGGCATCGGTGGAGCGGAACCAGGCTACATTGAGCTCCAATTCGGCGCTCAGATCGGTGGTCTCGAACCAAAAATTGAGGATATCGTTGTGGTCAACCATGCTCAGTCCGCGTCCTTTTCAAGGGTAAAAACTTCCATCGGCGCCCCGACGCCGCGCAACTCATGGGCGCCCAGAGACCGCCACGACCGGTCAACTTGGCTTGCGAAAATATCGCTCACCAGCACCCGGCATCCGGTTTCCTTGGTCAGGCCTTCGATGCGCGCCGCCTCGTTGGCGGCCGGGCCGATGACCGAAAACTCGACCCGCTCGGGCACGCCGATATTGCCGTACATCACGTCGCCCACATGCAGCCCGATGCCGAAATCGATATCCGCCTCACCGGCGGTGCTACGCTTTTGGTTCAGGGTCATAAGCCGGCGCTCGGCCTCGGCGGCGGCGCTCAGCGCCATTTCGCAGGCCGATTTTTCGTCCACATGGTCGCCGCGTATGGCGAAGATGCCCAGTTGCGCATCGCCGATAAAGCGCAGCACTTCGCCGCCGCTATCGATCACCGCGCCCGCCGTGCAGGCGAAATAGTCGTTAACCAAGGCCAGATATTCGTCCGGCGCCAAGCGGTCCGCGAGGGCCGAGGAATCGCGAAGATCGGAGAACCAGATAACCGCATGAATGGTTTCCCCGTCGCCCAGCTTGATATGGCCCAAGAGCACCTGCTGGCCGGCGTCGGGGCCGAGATACGCGCCCAGTACATTGCGCGTGATCTGCTCGCGGATGGCAATTTTGCAGGCGACGCCGAGCCGGCTTTGGATGCGCGTCAGGGCGCGGATATCATCGTCGGTGAAGCCGCCGGGCCGGTCGGTGGTCCAGGCGCCCAAGATGCCGTCATGGCCCGGCGCCGTATATTCGGCGCCGCCGAAGGGCACCATGAAGACCAGATGATCGGTGGCGCCGAGCGCCTTTAATTCCTCCAACAGCGGAAAATCGATAACCGCTTCGGGCCCGGTCAGCCGCCGCCGCAAAAACGGCAGCTTGTTGGATATGAGGTAATATTGCGGGCTTCTCAGCCACGCCTCGGTGCGCGCATTGGCGCCTTCGGGGAAAAGGCCCACCGGCTGCAAACCGCTTTCCCGGAACCAGATAAGCGAGACTGCCTCATACAAGGGATGCAAGGTCTGAAAGGCGATGGTCGAACGCCAAAGCGGCACGCCGGCGGCGTTCAGACGCAACGAACATTCGGTCAAAAGGTCTTCCAGGCTGGCGGTCCCCAGCGCTTGGTTCATCAACCAGTCGGCAACCGCGTCGATCAGGCTGTTGCCGTGACTGGAGCCGGGCAGATCGGCGTTCATGGCTGGCGGCCGGCGCTTGCACCGGCTTTGAATATTTGAGTGCGGGGGCTTTTAACCGTCGTCGCCGAGTATTTGGTCACGCGCTTCCATTTCGAACTCTTCCAGCTTGGCGCGGATATCCGCATCCGTTAAATCACTGCCGGCATCGGCAATGTCTTTCATCACCTTGCGGATGACGTCTTCGTCGCCGGCCTCCTCCAGATCGGAGATCACCACCTCTTTGGCATAGGCATCCAACTGAGATTCGGTTTTGCCCAGCCGTTCGCCGAGCCAAAGCCCCAAGAGCTTGTTGCGCCGCGAATCAACCTTGAACTGGGTTTCCTGATCGAGGCTGAATTTGGCTTCGTTGGCGCTTTTACGGTCCTTGAATATTTCGGCCATGGTTGCTTGCCTGCTGGTTCTGGTTGGCGGCGGGTTGAACCGCGCTCGCGGCCTGTATTTACGAGGGATTGCGAGCCGTTGCAACACCTCTGGCCCGGGCCGGCGCCTGCCTTTCATGATAATGCGCTCAAGGTATGGCGGGGCGCCGCCGAACGGGCTATGAAAGCGATATGTGCACTGTCGTTATTCACCGCCGCACCGGTCACGATTGGCCGCTGATATTGGCCGCCAACCGGGATGAAATGATCGACCGTCCATGGCTGCCGCCGGGGCGCCACTGGTCCGACCGGCCCGAGATCACCGCCGGCCAGGACACGGTTGCCGGCGGCACCTGGATCGGCATCAATGATTGGGGCGTGGTGGCGGCGATCCTCAACGGCCATGGCGCGCTGGGCCCGGCGGAAGGCTATCGCAGCCGGGGCGAGTTGCCGTTGGAGGTGCTAGACCATGCCGACGCGGCGGCCGCTGCCGAGGCGCTTCAAGACGTCAATCCGAACGCCTACCGGCCGTTCAATCTGGTCATCGCCGATAACCGCGATGCTTTTTGCGTCAGCGTTTCGGCCACCGATTGGGGTGCCCGCGCCGAGGTGAAGACATTGGCGGACGGCGTCTCGATGGTTACCGCGCGCGGTGTTAACGATGACCGCTCACCCAGGACGCGCAGCTATTTGCCGCAATTCCGGCGCGCGGCGGTCCCCGATCCCGAAACCGGCGACTGGCGGGATTGGCGGGCACTGCTGGCCAGCCGCGTCCACGACGCCGCCGAGGGCGCCGACGGCGCCATGACCATCGTCACCGAGCGTGGCTTCGGCACGGTTTGCGCGTCGCTGATCGCCTTGCCTTCCATCGATACAACGGAGGGTCGGCCTATATTCAAATTTGCGCCGGGACGCCCCGGAGAAACCGCGTTCGAAGATATTGAAATGGGCGTGATCGGAATTGAGACTTGATTGTATTGATCGCCAACCCCTGCTATTGGGAATGCTAATACCGTAGCGCCGGGCGGCCGGCATTTACCGGCCCGAATTCCCATCCTTAAGGGCGCTTTTGGAATCCCAATATTATGGCAAGACGCAGAAAAATTTACGAAGGAACGGCCAAAGACCTTTTCGAAGGGCCGGAGCCGGGGACCATTGTCGCCTATTTCAAGGACGATGCCGCCGGCCGGCGTAACCAAAAGCGCGGCATCATTACCGGCAAGGGCGTCATCAACAACCGCATTTCCGAATATGTCATGACCCGCCTTAGCCAGGTCGGCATCCCCAACCATTTTCTGCGCCGCCTCAATATGCGCGAACAGTTGGTCCGCGAGGTGGAAATCATCCCGATCCAGGTGATGGTGCGCAATCTGGTGGCCGGCTCCCTGGCCGAACGCTTCGGTCTGGAAGAGGGCGAGCCCTTGGGCCGCTCCATTGTTGAGTTCTATTACAAGAACGATGAATTGGGCGATCCCTTGGTGTTGGAAGAGCACATCACCGCCTTCGGCTGGGCCAACCATAACGAGATCGACGAGATGATGAACCTGGCCTTGCGCGCCAATGATTTCATGAGCGGATTGTTCCTCGCCATCGGCATCCGGCTGGTGGATTTCCGCCTGGAATTCGGACGCCTTTGGGATGGCGAGCAGATGCGTATCATGATCGCCGACGAGATCAGCCCCGATAACTGCCGTTTGTGGGACGCCGAAACCAATGAAAAGCTCGATATCGACCGGTTCCACCGGGATATGGGCGATATCGAACAGGCCTATCAGGAGGTCGCGCGCCGGCTCGGCATATTGCCCGACCCCGGCCCCGGCGACGTCCAGGGCCCGACCCTGGTTCAGTAACGAGTGATATTCAGGGGGCGGCGCGTTTGAAAGCAAAAATCCATGTCACGCTGAAACCGGGCGTGCTTGATCCGCAAGGAAAAGCCGTCGGTCATGCGCTCGAAGCGCTCGGCTTCGATGGCCTCGGCGATGTGCGCCAGGGCAAATATATCGAGATCGACCTCGCCGGCAGCGATGCCGATGAAGCCAATACCCAGGTCGACGCCATGTGCCGCCAGCTTCTGGCCAATATGGTGATCGAGGATTTTGAGATTGAGATTGAGGGGTAAATTGCCCCGAACAGTTCAGGCAATCCGATGAGTGAATTCGAATTTGGCTGGAATGAAAACAAAAGAATATCAACCATCCAGAAGCATAAAATTGATTTTAATGACGCGGGTCAACTTTTTCGGAATCCCCATCTCGACGACGTTGATTGGGAGCACTCGGAATTTGAGGAACGCCGACGGGCAATTGGTATGATCAACGGGCGTGTTGTCGTGCTTATTTACCGCGACGGGAAGCACAAAAAATTCATTGTGACCGCGCGTAAGGCGACAAAAGATGAAATTATGTTATATTATGAGACCTTCATGTTTGATTCTGGTGACTGGTAGTTATGATAATAGATGACGCAAGCAAGGCGCCGGACGACGAAGCGCCGACAAAACCGGAAGATTGGATCGGTGCGTCGGTCGTGCGTCCTTCGATTGATGATGCTCATGAAATTGAAGCGGCTGTGGATAACCGGATGATATTCCAGGTGTTTCGCTCTTCAAAAGACCATGAATTGTTCGCGATTACAGACGCGGATAACTGTGACCCGCTGCCCGATTGTCCCGACGACGGGAATTGGATGAAATTCAAAAAGTTTCCAGAAACCGGTAAACCCAGAATCGGTTTCTCGGAAATCGAAGTAAAGAAAGATATCGAGAAAAAAGGATACCACTTGAACCGAGTGCACATTGATGTCTCGGAAGGGACTATTTCGACATCTATTCCTTAACCGAATGACCTCCGGTTACCATCGAATCCAGCTACGTTAACTTTTGTTTGTTCCCGCCTCATGAAATCTTGCCTTATCGTCTTTCCCGGATCGAACCGCGAGCGCGACATGGTTATGGCGCTTAAGGCAGCATTCGGTGCGCCCCCGATTGAGGTTTGGCATACCGAAACCGAACTGCCCGAAACCGATCTGATCGTCATTCCCGGCGGCTTTTCTTACGGCGATTATCTGCGCGCCGGCGCGATGGCGGCGAACGCGCCGGTAATCGGCCAGGTGCGCCGCGCCGCCGAGCGGGGGGTTGCCGTGTTGGGCGTCTGCAACGGCTTTCAGGTACTGTGCGAAGCCGGGTTGCTGCCCGGCGCGCTGATGCGCAATGCCGGGCTGAAATTTATCTGCAAGGATGTACATTTGCGGATCGAACATGCTGACGCTGTGTTTCTTGGCGGCTACCGCGAAGGCGATGTGATGCGCCTGCCCGTAGCCCATCACGACGGCAATTATTTTGCCGACGATGCGAGCTTGGATCGGCTCGAAGGCGAGGGGCGGGTAGCCGTTCGTTATTGCGATGCGGATGGCAAGCTGACCGATGCCGCCAATCCCAACGGCTCCCAGCGCGCCATTGCCGGCATTTATAACGACGCCGGCAATGTCCTTGGCATGATGCCGCACCCGGAAGACGCCATCGAAGATCTGATCGGCGGCACCGGCGGCAAGGCCTTGTTCGACGGGGTTGCGGCGGCCCTGGCGGGAGCTGCCTGATGGACGCTATCACCGCCGATGTGATCGCCGAGCATGGCTTGAGCGATGCGGAATACCAAAAGGTTCTGGAGATCCTCGGGCGCGAGCCGAACTTGACCGAGCTTGGCGTTTTCAGCGTCATGTGGTCGGAGCATTGCTCCTATAAATCGTCGAAAAAATGGCTGAAGACTTTGCCCACCGAAGGCCCGAACGTGATCTGCGGGCCCGGCGAAAACGCCGGCGTTGTCGATATCGGCGACGGCATGGCGGTCATCTTCAAGATGGAAAGCCACAACCACCCTTCTTTTATTGAACCCTATCAAGGCGCCGCCACCGGCGTCGGCGGCATCTTGCGCGACGTCTTTACCATGGGCGCCAGGCCCATCGCCAATTTGAACGCGCTCCGTTTCGGCAGCCCCGATCACGCCAAGACCCGGCATCTGGTATCGGGCGTGGTCGCCGGCATCGGCGGTTACGGCAACTGCGTTGGCGTCCCCACGGTCGGCGGCGCTTGCGAGTTTCATGCATCGTACGACGGCAATATACTGGTCAATGCCATGACCGTCGGCATCGCGGCGCAAGACCGGATTTTTTATTCGGCGGCGACCGGGGCCGGCAACAGCGTGGTTTATGTGGGCTCCAAAACCGGGCGCGACGGCATCCATGGCGCCACCATGGCGTCGGCCGAGTTCAACGATGATTCGGAAGAAAAGCGCCCGACAGTGCAGGTCGGCGATCCGTTCACCGAAAAATTGTTGATCGAGGCGTGCCTGGAGTTGATGCAGACCGATTGCATCGTTGCCATCCAGGATATGGGCGCCGCCGGGCTGACCTCGTCCAGCTTCGAAATGGCCTCCAAGGGCGGTGTCGGCGTCGAGATGGATCTGGACGCGGTGCCGGCCCGCGAGACGGGCATGACCGCCTATGAGTTTCTTCTGTCGGAAAGCCAGGAGCGTATGCTCATGGTCTTGAAGCCCGGCTCCGAAGATACCGCGCGCGCCGTCTTCGAAAAATGGGAGCTGGATTTCGCCGTCGTCGGGCATTTGACCGACACCGGGCGCATGATTATGAAAATGGGCGGCGAGATTGCCGCCGATCTGCCCATCGATCCGTTGGCCCTGGCATCGCCGGAATATGACCGGCCTTGGGAGAAGACGCCGCTGCAACCGGTTCTGGCCGCATCGGACGTGGCCGCCCCGGACAGCATCATGGGCGCGCTCAGGACCATTTTGGGCGCCCCCGACATGTGCTCCAAACGCTGGATCTGGGAGCAGTATGATCATCTGGTGATGAACGATACCGTGGCCCGCCCGGGCGGCGATGCGGCGCTGGTGCGTGTCCAGGGCACGGACAAGGGGCTCGCCATGACCACCGATTGCACGCCCCGTTACTGCAAGGCCGATCCCGCCGCCGGCGGCCGCCAGGCGGTGGCCGAGGCGTGGCGCAATCTCACCGCCATTGGCGCCGAGCCCTTGGCGGTCACCGACAATATGAATTTCGGCAATCCGGAGCGGCCGCGCATCATGGGCCAGTTCGTGGGCGCCATCGAAGGCATATCGGAGGCCTGCATCGCCTTGGATTTCCCGGTGGTTTCCGGAAATGTCAGTTTTTATAACGAGACCGCCGGCGAGGCGATTTTGCCGACGCCGGCGATCGGCGCCGTCGGGCTTATCAACGATTGCGCGTTGGCGGTGGGCATCGGCTTCGCCGGGATCAACGATGCGATTATTCTGATCGGCGATACGGTTGGCCATCTTGGCCAGTCCATCTATTTGCGCGAAGTCCTCGGCCGGGAAGAGGGCGCGCCGCCGCCTGTGGATTTGGCCGCCGAGCGGCGACGCGGCGATTTCGTGCGCCGGCTTATATTGGACGGCACGGTCAACGCCTGCCACGATCTATCCGATGGCGGATTGCTGGTGGCGCTGGCTGAAATGGCCATGGCCGGTGGCATCGGCGCGGCCATCGATGATTTGTCCGCAGAAGTTCCGCTGCACGCCTGGGCTTACGGCGAAGACCAGGGGCGCTATCTGGTTACCGCGGCTGATGCGGACGCGGTGCTCGCGACTGCCAGCGTCGCCGGCGTTAGGGCAGAAATCATCGGCCGGACCGGCGGCGGTTGCTTGGATTTTGCCGGTGAAAGCGCCGCCATTGATGATTTAGAAGCGATCTTCGAAGCCTGGCTGCCGGACTATATGGGGGCGGCTTAAGTGGTCTCAATTTGTTGGGGTTGTTCAAAATTTAGTTGAGATACAATTGAGTTGAATATATTAGAATGTTGCAATAACGCAGTTTGGATTAATTCACGTGATATATTCAGATTATATATCCAAAGAAATTGTTGATCGGTACGAAGTGCATGATTACCGGCACGCCGCCGCAATATTGGCGAACGAATTTCCGACAGAATTTCGTGAGATATGCAGCGCCCTCAGCAAATTTTTTATAACGCGCGATGACATAATAAAGCCCGGCGGAAACGAAAGCGATATTCCTAAAAAACTGTCTGCGATTTTGCGACCGATCGGATGGGAAGAGAAAAAACTTGAAGCAAAAATGGTCGCGGATAGCGTTGAAGCACAGTACCCGACTCTTTTCAAAACACCAACTCTATCAACGGTTTCCGAGGATTGTTTGGTTTGAATAGAGCCATCATATAGTCGCGGAATTCCATTTCAGACATTTTGACCATGGCTTT
>Ga0114996_10002264_pt1 | contig 25004 bp, 26 predicted proteins | sample ArcticOcean_MG_C_4_FD_87039 | JGI IMG/M metagenome (GOLD analysis project Ga0114996, IMG submission 87039) | Marine microbial communities from western Arctic Ocean - ArcticOcean_MG_CB4_134 | ecosystem: Environmental > Aquatic > Marine > Oceanic | place: Arctic Ocean: Canada Basin | collected... | reverse complement strand
TCCACTCGGAAGTCGGTGGCATCGACTTCTTGGACGACGTGCGCGTGCGAGCAGGCGCCGGCGTTGAGACGTTTCCGGACCTCATCGACGCGACCGTCGCTCGAGGACTCGGCGGGCTTCACCACTACGTCGGAATCCCCAGCACGGTCGGGGGTGCGTTGTGGCAGAATCTGCACTTCCTCGCCCCCGCCCCGGAGCGAGAACGCACGGTCTTCATCGGGGAGGTCCTCGAGTCTGCCGACCTGCTGACGGAAGAAGGCGAACGCAAGACAGTTGGCGTGGACTATTTCGAGTTCGCCTACGACGAGAGCATCCTACATCATCGCCAGGACGTAGTGCTTTCAGCGACGTTTCGACTTCAGCCGGAAGCACCAGAGGATCTGCGGCGAGTCATGCGAGAGAACCTGGAATGGCGAGATGAGCGCCACCCGGATCTGTGGCTCTACCCTTGTGCTGGCTCGATCTTCCAGAAGATCGACGGCGTAGGCGCCGGCCGCCTCATCGACGAGTGCGGGCTAAGGGGACGTGTACACGGTGGTGCCGGCATCTTCCGCAAGCACGCCAACATCGTGGTCAACCTCGGTGGAGCGACGGCCCGCGAAGTACGCCACCTGATCGACCTCGCGCAGGAGACGGTGGCGAGAGAGACGGGACATGAGCTGGTCCCGGAGATCGCGTTCGTCGGAGAGTTCTAGCGCGCGGGCAAGCTCACGGATAAGAAGTGTCGGGGATCACTGACGGGGCGGCACGCCATCTCCCGCGACGCCAATGCTTAGCGACTCGCCAGTTCCGCCAGGGTCTCGGCATGGATATCGTGCCCGCCCTCGTACGACACGAAGCGGTATGTGATTCCGGCGGCATCCAACCTCCCTTGCTCCTGTGCCCGCAGCTGCTCGCTGAGCGGGGGGTCCTCCGTGCCACGCACGATCAACAGCTCGGTATGTTCGAGAGCGGCACTGGCCATCTGCATATCGAGGTCGGGAGGCAGGTAATCTCCCCACAGTATGAGGCGGCGGGGACGGAGCTTTCCGTACGCGATCCAACGGGAAGCAGTCGCTACGCCTTGGGAGAACGCAAGCACCGTGGTGGCGGCCCCCTCCACGGCAACGTCGTCGTGCAGGGCGTCGAGATAGCGAACGTAGTCGCGGATCTCGTTCTCACGGTCCTCCCGCGTCATCCAAGTGCCGCCCACCACGGACGCTGCGCCGTGACGGCCAGACTCTGGATTCACATAGAAGCGCGACAGTGCCTCGGGCGCCACAATGCGGCGGCTCCCGTCCGCAATCCCGTGGAAGCGGCGGAGGAAGCGAGCGGCGAGCTGCCGGTATCCGTGCAGGACACACCACAGCTCGTCGGGGCGCACGACATCTTCACCGAGAACCCAATAGCGCGCGGTCTTGGGCACCTCGATATGCCGTTCCTGCGCTCCTGTCATGTGCTTCTCGTTCGTTTGGTGTCCGTAGGGTCAGCATCATCCGCATCCACATCGTCGATGACCACCCGTCTCAACGCCCTGCCGAATCTGACGTGAACTCGCTGCAGCAATAGTAGCGCTACGATCGCGATACCGATCGCCAGACCCCACCAAACCCCGGTCGCCCCCCTGCCGAGCCCGAGGCCGAGCAGGACGCAGATCGGCAGGCCGATGAGCCAGAACCCCACAAAATTCAGGATCATGGGCACGCGGGTGTCCGCCACACCTCGCAGCGCACCCGCGGAGACGACCTGCAATCCATCAAACACCTGGAAGACCCCGGCGATGGGCAGGAGCGTCGCGGCGGTGGCAATGACTCGTTGGTCGACGCTAAATAGGGCGGCCAAAGGCCGTGGGACGAGCAGGAAGAGCGCGGCCGTCACACTCATGAAACCAACACCGACCAGGAGGCCCGCACCGACGGCTCGCCGTGCGCCCGGAGGATCGGCTCGCCCGACGGCCTGCCCCACGAGCACGCTCGTGGCCTGCGCAACGCCGACTGGAAGCATGAATGTCAACGCGGCAAGCTGAAGCGCGACCTGATGGCTGGCCAGCTGGATGGTCCCCATCACCCCGGTGAGCAATCCAGCGGCCCCAAACACACCAAACTCGAGCGACTGTTGTGCACCGATCGGGGCACCTACGCGCAGCAGGCGCACCAGCGGCTTCAGATGCATGGCTTGGGGACGGATCGGCCAGAGCGAAGGTCTGAGCAGTGGCCACGCCACCACAACGGTCATGAGCATCATGAACCAACGAGAGAAACTCGTGGCCCACCCAGAACCCACGGCCCCGAGCTCCGGCGCGCCCATATTTCCGTAGATGAGGAGCCAGTTGAGCACGACGTTCACGACGTTGGCAGCGGCGACCGTCCATATGAGCGGCCGAACCTTTCCCATCGCCTGCAGGCTCTGCCGTAACACGACGAAGCCGTAAAACGGGTAGACTCCGAGAATCGATGCCCAGGCATAGCCGGCCGCGACAGGTACGACGTCTGGCGGCTGCCGCAGCGCGCCCAGGATCGGGCCGGCAGGCATCAATAACAGTGATGCCACCACCGTCAGCGCGAGCGCGATCAAGCCTCCCCTTTGCACCCCGCGCGCCACCGCATCGGCATCCCTGGCACCAACCGCCTGCGAGATGACAGGATCTAGGGCGAACAGCACACCCATGCCGAAGACCGCCACACCGAAGAAGTAGAGATTGCCTATGGCAACCGCGGCGAGATCGGTGGCGGTGACCCGTCCCACCATGATCGTGTCGACCGCGCCCATCGTCATCATGCCGACCTGGACCAGCACGACCGGAAGCGCTAATCGCGTGAGACCAGCCAGGTCTGTGCGACGGGGTCGGTACGCCGAGACCGGGATGCGTACTCCCCCAGATGTCGGCGATCCCCGCACCGGGCCTCCGCTTGGCTTTCGCATTGAGTTCAGGTTGGGCTCAGACGAGTCCGGCGTTCCCGCCTCAGAGTTCGCGCGTAACCGCCTCGTGATCTGACTCATCAATCGGACGGGGCCCTTCGGATCGTTCCCTCAGCAGCCGGTCCTGTCGGACCTCCTGCAAGAGCAGAGCTTCGTCGTCAGGTGGCGGTTCGAACACCGGCTGACTGCCTTCTTGCACCACGAACAGGGAGACCCAAGTCGTGGGGTTGCCCATCCAGAATGCCAAGAACCGGCTGAATCCGCGGACACCCTTACGCCTGAGGTCGAAGTAGACAAGGTTCGACACGGCCCAGACTGCCGCGGCCACCACCTCTTCTACCATGAGTCCCACCTTGTGCGCTGCAGCCGAAGGCTGTTGCCGCACGGCTCCCTACCCCCGAAAATACGCGCGTTCCCTCCGACTCCCTTCAAATAAGTCACAGGTCTACCCAATGAAGCGCTTCGTCCTTGCAACAATTGCGGTCGCGCTCTGGGGCGTGACCGATTCGGCTGCCGCCCAACAGGGCGACCTCAAGGTGTACATCTCTGCTGACATGGAAGGCGTCGTCGGCGTGGTGACCAGCGATCAGCTCGGGCCCTCCGGTTTCGAGTATCAGCGTTTCCGGACGATCATGACGCGTGAAGTGAACGCGGCAATCGAAGCGGCGAGAGAGATGGGCGCGACCGAGATTCTCGTTTCCGATTCCCATGGCAACGGGGAGAATCTTCTGATTGAGGACTTGCCGCAGGATATACAACTAATTCGCTCGTGGCCGCGACCCCACATGATGATGGAAGGCATCGACGAGACATTCGATGCGGCAATCTTCATCGGATACCACTCGAGCACGACCAATACTCGGGGGGTTCGTGCGCACACGATCTCCAGCGCAAACCTCACCGCCGTGCGGCTCAACGGTGTCGAGATGCTCGAGGCGAGCATCAACGCCGCGATCGCGGGAGACTTCGGAGTACCGGTCGTCATGATCTCGGGTGACGACGCCGTAGTGGAAGAGGCGCAACGTGTGGTTGGGGATATGGAGGGCGCCGTCGTGAAGTGGTCGCTCGGCTTCCACAGCGCACGAACGCTGATGCCGGAGGCGTCGTACTCATTGATCGGCGAGAGAGTGAAGGCCGCACTCGGCCGGCTCGACGCTTTTCGTCCCTACAGAATGGAAGGCCCAATCGAGCTGGAGATCTCCTTCAAGAACTACATGCCGGCCGAATTGATGGCGTACTTGCCGAACGTCGATCGCGTCGACAGCCACACGATCCGGTTCGTGGGCCAGGATATGACCGAGATCAGCAAGTTCATCGAGTTCACCACGAATTACTCGGTGGGCCTGACGCCGTAGGAGCGCGATCGACGGTCAGTCCAACCCTGTCACCCGACTCCGACGCTCCATGATCACAGTGTCACGCCAACGGCCGTCGCTCGCTCGGGCGATGCGTTCACGGGTTCCCACGACCCGAAACCCGACGCGCTCGTGCGCCCGGATCGACGCAACGTTCTCCGGAAAGATGCTCGCCTGCAACATCCAGAACCCCTCGGATTCAGTGGCCTCCACGAGCGCATTCATTAGGAGCCCCCCCCTACCCCGTCCCCGCGGCTACCTTCGGCGACGTAGACCATGACCTCGCCCACACCGGCGTAGACAGCCCGCTGCGACGCGAGACTGACGCACCCGAAACCGACGACCGCCCCATCCCCCTTCGGCGACGAGCCTGCACTTGGCATGCCGGTGCGCATGCCATGACGCCCAGTCAGGGACTTCGTTCTCGAAGGTCGCGTCTCCTGTATCGATTCCCTGCCGGTAGATCTCTCGGACATCCATCCAATCGCCCTGTGTCATTTCGCGCAACTCGATCAGCATCGCCGACTCCGATTGCATCTTCTGCGTGCCATGTGACGGCCATCGACCGTAGGTTCCACGCCCACCATACACTCTCCGACCCGAGATCCATGGCAAGCTTCGACTCCGGCGGGCCCGAGGGCTCCGCACGCGCTCGCACCTACGACGTCATCTTCGGGCACGAAACGCCCGCAGGAAAGACCTTCGACGTACTGCTAATCGTCGTAATTCTGGCCAGTATTGCGACCGTGATGCTCGACTCGGTCCAGAGTTGGCAAGATAATCATGCCGGCCTGCTACGAAGCCTGGAGTGGATCTTCACAGCGCTCTTCACGGTCGAGTACGGCCTCCGGCTTTGGTGTGTGGACCGGTCGCGCGCCTACGCCTCCAGCTTCTTCGGGGTCATCGACCTCGCCGCTGTAACACCCACGTATCTGGCCCTCCTGGTTCCGGGAGGCCAAGTGCTGGCGGTCGTGAGAATCATCCGGGTCATGCGTGTATTCCGAGTGCTCAAGCTGGTGCAATACATGGGCGAAGCGGGCGTACTCGCGGGTGCGCTGCGGGCGGCACGATACAAGATCTCCGTGTTCATGCTCGCGGTGCTCAGTACCGTCGTCATCGTCGGCGCACTCATGTACATCGTCGAGGGCCCTGTATCAGGCTTCACGAGCATCCCCAAGGGTGTCTATTGGGCGATCGTGACGCTCACGACAGTCGGCTACGGAGACCTCGCGCCGGTGACTCCACTAGGTCAGGCGGTGGCCTCGCTGGTCATGGTACTCGGCTACGGCATCATCGCGGTGCCGACGGGCATCGTGACGGCCGAGCTGACCGCGGCGCGCACGAGTTCCAGGGACCCGATGCGTGTGTGCGGAGAATGCGGACACGGCAGCGAGGACTCGCGCGCCGCGTTTTGCTCTCGTTGCGCAGCTGCGCTGACCTGACTCGGAGTGCCGCGTGGAACGCGCTCGGCTGGTATCTAGGTGGCAGCCAGCGTGCAGCGTGCTACCGGCGGGCGTCATCCTTGTCCGCACCGTCATCCACCAGGGTGTACTCCCCCGCCGCCAATTCCGGATAGCGCCACGCCAGGAGGATCGCCAGTGGCACGCCGACCAGCAGAGCGCCGCGCGCCAGTGTTCCGAACAGGGGCGGCAGTGCGAGAACACGCTGCAGCCACTCGAGCATCGGCAATACCACGGCGGAGCCTAGACCGTACGCCAGCATGACCCACAGGACCCTACGGAACGGAAGCTCCTTCAACGCCCCAGGCCCCCTAGGAAGCCGGAGATCGCGGAGGTCAGCCCCCCCGCGTCTTCGATGTAAGGAAAGTGCCCGCTGTTCAGCAAGGCGAGCTCGCCTCGCGGTAGAGCGTCGGAGAGAGCCTGGGCCATAGCTACCGGTGGGATGTCGTAGCGACCGTGTACCACGAGTGTGGGAGCGGAGATGTCTGCCAGGCGATCCCACCAGTCGATCGTACCGTCCACCATACCCATGCTCTCACCGAGCAGTCGCGCCACGTCCTGGCCGTTCTGCGCGGTTCGCTCGGAGAGATCCAGTTCGAGTTCATCGATTCGCTCGGGATCTCGAAACGTCGGCCGAAACGACACCCTGTAGACCTGGCTCAGAGTCGCAGCATCACGTGCCGTAAACGCTTCGGTCGCGGTGAGTTCCTGCATCTCCGTGCGGTCCTCGTCGGTCGTCGCGGCTGCGTGTCGCGTCCGCGTTTGGTCCGCAAAGCGCGTACCGGGTTCAGTCGGGCTCATGAGGATCAGCGCATTCAGGTTGTCAGGGTACCGACGCGCATACTCGATCCCGATCAGCGTAGCGAACGAATGCGTCAGCACGGTAACCCTGTCGTAGCCGAGCACCTGCCGTAGCGCGTCGATGTCCTCGACGAATGCATCGAGATTGACCACGCTGCCATCCAGTTCGGCATCCGACCGTCCGGTACCGCGCTGGTCATAATAGATGAGCGTGTTTCGCCCAGCTAGTACGTCCAACCCGGGCTGGAGATACGAGTGATCGAGACCCGGCCCGCCGTGCACGATCACGATGGGCGCACCGGTGCCCACCACTTCGTAGAAGAGGCGCGTGTCTTCGAGGCTGAGAAGCCCTTGGCGCGCCCGTTGGCCTTGGAGGGGCTCGCCCACTGCCGAGGCGATCAGGGCCAGCATGAGAAAGCCGCACACAGCACGTCGCGTCATCAACTCGGTTCTCCGCTCGCACCCGCCTGCATCGCGCGCGCCAACCGCTCCAGTTCTGCAACTTTCATCCAAGCGCGCATGGCCCACACACCCATCATCGTGAAGAAGGTCGCGGTCACGAGTCCGGAAACACCGGAACCGACAACGAAGAAACGAAGGCCGCGCCAGGCGAACACATAAAGGGCGAAGGCCGGAGGAATCAAGCTGAAGAGCATCGCCGCCGCCATCCATACGCTCGGGCCGAGCAAACGCCAACTGAGAGACACGAACACCGAACGAGAGCTTGGCCGCCCCTGCGGCGACTGCTCCGAGCACCAGCACGAGCCCCCCACTCCCGGTAAAGCCCGGCCAGACCTGCTCCAACAATCCAGCGACGGCGATCAAGCCAAGAGGGACGAACCCCCGACCGAGGCGCGTGGCCATGAGCGCCTGAATCGCCTGTCCAACGGCTTGCTCAGGCGCAACAGGTGGGGCCGGAGGGTGAGTCGGGTCGGTCATAGCCGTGGAGTCTACGGCACCTCCGTCTGCGGATCGAGGCCCGGCATGGAGAACGGATCCACATCGACGCCGGACTTGCCTTCAAATCCTTCGCCTGCCCCATCCTCCGCCCCTTCCCTGTTGAGGAAGTGGCGGCGCAGGAAGTCCGTCGTGTCGTCGATGAGCGAGTACATGACCGGCACCAGGATCAGAGTCAGGAACGTCGCGAACAGAATACCAGCGATGATGGCAAGGGCCATCGAGCCCCACCATGCCGCCTGCACGCCGCCCCAGTACAGCTCCGGATTGAGCGCGGTGTACAGACCGAAGAAGTCGAAATTCAAGCCGATCGCGAGCGGCACCAGGCCGAGCGCGGTCGTGAGCGCCGTAAGCACCACCGGCCGGAAACGTGTCAGCCCCCCTTGCACCAGGGCCTCACGCCGATCCATGTGGTCGCGTCCCCGCAATACGTCGATATAGTCGATCAGGATGATCGCGTTGTTCACGACGATACCGGCAAGCGAGATGATGCCGACACCGGTGTTGATGATGCCGAACGGCATGCGAAAGATCATGAGCCCGATCAGCACGCCCATGGTGGACATGATCACGGAAGTCAGGATCATCACCGGCTTCACCACCGAATTGAACTGACTGATCAGGATAAATCCGATCAACAGAAGCGCGGTCAGGAACGCCCCACCCAGGAACGCCTGAGCTTCGTCCTGCTCCTGAGATTGGCCGGTGTATCTCATGGTGTACCCAGGCGGCAACTCACCTTCGAAGTCCGATAGCGTCTGCTGCACCTCCGCGAGCACCGCATTGTTTGCATACCCAGCTGCGACGTCCGAACTGATCGTCGCCATGCGCGTCTGGTCCTTGCGACGGATCGAGCCCGCGCCGTCCTCCACGCCCCAGGTCGCGATCGAAACGAGAGGTACCTGGATGCCGCCCTCAGCCATGATGGTCAGCTCACGTAGGCCTTCGAGTTCCTGACGGTATGGCTCCGAGAGGCGCACGATGATGTCGTACTCGTCGTTGCCATTCCGATACTTGGCCGCCTCGATCCCGTTGATCGCTCCGCGAATCGCGCGTCCCACGGTACCGGTGTTCAAGTTGTACAGCGCCGCCTTTTCACGATCGACCTGGATGGAGAGCTCGGGCCGCGCCGCGTCCAGGTCACTCTCGAGACCGACGAGCTTCGGGTAGACCGGCGCAGCTTCCAGCACGTCGAGCAAGCGCGATGAGAGCACCTTCAACTGTGCGGGATCCTCACCCACCAGCTCGATGCTCACCGGCGCACCCTGCACCGGCCCCTCCTGCACCTTGTCGACCGAGACCGTGGCGCCGGCAACCGCGCGGCCGATCGTCGCTTGCATCTCGGCGAGCACGTCGAACGCGTCCCGGTTGCGATCCTGGAAGTCGATCAGCGAGACCGTCACGCGCCCTCCCTCGGGGCCGCTCGGACCACTTGCCATCGGGGTTGAGCCACCTCCGGCACCTCCGGTGACTGCGACGACCGACTCCCAATCCTCCTGCCCTCCGATGTCCTTGAGCTCCTCCTCGATGCGCAGCACGATCGAATCGGTTACCGCGGCGCGGGTTCCGATGGGTGTCTCGATGTCGACCAACAGTTGCGGAGGAGGCATGCTTTCGGGGAAGAACTCCGTACCTGTGCCAAACAGAGCGAACACGACGGCGGTCGAGACGAACGCCACGACCGTACCGCCCATGATGATGAGCCGGTGGTTCAAGGCGAAACGCAGTCGCCGCTCATAGAATTCCATGATGCGCGGCAGCAATCCATGCTGGAAACGCCTCGCCAGACCGGCCAACACGAAATGATGCACCCCCCACAGGCCCGCGAACGTCGCAGCAAACAGGACGGCCGTGAGTGGGTTAGCACCCGCCACCGCCAGGAGGCCAAGTGCGGCACCCACGATGAGCGCCCAGCGCATCGCCGGCCGCAATGGTTTGCTTGGAGTCGAGTCCAGCGTCATGAACATCGCGCACAACGTCGGGATGACGATGAGGGCGACGAAGAGGGAGCTGGTCAGCGTCACGATCAACGTGCGAGGCATGTAGCCCATGAACTCGCCAATCTGACCCGGCCAGAAAATCAGCGGCGCGAAGGCCGCCAGTGTCGTCGCCGTCGCGGCGATGATCGGTACGGCGACCTCACCTGTCGCCTTCTTGGCGGCGAGCGCAGGGTCCCAACCCTCCTCCAAGTAGCGGTAGATATTCTCGACCACGACGATCGCGTTGTCGACGAGCATGCCCAGCGCGAGGATGAGGCTGAAGAGCACGATCATGTTCATTGTCATGCCCATGAGCTTCAGCATGATGAACGACAGGAACATCGAAGACGGGATCGAAACGGCTACGAACATCGACGTGCGTGCACCTAAGAAGAACAACAGGATGCCGACGATCAGGATGAGACCGCTGACGATGTTGTTCTCGAGGCTCGAAACCATGTCCTCGATCTGCTCCGACATGTCGGACGTGATGACGATCGACGTGGATGGCGGCATCTGCGGCAGCATCGCGTCCACTTCTGCCTTCACGGCCTGCGCAGTCTCGATGATGTTCTCGCCGGAACGTTTCACGACGTCGAGCGTGACCACCGCGCTTCCCCCCATGCGCGCAAAGGACTCTCGCTCGGCAAATCCGAAGTCGACCGTGGCGACATCGCGGATGTAGATCGGGCGACCGCCTTCGATCTTAATGACGAGGTCGGCGATGAGTGCGGGATCTTGGAACTCCCCATCTACGCGTACCAAGTACTTCGTATCGCCGACATCGATCGAGCCGCCTGGGATGCTCACATTCTCGTTCCGAATCGCCTCGATCACATCCTCAAGCTCGACCCCGTAGAACTGTAGGCGCGCTAGGTCGACATCGACCTTCACTTCACGCTCGAGTCCACCGTGAATCTCCGCTCTTAGGATGGCGGGAATCGCCTCGATCTCGTCCTGAAGATCCTCGGCCAGCTCCTTCAGTCGAACCAATCCATAGTCTCCGGACAGGTTCACCTGCATGATGGGGATCTCGGAGAAATTGATCTCCACGATGATCGGATTTTCCGCGTCGTCCGGCAGATCAGGCTTCGCGAGATCGACCTTCTCACGCACTTTTTGTAGCGCTTCGTCCAGGTCGACCGTTGTCCCGAACTCCGCGGTGATGCGCGAGTATCCCTCGATCGAGGTCGAAGTCAGCTCTTCGATGTCGCTGATCGTCGACAGGTCTTCTTCCAGCACGCGCGTGACCTGGCTCTCGACATCGGCCGGAGACACACCCGGGTAGATGGTATTGATCGCAACGATCGGAATCGCGATCTCGGGAAACGACTCTTTGGGCGTCGAGCGGTACGAAAGCGCGCCCATGAGCGTGATGATGAACAGCAGGACCATGACGGAGGTTCTATGTTCAATCGCGAGGCTCGTCGGTCCGAACTCCTTGAAGTGTTCGGCATTGCGACCGTCCGGTGGCTGCTGAGCGCCGCCTGCAGCATCTTCGCCTTGGTCTTTATCCATGATCATCGTCAGTCCCTCCGGCCGACCACATTCACTCTATCGCCATCGGACACTGTCTTCTGCCCCACCACAATGAGCTGCTCGCCGGGCTCGATGCCCGCCTCGACCACGACGAAGTTGCGACGTGTCGGGCCGAGTTCCACCGCGCGCACGTCAGCGACGGTCACGCCATCTCGCTCTGACACTACGAACACGACGTATCCCTCCTCCACGCGCACGAGCGCGTCCTGTGGTACCACGATCGCGTCCGCTACCTCCCGCCTAGTCACCGACATGTTGGCCACCATCTGTGGCTTGATGAGCCGATCCGGGTTCGGGAGCTCGACCTCGATGAGGAATGTGCGGTTCTGCGGATCTACCGTGGATGCGACGTAGCGGATCGGCGCCCTGAACACCTGGTCTTCGAACATGTCGAACGTCAGGACCGCCTCAGCGCCCACGACGACATCGGTCGCATAACGCTCGGGAACGCCCGAGACCACCTTCACGGGGTCCAGGTCGACGAGGCGGCCGATGGACTGACCGGGGGTCACCATGGACCCAACCTCGATGTGCCGCTCGTCGAAGATGCCCGAGAACGGCGCACGGATGACCGTGCGCGCGAGGCGCTGCTCTAGACCCTCCAGCGTCGCCGCAGCCTGCTCATGAGCGAACTTGGCCTCGAGATAGGCGATCTCCGAGCCGACCTGATCGTCTTCCCAGAGACGCTTTCTACGATCCCACGTCTGCGAGGCGAGGTCGGCGCGCGCACGAGCTTGGGCCACGTCGGCCGAGAGCACCCTATCATCGATCTTGGCAATCGGGTCCCCGGCAATCGCTCGCCGGCCCTTGTCGAGCAGGATCTCCCGGATCACCCCACTCTCTTCGGCAGCCACCAGCACGTCCTGGTTGGCCAAGACAACCGAAGTGAGTCTAATATCCTCCACGAAATCCTGTTGCGTCACCGTCGAGGTCTCGACGTTGATCACACGCACGGTTGCCTCAGCGGCAGGTAGTTCCTCCACCGCGTCGGCCTGAGCGGGACCGCAGCCCGCCATCGCCAGGGTCGCCAGAACCACGGACGACCGACTCATACGCCAGCGTCGCGTCACTCCACGCTCTCTATTCGTTATGACCTTCCTCATCGTCATCAATATCCGCTTAGAAACGGTCGCCCTGGGCATCGACATCCACGAGGGGGACACGCCCCGTCGCCTCGTCGAGTTGTGCCCGAGTCACCAAGTAGTCGTAAACCGCCTGCGCGTAGTTGAACTCGCTCTGTCGCAGCGCCACCTCCGAGTCCGTGAGTTCCAGCTGACTGCTGAGCCCTTCGCGATACTGAGCGCTGGCGATCGCAAAGCCACGCTCCGCCTGACTGACTGCCAGACGTTGTCCTCGTGCACGGTGATGCGCCTCCTCGGTCGCCTCAACCAGGCCCTTCACCTGCGCTACGGCCTGATCGAACCCCATCTCCGTCTGAGCCTCCGCCTGTCGAACGAGCGCACGCTTCTGGTCGATGCGCGCGTCACGTCGAAACCCTTGGAAAATCGGGAGGGTAACCCGAACGCCCACCAGACGTGAGTACGCGCGCTGACCATCCCCACGCGCGAAGAAGTTCGGACTGCCGTTGTCCTGTGCGCTGATGATGTAGTTGCCGAACAGAGTCACTTCGGGCAGGTAGCTCACCTGCTCGAGTTTCATCTCGCTACGACGCAGATCCTCGTTCAGTTCGAGTTGCCGCACATCGGAACGCAGCTCACCCGCGAGCCGTAAGGCGTCACCGACACTGCCTTGGAACCCCGTGAATGCCAGGATCTCCCGGTTCGCCGGCGTATTCGCTGCCAAATCCTCCAGATCCATCTCAGCCAGTGATCCCGTGACCTCCAACGACTCTTGGTCCGAGATGTCGAGCTCTACAGCGATCTGGCGTCGCGCTTGCAAGGAGGCATTCTGCGCTCGGCGAAGGTTAGGCTCCAGATTCGCGACCTCCACTTGGAATCGAAGCACGTCGTACTCGGACGCCAAGCCAGCGTCGTGCAGTGCCTCAGTCTCTTCCAAGGACTGCCGTAGGCGGCGCAGCGAGTTGTCGGTCAAGCGCTCCTGTTCCTGTGCCAAGAGCAGTTGGTAGTAGGCGACTCGGATTCGTGTCACGACCACCTGAGTTCGCCCCCGTACGGTCTCTTCCTGCAGGCTCTCGAAACGGCCAGCAGCGCCGAGTGCCACGAACACACTCGGGCGGAAGAGCGGCTGCTCCACGTTGATGGATGACGTCCACTGGTTGTCGGCGCCAAACTGCACGCCGATGTAGTCGTCCGCCCCCGCCGTAGGATCGAAGATCTGGGCCGGCAAGAAGTTCACCGGCGGGGACACGTTGCGTGTATACCCTACGTCAAAGTCTACGGTTGGATAAATGTCGCTGCGCGCCTCGGAGACGCGTTCGTTCGCCTCGCGCAGGCCCAACCGGGCGGCAATCACGTCCCGGTTGCTACCGAGCGCGGTGCGCACGACCTGCTCGAGGCTAAGTGCGGCAGGGGGCGCCTGCGCCTCGAGCACCGGCTGCCCCACGGCTGCCGCCGTGAGTAGCAACATCAACGCCACGAGTACTGAACGGCCGAACAGCCGAATATCTATATGCATCATGTGTTGTCTTCTTTTCTCAGGCTTCGACGGAGGTCGAAGCGTCGATGTACTGCTCGGCGAGTTCGGAGGCGAAGGCTTCCGTAGCCATTCCGCACATGAGGCGCGCGCCCGATTCGTGAAACAGCGCGCGGAATTCCGTCTCGTCGAGTCGGAGGTGCCCTTGCCGATGGAACTGCAAGAGCCCGTGCGCATGTGCCCACATCGTTAGGGAGATTTGCGCCGGGTCCCCTCCCTTGAGGATGCCCGCGTCCATGCACTCACGCACACGGTCAATCCAGAACTGATGACGTGCACAACTCATCGCCTCGATGTCCGCCGGCAACTCCGCCATCCCGAGCTGTTCCGGTCCGAAGCACAGGATCGCGTGCCAACGTGGGTGCTCCAGCGCGAAGTCCAAGTACCCGTCCGCCGCACCCGAGAAGCGCTCGAGCGGCGTGGGAGCCTCGATCGCACGATACAGGTAGGACATGAACTCGCGGTGAGCCTCACGCATCACATCAGCGAGCAACTCCTCCTTCCCGTCGTAGTGCCGGTATAGCGCCGGCGCCGTTACTCCGACCTGTTTCGCAAGCTTCCGCATCGAAAATCCGTCGAGACCATCCTGTAGATAGAGCTCAACCGCCGACGCGAGGATCTGTTCTCGTTGATTTGACATGTGAACACCGTAAACAAGGAAGTGTCACAGGTCAATGATTGGAGCCCCAAGTGGAGTAACAGTGTTTAGTGCCAAATGGTGCGAAAGAGAGGCCGGGTTCCATTGCAGGTATTTCGCATGCCATACATGAAGCAAGTCTGGCCACTGCTAAGTCCCGACCACTCGGACGACTTCATCGAATTCATGGAGACGCGCTTCGGACTCGACGCTCGAGCGACCGAAGCGGTTGAGGCTCTCCCACCAGCACCAGAGGCTTCGTAGGCTTTCGGGCTTTCGCGGGGTGAGTACCCACGCTCGTTAGCGCGTACAACGTTTGGGCTTGTACGCCACACCCTCTAGGCCTTCGAAGTCCTTATCCTGGGTCCACAGCGTGGCATCGTGGGACAGGGCCGACGCATAGATGATGGAATCGGCCAGTGGAAGCGCGTGATTGGCACCAATCTCGGCAGCCTCGATGGCGAGTCCTTCGTCTAGGGCGAGGACTCGCCCCTGTCGCATGGAGGCCGCAACCGCCAGTGCGTCCGGGCGTCCACGCTCTCTGAGCACGTAGCGGTACACTTGGAGGATCGAGACGCAAGGGACCAGAAGGTCTGCTCGATCGAGCAAGGGGCGTTCGAAGAACGCGGCGCTCGTGCCCCGACGAAGTACTCGATCCACCCCGAGGAGTCGACGACGTTCACAGCTCGCGGTCCGGATCACGCTCGAAGTCGGGGTCCATCCCGCGGAGAAATCCCCTCATTTCCTCAATGGGACGGATGGGAACGAGCTCAATCCAGCCGCCGAGGGCAAATGCCTCAACCTTTTGGCCGGGACGAATCTTAAGCCGGTCTCTCACGGCCTTGGGGATGACAACCTGGTACTTGCTGGACACCGTCACCGTAGGCACAAACGTCTCCTCGATCGATCGTGTTACCGTAAGACGCCACAGATACGAACTGACTGATACGCGAACTTTCAAGCCGCAGGAGTCACGGCGTCCCAAGTAACTCGTTCAGCATTGCCCCCAAACGAACTCCGGCCTTCTTCAGTTGGCGCTCAATCGTAGGCAGGTTCGCCACCTCGTACGTGCTCCCAAGTCGCTCACCGCCGCTGCCAAGCCCCTCGTATACGTAGTCCTCTACGATCCGGAACGTCTCGTTGGCCCAAGCGAGCGCACTCGCATCCGCCCATAGCGTTCGGTCGATCGCATGGACGTCGTCGTGGAGCGCCTGCCCGTACTGACGCCAATCCCGGGCGCGGTCCCGGATGAAGAAGCCGTCCCAGACGGAGTGAAGATTCGCCGATCCGGACGCATTCGTGATCTCATGCGTGTTTCCGCCTCGGTCGGAGGCGTACGCGATGTGGAGGGGCTGGTGGATATCCCCTACGAAATGGGCAACGAACATGAGCGATCGCGCGCGATCCGCGTCGCCGCCGGTGCCGTCTGCAAGCCGCACAGTCTCAGTTTCGAGGTAACGAATGATGCAATCCGCTGGACAGTCGGCCATCGTGATCTCGTCGTCACCGGCTTGGGTGTTCACCCAATGGCTGTTGTAGACATCCTTCGCCTCCCGGGTGTCTGCCCACACGCACGACTCCGCGAACGTCCTGTACTCGTTGAAGGCCCGAGTGAGGCGCAGGACTTCGGCGCGTACGTCGGTGTCGAGCTCCTGGAAGGCGATCTCGCACACGACGCGATGGCCGGCAAAACTCCACGGAAGAGGCGCGCCCGGCTCGTGCACGGGTGCGACGATGACGGATAGCAGCAGGAGGAGCGGGATCATCGGATCTGCGCGGTCAGATACCACGGCGTCTCCTACCCACCTGTAACCAGCGAAGCAGTGATGATCTCATCGCCGAGCACGATGTCGTCCATCGCGCTGAGGCCCTCGATCACCCAGCCGAAGACGGTGTATCCACCGTCGAGGTGTGGCAGCGGCGTATGCGCGAGGAAGAATTGAGAACCCTCGGTATCCTTGCCGGCGCTGGCCAGACCGATGGCGCCGCGCACGTACGGCAGCTCGTTGAATTCGCTCGTGATCTCGAAGCCAGGCCCACCCCTACCGTTACCCCCGCTCACGTCTCCCCCCTGAGCCACGAAGTTGGCGATGACACGGTGGAACGGCACGCCGTCGAAGCGTCCTTCGCTGACCAAACGGGTGATCGTTTGCACCGAATGCGGGGCCTGCTCTGTCTCCAGTTCCAGCAATACACGGCCTCGGTTGGTATCGAACGCGATGCGGGGGCTGTTTCCGATCGTCGCAAGGTACGTCCAGTCGATGACGGTCGGGTCGTAGTCGAGTTCAACGCCCCCTCGCCCAGCCTCGGACGCATCCTCTTCGGTATCGACTTCGATGACCTCGCCGGTGAGCCTCTGAATCCCGCTCGCAGCAATCATGCGGACTACGCCAGCAGGATGCTCCAGAGCCTCGCGCAGGAGTCCCTCCGCCCCCGGCGCATTGGTCACGGCGACCAGGCGCAAGAACTCGGCGGCCTCTCGGCTTTCGTCCGCTAGCACTTTGCGCCGGTACATGTCCGACAAGAGTTGCTGACTCCCGAAGGGGAAGAGCAACGGATCCGTCAGGATCTGCCCGGCCGCGAACTCCAGCGGAGGGACACCGCTATTCAGCGCCTCCGCAAAGATGTCGAAATACAGCTCGTGCAACTGGGGATCACGCTTGTCCACGGTCCACCGTTGCGCCATAGCCGACAGGGCAGACTCGGCGATCGACTCAGCCGGCGAGTTCACGGCGACCCTGAGTCGATCCAGAGCTTCGCGTCCCCCCAATGAGCTGATCGCGATCAGGCCGACGCGCCAGCCGGATTCGTCTCCCTCGTCGAGACCGTCGAGCCAGGCGAGCACGAACTCCCGCTCGTTCTGCATCGCAAGCATGCGGATGAGCGGCTCTATCACGACCGGGCGCGCTGGGTTGCTGTCGATCCAGCTCTTGACCAGACCCAACACGGACGGTGGGTGGGCGCTGCCCGATAGCGCTCCGGAAGCATTTGCCGCGACGTGTTCCGACACATCGTCGAGGCCGGCTATCAAGGCGTCACGTGCCGCCGGCTCCAACTCCCGGCCAGCCAGCGCGACCATGGCGTTGCTTCGGATGCGCCAGTCGGAAGCGGACCCCGCCCAGTCGGCGAGGCGCTCGGTATCGGACGCCTCCCGCGCAGTTCCCAGGGCCTGCACTAGATGCATCGCGGCCGGGTCGTCGCGCCCGTATCCGTTCAGTGCGCTACGTACCCGTGCGATACGGGGCAACCACAACGAAGGATCTGGCTGCCGGCCGAAGTAGTACGCTGCGCCCTCTCGGACCGCCGCATCGCCGTCGTCGAGCCGCTCCAACAGAAAGTCCTGCGCCTCCTGAATTTGCACCCCTTTCACGGCGCCGTTGACCGAGAGTGCCAGGGCCCTACGTCCCCGCTCGGCTGCCGTGACCTGAGCGGAGAGCAAAGCGCTCGCCGCCTCCGGTGATGCGGTCTTTCCCAGCGCTTCGAGGATGCGATCTCGCACCTCTGCGTCGGACTCCGCCTCGAACGCCGCGGCCAACTCCGAAACCGCGGAGCCCCGGCCGAGCTGCCCGACAGCGAATGCGGCATCTCGGCGCACGTTGGCATCGACGTCTCCGGTCGCAGCCGCCAACAGTGGCGCCAGCTCATCTCCAGCCTGCACCGAAGCCAGAGCGAGTGCAGCGCGTGCACGCACGTCCGCGCGTTCGTGCGTCAACATGGACGCGAGCGCTGCCCCATCTCGCTGGACCTGGAGATCCACCAGGCCCTGCAGCGTGGCATCCGAGAGCAACCCGTCTCGCGGCCTGATGGGGGGCGGTTCGGCGGCGTCCGGCGCAACCGAGTCGCACGCGGCGACGGATAGGGCCAGCAACAGGATGGACGTGACGCTCAAGAACCATCGCGAGCCATGGAGATCCGATTGTGCACAGCTTTGCGTTTTCATGCTGGGCAATCTCTTCGTGAGAAGTCGAGCATGCAATCAGCGGAGTGCCCGACCCGTCCAGATCCCGTCCAGACCCGGGGCGATCTCGCTAGAGAATCGCGTCGAGATACACGTCGAAACGGAACGGGCGCGGCTGCCGGAGCCCCCAGGCCGAGTCCAGCCGGAGTAAACCGTCTAACACCGACACGCCGACACCAGCGGAGGGCAACGCGTCGTCGAAGCTGTAGCTCCCGGACGCGCCCGCCCAACCGAGATCTGAGAAGAGTGATATCGATCCGAAGGAATACATACGCTCCAACTGGCCCCTGGCTCTGACGAACGTGGTGCCAGAGAGGTCGCGTGGATCGTAAGCACGAAGCGACGAAGGGCCGCCGACGAACCACATGCGCTGAGCGGGCAGGTCCCCCCAGCCTTTACCGGCTTCGGCCTCGACTCTGAGCCGCGTATCGGGCAGGACAGGCATCACAAACCGTGCGAGTAACGCGGTCCGCGCATACTCGAATCGCCGGTCGCCGCCTCGGCCGTCAGCTCGAGACCGCCCTGCACGAAGTTCGGGTCCGAGCCCCACGATGGGGTGATCAAGATCTGCCCGCCGTACAGCCAACCCTCATCCGCGATCAGGTTGTCCCGAAAGCGAAAGGTGTCACTACCGAGCTTGAAAACGGCGAAATCGGTTTCCGCCATCGCAGCTCGGTGATATTCCGCGAAGCCCCTGACCTTCACGTTCTGTGGCTCCAACTCGGGCGGAGTCCACTCGAGCGACAGCCCGGAGCGCCGGTAGTAGTCCCCGTCGTCCCGACCAGCGAGCGCGGCGACCAGTGAATTGCTGATACCGAGGTGGCGAGCGCTCTCATCGATGGCAGCCAACTCGTGGAACAGGCTGAACGTCAGGCGCTGTGCCAACGTCTCGCGCGTGAGATCGATGCGACCGTTGGGCTCGCGATCCGCTAATCCAATGCGGGCGGTCCCCGTCACCGATACGGGTCCGAGCAACGTCTGAGGTCGGATCTGCGCACGAAGACCCAGTGAGAGCGCCTCCACGCGGTTGTAGCGCACGAGGTCCGGGCGCTGAATGCCCCAGCGTAGCGCTTACGGCATCTGGGGGAGAGCACGTGCGGCGGGATCGCCCGGCGCTTCGGCCTGCGCCTGCATCTGCGCCTGGTCCGGTGCCGCGCCCGGAGCCTGCACTTGCGCACAGGGTGCCCGATGTCGAGAGAACGGCAGCCAGAGGCACCAGCGACAGCAATACAAGCGGCAGTACTCGAACTGTCGTAGCCTTCGTCAAATCGCGCCTACCCCACACGCCGCTCAGAATCACCTAACCGAACTCCTCGTCGTTGTGCCAGGTGAAGCACCCCTGCCATTCCTCGCCACGTTCCTTCTCCGGAAGATCGAAGGATATCGGCAGGTCCGGAAGGCGGCCATGTTTCGCAGTGCCCTTCCACCGCGTACCGTTTCCGAAATGGCCTTCCAATCCAGACCCTTCAAGCCGGCCCCGTGGGCGTCCGGCCCCCACGCGCAGACTTTGCTCGGGCGCTACCTCCGCTCGTCGGCGGGGCCGGACTACGAGCGCGAACGTATCGAGACACCGGATGGAGACTTCCTCGACCTCGACTGGGCACCGGAAGTGGATCGATCCGGTCCGATCGCCTTGATCCTCCATGGCCTCGAAGGCTCGTCGGACCGGGGGAACGTGCGCAGTGTGTGTCGGGCGTTGATGGCGCGCGGGGTGAGTCCGGTCGTGATGAATTTCCGCGGATGCGGCGGCGAACCTAATCGACTACCGCGATTCTACCACTCGGGTGAGACAGGAGACCCGCGGCTGGTGCTGGAGCTCATCCGGGCGCGACATCCGTCCCGTCGACTCGGCGCCATCGGCTTCTCGCTCGGCGGCAACGTGCTGTTGAAGCTCCTGGGCGAAGACGCAGTGGGCGGAGCCGGTCTCTTGCACGCTGCGGCAGCAATATCCGTTCCGTACGACCTCGCGGCGGGCTGCAAGCTGCTCGAGCAATCCCGGATGGGTCGGGCATACGCGGGCCACTTCCTCAGATCGCTTCGCTCCAAGGTCCACTCCAAAGAAGCCATGCTCGAGCCTTTGCTCGACCTGGACGCGGTATCCGAAGCCCGCACGATCTGGGAGTTCGATGATCGCGCGACAGCTCCGCTCAACGGGTTCGAAGATGCGGAGCACTACTATCGTGTGTGCAGTAGCTCGGGCTTCCTGGCGGCGATCCGCGTTCCAACACTGCTGCTGCACGCCGAAGATGACCCGTTCCTGCCCGTCGACTCGATCCCGGTTCAGCCGCTATTGGAGAATCCTCGGCTGAGCATGGTCCGGAAACGGCACGGGGGGCACGTTGGCTTTCTGGAGGGACCGCCCTGGGCGCTGCGGTTTTGGGCTGACGATGAGGCCGCCCGATTCTTGGCCGATCAGTTTCTTGAGTGATCCCTGAAGAAGGCCTGCCCGTGCCAGGTGGAGGCTGCCGGCTGCTCCAGCTCCCCCGCACGAAAGCCCGCGATCGTGGTCAGGCTCGTATCGAACACCGGAGTCTCAGGGCTCACCGCCCCTGACTCGGCAAGCGTTCGGAACTCGGCTCGAGAAGCCGTCTCGATCTCATCCCCTGAGCGATACCACACGGGAGAGTGATCGATGAGCGATACGTCGAGTTCCGTGCCGAGAGCACGAAGGCGGTTCACCAAGGCATCGATCGAACAGCCCGAGGGCGCTTCAGCGTCCACGTCCACCCCGACCACTAGAAACCGGTCGTCCCTCAGTTCCCTGCCGCAGCGTAACGGAACGCCGTGTGCGGCCCAGGCTTCGAGGAAGGTGTCGACCGCCTGAATAAAGGCGTCGGACTGAGCCGAAGTGAGAGACTCTGTGGCCGGGAACACCCACAGTCGGCCATGGTCTGGCAATGAATCGAACGCAACTCTGGGCATGTTACACGGTCTCCGGGTCCATGCCCCCAGCGCCCGCCGACGCGGGTGGAGGCGATTTGTCCAACAGCACGGCTACCCAACGCAGGTCGGGCGTGTTCTCGAGCCAGATCTTCACCATCACCGTCAGCGGCACCGATAGCAGCGCGCCGAGCGGCCCCCACGCCCATCCCCAGAAAAGCAGTGACAGGATCACTACGAGCGTGGACAGGCCAAGTCGGCGTCCCAAGAGATTGGGCTCGAGAATGTTACCGAAAAGAACGTTCACTACGACGTAACCCAGTCCGACGAACAGCGCGTGTGGCACGCTGCCGAACAGCACGATGCTCAGGAGCACCGCAGGCACCGCCGCAATCATCGATCCAACCGTGGGCACGTAGTTGAGAACGAACGCGACCAAACCAAGCAAGAGAGCGAACTCGAGGTCCATGACGTACGCCCACATACCTAGAACCAACCCAGTCGCGAGCGAGACCATCGTCTTGATGCCCAGGTATGTCTGCACCTCGGTGACGACCTTGGCCAACCGGTCCTCGTCGCCACCATTCTGCCCGAGTAAGTGTCTGATCTTTTTTGGGAAGACCGTGGCTTCGCCCAACATGAACGCCATGATCAGGAAGACGATAAACGTCGTGCCGACGAACTGGGCGATGCGACCGATCGTGCCTGACACGACGTCGACAACCGCGTTCGGGTTGATGAGGTCCGTGATGGCCTCGACCGTGACGTAGGGGCTGATATCGAAGTTCTCGCTGCGATCGTCCACCCAGTTGATCACGCCTCCCACACGCTCGACGAAGAGGTCCTGGTATCGATTGAGGTTGCCTTGCAGCTCGGTGACCGACTGGCTGGCCACGAGGATCAATAGACCCACGATCGAGACAAAAATGAGCACCGTGATCAAGGTCGCGAAGCCTGCTGGCACACGGTGGCGAACCAACCAAAACATGATTGGGAGGCTCAGCACAGCAAGGAACAGCGCTAACGCGGTTGGCAGCAAAATGGGGGCGGCGGCCTTCAGCCCATAGACCACAACGATGAAACACGCCAGGATGAAAAGCAGCCTGGCGCCGGGGTGTTCTTCCGTGCGCTCGAAAATCATGAGGTCTTAGCAGGGGCTAGTGAGGGCGCCGCAGCCACGGCGCGCGCCACTCACTACCCCTACCGTCAAAATGGTGCCATAGCCCGAGGCCGGCTCTGCAAATGGACAAAGAGACTACCCCAGACTTGGTGATTCCCGAGTCGGACGAGCAACTGCTCGCCGAGTGCCGCGTGGAGACGTTCCGCGCGGGCGGGCCAGGCGGGCAACACCAGAACAAGACGGAGAGCGGCGTACGGCTCGTACATTTGCCCTCTGGCGTGCGAGCGGTGGCTCGCGAAGAACGCAGCCAGCACCGAAACCGAGCGAAGGCGCTTGAGCGACTGCGCGCCAAACTCGAGGCATTGCTGCATCGTGAGGCGCCTCGGAAGTCGACGCGGGTGCCGCGCAGGCAGAAGGAGAAGCGCCTCGGGGAGAAGAGGAAGCGGGGGGAAGCCAAACAACTGCGGAAGCGACCTGATCCGGAGCGGGAGTGAGCGGATAGGGACCCTCCCTTCCGTAAGGGGACTGAAGCCGTTGGAAACGCCGCACCCCGCCTTGTGAGCATACGGCGTTGCCCCATATGATCGGGCACTACTCCTTCCGGTTCCGGGACCGCTAGATGTCCGACCCCATTGCACGACTAAATGCTGCCCTAGAAGGCCGCTACACCATCGAGCGTGAACTCGGTGAGGGCGGAATGGCGAACGTCTACCTCGCCGACGACATCAAGCACGAGCGCAAGGTCGCGCTCAAAGTCCTCAAGCCGGAACTCGCGGCCGTCGTCGGAGCCGAGCGCTTTCTGACCGAGATCAAGACCACCGCGAACCTCCAGCACCCGCACATCCTGCCGCTCTTCGATTCCGGCGAGGCGGACACGTTCCTGTTCTATGTCAGGCCCTACGTCGAGGGTGAGACGCTGCAACTACGCATCGATCGAGAGAAGCAGCTGCCGGTCGACGAGGCGCTGGGCATCGCAACAGCGATCGCCAACGCGCTGCAAACGGCACACGACCACGGAGTCGTTCACCGCGACATCAAGCCCGCGAACATCCTGCTCAGCCGTGGCGAGCCACTCGTCGCGGATTTCGGCATCGCGCTCGCGGTGGGTGCCGCGGGGGGAAGCCGACTTACAGCGACAGGCCTGAGCGTGGGCACGCCGTTCTACATGAGCCCGGAGCAAGCAACGGGCGACCAGCTACTCGGCCCCGCGAGCGACACGTACGCTCTCGCCTGCGTGCTCTACGAGATGCTGGTGGGCGAGCCCCCCTACCTCGGCAACACTGCCCAGGCCGTTCTCGGCAAGATCATCCAGGGCATTCCGGTCTCGGCCAGTGCCGTACGGAAGGCAGTCCCAGCGAATGTCGACGCCGCGATCCGCAAAGCGCTCGAGAAGCTGCCGGCCGACCGCTTCACCGGCGCGCAGGAATTCGCCAAAGCACTCGCTGACCAGAGCTTCCGCCACGGGGACGAAGAGGTTTTGGGCGTGGTCGCCGCGAAGTGGAACCGCCTCGCGAAGGGCTTCGCAGCCTCCACCGGCCTGCTGGCCGCGGCGCTCGCATGGATGCTATTCACGCCCGAGCCGGAGATCCCGCAGCTCGTCGAGCGTTTCGCAGTTCCGTTCCTGCAGGGCCAAGAACCGGTCTTTACAGGGAGCGCAGGCTACGACCTCTCCCCTGACGGGACCATGCTGGTGTACCGGCACCTCGTGGATGCGAACCAGATCCTGATGGTGCGACGCTGGGACGACCTGACCGCCACGCAAGTACGTGAAACCGACGGTGCCGCGAATCCGGCCATCTCTCTTGACGGGCTGGAACTGGCGTTCGAACAAGCTAGGGAAATCAAGGTTCTGGCGTTGTCAGGGGGGGCCGTGCGCACGGTCGTCAGCGGCTCCTCCCCGGAGTGGGGCCCCAACGGGTTCGTTTACGCCACCGCAGACTCCGGCGCAGTTCGCGTCCCAGCGACAGGCGGAGCCGTCGAGTACGTCTCGCGGCTCAACGACGGGGATCTCCAGCACGTCGTCTATGACGTTCTGCCAGACGCGCGGAATGCTCTGCTCATGGTCTTCCGGTCGGACGGAGTGGAGATCCGCGGGCTGGATCTCAACAGCGGGGAAATTGAAGTTCATCGTTGAGGGAGGCGGGCCGAAGTACCTGCCCTCGGGCCACCTCGTGTACGGGACTGCCGACGGAACCATGATGGCCGTGCGATTCGACCCCAGGAAGATGGAGACGGAAGGCACACCCGTCGCGGTGATGGACGACGCCAGCTTCTGGTCGCTGGCCGACGATGGAAGCTGTTTTACACCGCGGGGAGTGGAGGTGGCGCGGCGGGACTGACGCTGCGCCTCGATTGGGGAACCCGCAGCGGACAGGCTACGCCGGTGGACCCGGACTGGACGTTCCAGAGCGGCATCGACCCGAACCAGGGATGGACGATCTCGCCGGATGGTTCGATGGTGGCGTTTCGCGAGTTCACGGGCGAAGGGTACGACGTCTGGGTCAAGCAGCTCGACACCGGCCCCAGGTCGCGCCTCACGTTCGGAGAGGCACACGAGCGCAAGCCCGTGTGGGCGACCAGCGGACGCGACGTCACCTTCCTTTCCGACCGTGGTGGCAACCTCGACGTGTGGTCCAGGCCCGCCGACGGCACGACTGACTCGGAACTCCTTCTCGACCTCGATGCCAGTGTGGCGACGGTCGACTGGAGTCCGGACGGGGAGTGGCTCCTCCTTCGCACCTCGACTGGGAACCTCGACACCTCCGAGCGCAACATCTTGGCCTGGCGACCGGACGAGGACAGCGTGC